>JACCDG010579328.1_pt1 | contig 19211 bp, 12 predicted proteins | sample 7442471 | NCBI WGS metagenome assembly JACCDG01 (sample SAMN15323444, study PRJNA562643) | freshwater metagenome | isolation source: river surface water | place: USA:Blue River Watershed | collected 2017-08-17 | reverse complement strand
CCGGCCGCAACCCAGGCCGAGATCGAGGAGTTCCGCCAGGCCGTGCTCGCCAAGCCCGAGGGCTATATCGCCCAGCCCACGCTGAGCCTGTCGAGCTGCCCGACCTATGTCGAGCGCGGCATCGCGCCGCGCCACATCGACCTGCGCCCCTTCGTGCTCTCGGGCAAGCAGGTGCAGATGGTGCCCGGCGGCCTCACGCGCGTGGCGCTCAAGGAGGGCTCGCTGGTGGTCAACTCGTCGCAGGGCGGGGGCACCAAGGACACCTGGATCCTGGAAGAGTGAAAGGGGAGAAGAACCACATGCTGTCGAGAACCGCCGATCACCTGTTCTGGATGTCGCGCTACACCGAGCGCGCCGAAAACACCGCCCGCATGCTGGACGTCAACTACCAGACGTCGCTGCTGCCCCAATCCGCCGCCGTCGCCCAGCTCGGGTGGCAGGGCCTGCTGTCCATCAGCGAGCTGGTGCCGGCCTACCAGGCCAAGCACGGCGACATCACGCCCCGGGCGGTGATGGAGTTCATGGTCAAGGACGAGACCAACCCCTCGTCCATCATCTCCTGCCTGCGCGCCGCCCGCGAGAACGCGCGCGCCGTGCGCGGCTCGCTCACCACCGAGGCCTGGGAAACGCAGAACCAGACCTGGCTGGAGGTCAACCGCATGATCCGCAGCGGTGAGTTCGAGCGCGACCCGGGCCAGTTCTTCGAGTGGGTGAAGTTCCGCTCGCACCTCTCGCGCGGCGTGACGGTGGGCACCATGCTGATGGACGAGGCCCTGCACTTCATGCGCCTGGGTACTTTCCTCGAGCGGGCCGACAACACCGCCCGGCTGGTCGACGTGAAGTTCCACGCCGTGCAAAGCGACTTCTTCGGCGCCGCCACCCAGCAGGACCAGGAGTACGACTTCTATCACTGGAGCGCGATCCTGCGCAGCGTCTCGGCCTTCGAGATCTACCGCAAGGTGTATCGGGATGTGATCAAGCCCGAGCGCGTGGCGGAGCTGCTGGTGCTGAGGCCAGACATGCCGCGCTCGCTGGCAGCCAGCATGAACGAGGTGGTGGCCAACCTGGACATGGTGGCCAACGACCTGTCGGCCGAGACCCAGCGGCGGGCCGGCCGGCTGCGCGCCGAGCTGCAGTACGGCAACATCGAGGAAATCCTGGCCACCGGCCTGCACGCCTTCCTCACGCAGTTCCTCGACCGCGTGAACGAGCTGGGCGTACGCATCAGCCGCGACTTCCTGGTGCCCACCCTGGCCTGAGCCCGGCAGGGCGGGGCAGGGCGCCCCGCCCGCCTGTCACCGCCTGCGATGGCGGTTACAGCTTGCGGCGTATCGCTTCCAGGGCGCGGCCCCTGGCGCGGGAGTTTGTGGCTACGCTGACGCATTCACCCGTGTCATGCCATGGACCTGCCCGAGTGCCTTCCGCCGCCCGAATCGCTGCCGGACAGCCATTACCGGCAGATCGTCAGCAGCGCGATCGACTACGCGATCATCACCGCCTGTGAGCGTGGCTGCATCACCAGCTGGAACCGGGGGGCCGAGCGCCTGACGGGCTGGAGTGGTGCGCAAGCCGTCGGGCGTCCGCTGCACCTGCTGTACGCGCCGGAGGATGCGGCGGCGGGCGTCGTCGAGAAGGAACTGGAGACGGCCGCGCGCGAAGGACTCGCGCTCGATGAACGCTGGCATGTCCGGCAGGATGGCCGGCGCTTCTGGGGCTCGGGCGAAGTCATGCCCTTGCTGCGTGACGATGGCCGGCCGGTGGGCTTCGTCAAGATCCTGCGGGACCGCACCCAGGACCGCCAGCATGCGCTGGACCTGCAGTTCCTGGCCCGCGCCAGCGAGGAGCTGGCCGGCATCGGCGACCACACGCAGACCCTGGACCGCATCGCCCGCCTGGCCGTGCCGGACTTCGCGGATTACTGCGTCGTCGACCTCGTGGACAGCGCGGGCGGGTTGCGCCGGGGGGCCGCGGCGCATGCCGATCCTGCCCGGCAGGCCCAGGCCCGCCTGTTGCAGGAGCGTTACCCGCTGGCCCGGGATTCGGGGGGCGGCCCGGCGGAGGTCCTGGCCACGGGCCGGCCCCTGCTCGTCCCGCGACTGAGCCGTGAAGCGCTGGAGCAGGTGATCGAGTTGCCCTCCCAGCGCGAGGCCTTGATGTCACTGGGCCTGGTGTCCTGCATCGTGGTGCCCATGGCGGCCCTGGGCCAGACGGTGGGCGTCATCAGCTTTGCCACCGCCGAATCCGGCCGCGTCTACGGGCCGGAGGACCTGTCCCTGGCCCAGGACCTCGGCCGGCGCGCCGCCATCGCCGTTCAGAACGCCCGGCTGGTGGGTGCGTTGCGCGAGGCCGACCGCGCCAAGGACGTGTTCATGGCCACCCTGGCCCATGAACTGCGCAACCCGCTGGCGCCGATCTGGCACGGCCTGTCCATCATCCAGCGCGTGCCGGACGACCGGGCGCGGGTGGAGCAGGTGGGGGCGATGATCGAGCGCCAGGTGGGGCAGCTGTCGCGGCTGGTGGACGACCTGCTGGATGCCTCGCGCATTGCCACCGGCAAGCTGGAGCTGAAGAAGGAGCCCACCAACCTGGTCCAGGTCATCTCCCAGGCGGTGGAGATGAGCCGGCCGCACATCGAGGAGGCCCACCACCAGCTGGTCCTGTCCTTCACCCGAGAGAGCACCGACCTCATGGCCGACCCGGGCCGGCTGGCGCAGGTCTTCGCCAACCTCCTGAACAACGCGGCCAAGTACACGCGGCACGGTGGGCGCATCGAGGTCTGCGTGGAGACGCATCCCACGCAACTGGTCGTGCGGGTCAAGGACAACGGCGCGGGCATCGCGCCCGAGATGCTGCGGCGGGTCTTCGGCCTGTTCACGCAGGCGCCGCAGGAGGACGAGCACCGCAAGGGGGGGCTGGGGATCGGCCTGTCCCTGGTGGACGGCCTGGTGCGGCTGCACGGCGGACGCGTGGAGGCGCGCAGCGAGGGCCTGGGCAAGGGCAGCGAGTTCATCGTCCACCTGCCCCGGCTGGCGCGCGAGGCCGCGGCGGCGCCGGCTGCGCCCGCGCCGCCCGAGGCGGAGCCCGCACATGCCCCGCGCCGCGTGCTGGTGGTGGACGACAACGTGGACGCGGCCACCACCGTGGCCGACCTGCTGTCCATGACGGGCAGCGAGGTCGACGTGGTCCATGACGGCCATTCCGCCGTGGCGCATGCGGCCAGCTTCAAGCCCGACGTGGTGCTGCTGGACATCGGCCTGCCGGACATCAGCGGCTACGAGGCGGCGCGGCAGATCCGCAAGCTGCAGGGGGTCCGCCAGCCCAAGCTGATCGCGCTCACGGGTTGGGGCCAGGCGCAGGACAAGCAGATGGCGGCGCAGGCCGGCTTCGACCAGCACTGGACCAAGCCGGTGGACCCGCAGAAGCTGCTGGACCTGGCGGCGGCGCAGGCCTGAACCGATTTTTTCAAGGAGGCAACGAATGTCCGATGAATTTGACGCTGTCCAGGCCGGCCCGCAGCCGCAGCCTGTGGACCTGCCAGCCCAGCACCTGCAGCGACCTGCGCTGGAAGCCGACATGGAGCTCAAGCCGCGCTTCCTCGCGCCCGATTACCGGGGCAGCGGCAAGCTCGAGGGCATGACGGCGCTCATCACGGGCGGCGACTCGGGCATCGGCCGGGCGGTGGCCGTGCTCTATGCGCGCGAGGGCTGCGACGTCGCCATCGTCTACCGCTCCTCGCAGCAGGATGCCGAGGAAACCCGGCGCTTCGTCGAAGCGGAAGGCCGGCGGTGCGAGCTCGTGCAGGGCGACGTGATGAATTCGGCCTTCTGCAAGGAAGCCGTGGAGCGCACCGTGCAGGCCTTTGGCCACCTGGAAATCCTGGTGAACAACGCCGCCTTCCAGCAGCATGCCAAGTCCATCGAGGACGTGAGCGACGAGCAGCTGGAAGAGACCATGCGCACCAACATCTTCGGCTACTTCTACATGGCGCGCGCCGCCGTGCCGCACCTCCAGCGGGGAAGCTCCATCATCAACAGCGGTTCGGTGGTGGGCCTGCGGGGCAGCGGTGAGCTGCTGGACTACTCGGCGACCAAGGGCGCGATCCATGCGTTCACCATGTCACTGGCCAGCAGCCTCATCGACAAGGGCATCCGCGTCAACTGCGTGGCGCCGGGCCCGGTGTGGACGCCGTTGAACCCGGCCGATCGCGATGCCGAATCGGTGGCGCAATTCGGCAAAAGCACCGACATGAAGCGGCCCGCCCAGCCCGAGGAGCTGTCGCCGGCGTACGTGTTCCTGGCCTCGCCGTGCTGCGCCAGCTACATCACGGGCATCGTGCTGCCGGTGACGGGGTCGGTGGGCGCGACCTGAGGCCTGCCTGAGCCACTGCGGCCTGACTCAGGGCGGCACCGGCCCCGGCAGGGGCATGCCGGGCCGGTTAGCATGACCACATGACCACCAGACTCAAGATCGATTTCGTTTCCGACGTGGTGTGCCCCTGGTGTGCCGTGGGCCTGGGCTCGCTGCAGCAGGCGCTGCAGCGGCTGGAGGGGGCGGTCGAGGCCGACATCCATTTCCAGCCTTTCCAGCTCAATCCGCAGATGCCCCCCGAGGGGCAGGACATCGTCGAGCACCTGCAGCAGAAGTACGGCCTGGACGCCGAGCAGCAGGCGGCCAACTGGCAGGCCCTGCGCCAGCGCGCGGCGCAGGCCGGCTTCGACTTCCGCGAGGAAGGGCGCGGGCGCACCTGGAACACCTTCGACGCCCACCGCCTGCTGCACTGGGCGGGCGAGCAGGGCGCGCAGGCGCAGGCCCGGGTCAAGCGGGCGCTGCTGGAAGCCTACTTCGGCCGGGGCGAGAACCCGTCGTCACCGCAAGTCCTGCTGGCTGCTGCCCGTTCCGCCGGCCTGGACGAGGACCGCGCAAGGGAGGTCATCGAAGGCGACGCCTATGCCGCCGAGGTGCGCGAGCAGCTGCAGTTCTACGCGCAAGCGGGCATCACCGCCGTACCCTCGGTGATCATCAACGACCAGTACCTGATCCAGGGTGGGCAACCGGCTGAATCGTTCGAGCAGGCGCTGCGCCAGATCGCGGCGCAGGCCTGACGCGGCGCCTCACGCGTAGGCCGACACCGGCACGCAGCTGCAGAACAGGTTGCGGTCGCCGTAGACGTTGTCCACGCGGCCCACGGGCGGCCAGTACTTGGCGTGGCGGCGCTCGTCCAGGATGGCGGCGCCGGCCTCGCGCGGGTAGGCATGGGTCCACTCGCCCTTGAGCAGGCTGCTGGCCGTATGCGGCGCATGCTTGAGCGGGTTGTCCTCCTGCGGCCACTCCCCGCGCTCCACGCGGCGGATCTCCTCGCGGATGGCGATCATCGCGTCGATGAAGCGGTCCAGTTCCTCCAGCGTCTCGCTCTCGGTGGGCTCCACCATCAGCGTGCCCGCCACCGGGAAGCTCAGCGTCGGCGCGTGGAAGCCATAGTCGATCAGGCGCTTGGCCACGTCCTCGGCGCTCACGCCCGAGGTCTCCTTCAGCGGCCGCAGGTCCAGGATGCACTCGTGGGCCACATGCCCGTTCTCGCTGGCGTACAGCGTGGGGTAGTGGTCGGCCAGCCGCTTGCTGATGTAGTTGGCCGAGAGGATGGCCACCTCGGTCGCCTGGCGCAGGCCGTCCGGGCCCATCATGCGCACGTACATCCACGAGATGGGCAGCACCGCCGCATTGCCCAGCGGCGCGGCGGACACCGCGCCCACCGGCTTGTCGCCCAGGCCGCCGGTGGCGTGCCCCGGCAGGAAGGGCACGAGGTCCTCCACCACGCACACGGGGCCCACGCCGGGGCCGCCGCCGCCGTGCGGGATGCAGAAGGTCTTGTGCAGGTTCAGGTGGCTCACGTCACCGCCGAACTCGCCCGGCGCGGCCACGCCCACCAGGGCGTTCATGTTGGCGCCGTCCACGTACACGCGGCCGCCGTGCTGGTGCACCAGGGCGCACAGCTCCTTGACCAGCGTCTCGAACACGCCGTGCGTGCTGGGGTAGGTGATCATCACCGCCGCCAGCTTGTCGGCATGCTGCTCGCACTTGGCCTTCAGGTCGGCCAGGTCCACGTTGCCCATGGCGTCGCAGGCCGTCACCACCACCTGCATGCCCACCATCTGCGCGCTGGCCGGGTTGGTGCCGTGCGCGGAGGAGGGGATCAGGCACACGGTGCGGTGGTGGTCGCCGCGGCTCTCGTGCCAGGCCTTGATCGCCAGCAGGCCGGCGTACTCGCCCTGCGAGCCGGCATTGGGCTGCAGGCTGATGCCGGCATAGCCCGTGGCCTGGCACAGCCAGGCGCGCAGCTGCTCGTCCAGTTCGGCATAACCTTCCAGCTGCTCGCGCGGGGCGAACGGGTGGATGTTGGCGAACTGCGGCCAGGTGATGGGGATCATCTCGCTGGTGGCGTTGAGCTTCATCGTGCAGCTGCCCAGGGGGATCATGCTGCGGTCCAGGGCCAGGTCCTTGTCCGACAGCGCGCGGATGTAGCGCAGCATGCCGGTCTCGCTGTGGTGCGAGTGGAACACGGGGTGGGCCATGAACTCGCTGGTGCGGCGCAGGCCGTCTGGGATCAGCGGCTCCACGCCCTTCTCGAAGGCATCGAACGAGGGCAGGGCCTGGTCCCGCTCGGCGAAGGCCGACCACAGCAGGGCCAGGTCGGCGCGGGTGGTCGTCTCGTCCAGGGAGATGGACAGCGTGCGCGCATCCACGTGGCGCAGGTTTGCGCCGGAGGACAGGGCGCGCTCGGCGATGCGGCGGATCGCCTCTTCGTTCGCCTGCACGCACAGCGTGTCGAAGGCGGAGGCGTTCACGGCCTGGTAGCCCAGTTGTTCCAGCCCGCGCGCCAGCACGGCGGTGTAGGTCGCCACGCGCTGCGCGATGCGCTTGAGGCCCTGCGGCCCGTGGTACACGGCGTACATGCTGGCCACGACGGCGGGCAGCACCTGCGCCGTGCAGATGTTGGAGGTGGCCTTCTCGCGGCGAATGTGCTGCTCGCGGGTCTGCAGGGCCAGGCGGTAGGCCGGGTTGCCATGCGAGTCCACGCTCACGCCCACCAGGCGTCCCGGCAGGGAGCGCTTGTACTCGTCACGGCAGGCCATGTAGGCCGCGTGCGGGCCGCCCGCGCCCATGGGCATGCCGAAACGCTGGGTCGTACCCACCACGATGTCCGCGCCCCATTCGCCGGGCGGGGTGATCAGCACCAGGGCCAGCAGGTCGGCGGCGGCGATGAAGGCGCCTTGCTGCGCGTGGGTCTTGTCCGCGTCGGCGCGCAGGTCGTCGATGCGGCCGGTGGAGGCCGGGTACTGCGCCAGCGCGGCGAAGTGCTCTCCGGCCAGGGCCTGCGCCCACTCCTCGGCGCTGCGGGTCACCCGCACCTCCAGGCCCAGGGGCTTGGCACGGGTCTGGATCACCTCGATGGTCTGCGGGTGGCAATCGCCCGACACCACGAATCGGTTGCTCTTGCTCTTCACGCTGCGCTTGGCCAGCGTCATCGCCTCGGCAGCGGCCGTGGCCTCGTCCAGCATCGAGGCGTTGGCGATGGGCATGCCCGTCAGGTCGCACACCATGGTCTGGAAGTTCACCAGGGCCTCCATGCGGCCCTGGCTGATCTCGGCCTGGTAGGGCGTGTAGGCGGTGTACCAGGCGGGGTTCTCCAGGATGTTGCGCAGGATCACCGGCGGCGTCAGCGTGCCGTAGTAACCCTGGCCGATGAAGCTGCGCATCACCTGGTTCTTCGATGCAATCGCCTGCAGCTCGGCCAGCGCGGCGGCCTCGGTCACCGGCGCGGGCAGCTTCATCTCGCTGGTGCGGGCGATGGAGCGGGGCACGATGCCCTCGATCAGCGCGCGGCGCGAGGCCTCGCCGATCACCGACAGCATGTGGCGCTCATCGGCCTCGGTGATGCCGATGTGGCGCGGGATGAATTCGGCGGGGTTCTCGAGCTCGCGCAGCGGGCGGGCGGATTGCATCAGCATGGCGGACAGTCCGTCGGGTGGGAGGGGTTGCGTTTCAGGCAGCGGGATCAGGAGCGCTCAGGCGCCGCTCTTGGAAAAGGCTTCGTAGGCCGTGGCGTCCATCAGGCCGTTCACGTCACCGGGGTTGGCCAGCTTGACCTTGAAGAACCAGCCGGCGCCCAGCGGGTCCGAGTTGGCCAGGGACGGGTCGGCGCGCAGGGCCTCATTCACCTCGGTGATCTCGCCGTCCAGGGGCATGTACACGTCGGCCGCGGCCTTCACGGACTCGACCACGCCGGCCACTTCGCCCTTGGCGTAGGTGCGGCCCACCTCGGGCAGGTCGACGAACACCACGTCGCCCAGCGCGTCCTGCGCGTGGACCGTGATGCCCACGGTGGCGGGCGCGTCGCCTTCGGACTGGATCCACTCGTGGTCGGGGGTGTACTTGACGGTCATTGCTTTTCTCCTGGGTCGTTGTTGGGGGGTGAAGGGGAGGGGAGGAGGCCTGCGCCTCAGCCCCGGTAGTAGCGATTGGGCACGAAGGGCATGGACGCGACTTCCATCGGAACGGCCTTGCCGCGGACGATGGCGTTCAGCCGGGTGCCGGCGGCGGCCAGCGCAGGCTCGACATAGCCCATGGCGACGGGCTTGTCGGCGGTGGGGCCCAGCAGGCCGCTGGTCACCTCGCCCACGCGCCGGCCCTGGGCGTCCTGCAGCTCGGTGTGCTCGCGCACCGGCACGCGCTCCAGGGCCACCAGGCCCACGCGCTTGCGTGCCAGCGGCACGGTGCCATCGAGCTGGCCCAGCACCCGGTCCGCGCCAGGGAAGCCCCCCGCGCGCGCGCCGCCGGTGCGGCGCACCTTCTGGATGGCCCAGTTCAGGCCGGCTTCCACCGGCGTGGTGGTGGTGTCGATGTCGTTGCCGTACAGGCACAGGCCGGCCTCCAGGCGCAGCGAGTTGCGCGCGCCCAGGCCGATGGGCATCACCTCGGGCTGGGCGAGCAGGGCGCGAGCCAGGGCCTCGGCCTTGGAGGCCTCGACGGAAATCTCGAACCCGTCCTCGCCGGTGTAGCCGCTGCGGGTGATGAACAGCTCGGTGCCGTCCCACAGGAAGGCCGCGCCGGTCATGAACACCAGCTGCTCCACGCCGGGCGCCAGGCGGGCCAGCGCGGTCACGGCCTGGGGACCCTGCAGCGCCAGCAGGCCGCGGTCGGGGAGGGGGATCACGTCGCAGCGGTTGCCGATGCGTGCCTGGATGTGGGCGATGTCGCCCACCTTGCAGGCGCCGTTGACCACCACGAACAGGTCGCCGCCGCGGTTGACGAACATCAGGTCGTCGATGAGGGTGCCCTCGTCCGTGAGCAGCAGGCCGTAGCGCTGCTTGCCCACCGCCAGGTCCACCACGTCGACCGGCATCAGCGACTCGAAGGCGGCGGCCGCGTCCGGCCCCACCAGGCGCAACTGGCCCATGTGCGACACGTCGAACAGGCCGGCGGCCTGCCGGGTGTGGTGGTGTTCGGCCATCAGGCCGGCCTTGTACTGCACGGGCATGGAATAGCCGGCAAAGGGCACCATGCGCGCGCCGAGTTCCAGGTGCAGGTCGTGCAGGGGCGTGCGCTGAAGTGTTTCGGATTGGGGGGCGGCGGACACGGGACTCTCCAGGGGCAAGGCTGCGGCCATGGTAAACAACCATGGGTGAGCCCTGCTGTCCGCTTTACCTGAGAGATTCACCCTGAAACAGGGCTTGCTCCTTCGGTGGGTACCGCGAAAGTACCTCTCTCCAGCAAGGAAACGCCGCGTTCATGCGGCGTGTCGCCAGTCCCTTGTGCCTGAGCGTTCGGCGGTATGCCTGCGCCTTCGGCGGCTTCCACGGGGGTAGCGCTCTCCTGACGACACGGCATTGTAACTGGTGGTTTGCCGGTGGCTTCGTGTCAGAACCTGCGGCCCAGGCTCAGCCAGATCTGCGGCGAGCCCGAGCCCGGGTCGGTGGTGGGCGGTGTGTTGTCGCTGCGCCAGCCGATGCTGCCGTCGAAGGACCAGTCCTTCGACGCCCAGCGCATGCCCAGGCCGGCGCCGGCCAGCGTGCGGGTGTTGGTGCCGCTGGCCCACGGTGCGTGGTTCAGGCGCACGCCGCCGGCGTCCGCGAAGAAGTAGGTCTCGAAGGCGTCTGAGCGCAGCCGAAGCTCGAACTGGCCGAGCCAGCCGTCGTCGCCCAGGGCCTCGCCCGCGGGCCAGGCCCGCACGCCGCCGGGACCGCCCAGCGCGAACTTCTCGGAGGCGTCCAGGTTCTTGCTCGCCCACTGGCTGGACAGCCGCCCGTACAACGTCACGCCCTTGGACAGCTCGTGGGTGCGCGCGGCATCCAGGTTGAACTTGGTGAAGCGGCCGGCCGTGCGGGCCGTGGCCTCGTCGTTGGCGGCCTGCGCGCCGTCCAGGCGCAGCCGGCCCAAGGTCACGGTCAGGCTGGCCCAGCTCACGCCGCGCGGGTCGCGCCGGTCGGCGCTGATCGTCAGCGGCACGCTTTGCGTCCGCTTGCGCTCCTCGGTGGCCGTGGCGTCGAACTGGTCGTGCAGCCGCCGCTGCTGGATCCCGGCGCTGAGGTTGACGCTGCCCGCGAGCTTGAGCTGCAGCGGGTAGCTGAGGCTGGCGCTCAAGGTGTTGGATGTGCCATGCGCCTCCAGCGAGGCGAACTCCTCGCCCAGCACGTAGTCACCGCGGCTGATGCCGAAGCTGGCCCGCAGGCCCTGCGCGCCCACGGGCAGGCTGTAGGTGGCGCTTCCCAGCCACGTACCCAGGCGGCTCACATTGCCGGACAGCACGAGCTGGTCGCCGAAGGCCAGGGGGCTGTCCACCTGCAGGCGGGTGTGCACGCGCTCGCTGCCGGCGTGGTGGTTGCCGTGGTTGTCGATGCCCACCTCGCCGGAGGTCTCGCGGCGCGCGGTGGCCTGCACCTCGAGGTCGCCGGTGCCCGGCGTGCTGCCCGGGCTGAGCGTGGCCTGTACCTGCACGCCGGGCTGCTGCTCCAGCAGCAGCAGCGCCCGCTCGAAGGGCTCCTGCCGGATCGGCTCGCCCGGCTTCAGGTGCGACAGCCAGGGCTGGGCCTGTGCGGCGGCGGGGCCGGTGGCCTGCACCTGGCCAAAGCGGCCTTCGTCCACCGCGATGCGCAGGATGCCGCCGGACAGGTCCTGCGGCGGCAGGTAGGCCCGCGCGAAGCTGTAGCCCAGGCTGCGCGCCTTGTCCTGGACCTGGGCGGCGAGGGCACGCAGGCCGGCCACGTCGTAGCTGCGGCCGGCCGCACCCTCGACGGCGCCGGCCAGGGTGGCGGGATCGAGCTGGGTCGTCCCCTCGATGCGCACGCCCGACAGGGCGACCTGCAGGTGGGTGATGCCCGGGTCGGCGGGCGCTGGCCGGGCAGGGGGCTGGCCCGCGGCACCCGGGCCGGTGCCCGTGCCCTGTGCCTGGACCACGGGACCTTCCTCCACCACCACGCGCAGGATGCCGCCGGCCAGGTTCTGCGGCGGCAGGTGCACCCGGGCTTCGGGGAAGCCGGCGTTGCGCGCCAGCTCCTGCACGCGCACGGCGAGCTGGCGCAGGCCCGCCAGGTCGAAGCTGCGGCCCGCCACCTCGCCCAGGGCGGCGGTGAGGGCCCGGCCGTCGAGCGCGCGCGTCCCCTCGATGCGGACCGTGGCCAGGGTGATGCGCAGGTTGGCGATGCGCGGGTCGGCCGGCGCGCCGGGCGCTTCGGGCAGGATGGTCAGCGGCAGGCCGGGACGGGGCTGCGGCATGCGCAGGGCCTGCTGTTGCTGCAGGTCCGTGTCCCGCGCCTGGCCCAGGGCGGCTGCAGCGGTGAAGCAGGCGGCTGCCGTGATGCCCAGGGGGCCGACAAGGGCGCTTCTCACTCGTCGTCCTTTGCCCGTGTCAGCCCGGGCAGCGGGCGGATGCCACCGGCGCGGACTTCCAGCGGCAGGTTCATCGCCTCGCCGGGTGCCCAGTGGGGCGCGGACAGGGTGGACTCCCAGTCCTGGCCCGCAGCGAGCGTGAGGCGGGTGTCCTGGCCGTTCGTGCCGCCGCCCCCGGTGCCACCACCGCCTGAGCTGTCGCCGCCCGAGCCACCACTGGAGCCGCCCCCGCTGCCTCCACCGTCGGTACCACCGCTGCTACCGGAGGCCGTGATCGTGAGCGTGACCGGGCTGGTGTCATTGAACGCGTAGTTGCTCGCCTGGGTGGCGGCGTTGGCCGGCACCAGCGCAAAGCTGCTGCGTGCCTCGTCGATGTAGTCATACCCGTACCCCGTGTAGGTGCCCGGCAACTTGACGGTCGCGCGGATCGAACCGACCGTGAAGGCCTCGCCCTGCACCAGGTTCGTCAGCGCCAGCTGGCCGATCGACTCGGTGAAGAAGTAGCCGCCGTCCTCCACCTTCGTTCCTTCCAGGCCCAGTGTCCGCGGCGCGATCAGGCCGGTGCCGGTGGCGCGTTGCAGCAGCAGGAACGGTGTCTGGGGGTGACTTGCGTCCACCAGCCTCAGGCCCGCCGTGGCAAAGGCGGGCTGGGACGAGGCATCCGGCAGGACGAAGCGGGCATCGAAGGCCTCCAGGTACGAGCCATCCTGCGTGAATTTCAGGCCTTCCACCTGCAGGGAGCCGGGCACCAGCGTCGCCGTCGTGTTCCCGTCGTAGGTCTTCGACTGGAAGCCGACCGTGGCCTCGACAAGCGGCGATTCGATCGACAGCGCAGCGGCCTGGATGGTGGCGATGGTGATGTCGCCTGCGGTGCCGGATGCCACCCCCTCGCGCACGACCAGGCGCACCGTGCCTGGGCCGGCATCGATCTGCGTTCCGGCCGCCATCGTGATGGCGCCGGCACCGGGTTGGCGTTGCAGCGCCTGGACCCCGTTGGCCTCGGTGTCGTTGGCCACCAGCGTGACGTTGGCGTCGGTGTGGATATTGGCGTTGAGCCGGATGGAGCGCCCGGCCTGCAGGGTCAGGGATCCCGTGGCGGTGTCCGCGTCGATCGCGTGGGTGACGGTGATGTCGTTGCTCGCCTGCAGCTGCACGTTCGTTCCCGACAGCAACAGGTGGGTGACCTGGCTGGTGCTGATGCCCAGGTCCTGTTCCCCCAGGTAGGCATAGGGCACGAAGGGGCCGGTACTCGAGGTCTGCGGCGGCAACACGATGCCTACCCGCCGGCCGCCGGGGGTGTCCGCCGTCGTGCGGATAGCGACGGCGTCGTCCGTTCGCGTACCGGCCAGGGCTGTTGCTACGATCTGGTCGTTGGCCTGCAGGCCGACATAGCTCGTGGCAGGGTCGATATAGCCCGTGGTGCCGGTGCTTCCATTGCCCCACGTGACGGCACCCACATTGGCGAGGCTGCCGTTGTCCCAGACTGGGCTGTTGACGACGTAGTTGCCATTGGCCAGGGCAAACACCCCGCCAGCGCCCACCTGGTCCGAGGGGGCGTACCCGACCAGGCTGTTGGTTTCCGAGACCAGTCCCGTCACGCCGGAGGATGCGCTGCCCCAGGTCACGGCGCCTGCATCAGTCACCCATGTGCTGGAGTTGACCTGTCGGTCCCATCGCGGGCTGCTCACCACGAAGTTGCCCGTGCCGGGCAGGATGGTGATGCCACCATTGCCCACCCGGTCGCTCGGGCGTCTGCCCACGAGGCTGTTGGTGCTGTCGATGCTGCTGAGGGTGCTGAAGGTTCCGTCGGTGTTGCGTTGCAGGCCTCCGCTCGAGACCCAGGTGACGGCCCCCGCGTCCGGCACCGAGCCGTTGTCCCAAAACGGGCTGTGGACGACATAGTTCCCGTTGGGCAAGGCATGAACGCCGCCGCTACCGACATTGTCGTTCGCCGTGGTGCCGATCAGGCCCGTGCTCCTGCTGATCGAATAGTTGTTCTGGTTCGTCTTGCCGGTGGTGCCGTTGAACCAGACGACGGCGCCTTGGTATGCGCTTTCCCATACCGGCGCGGTGACGACGTAATTGCCGTCAGACAGCGGGGTGATGCGTGGGGTCCACAGGTAGTGGCCGGTGTCGCTGTTGCCTGTCGTGCTGTTGGACGTCGTGACCTTTCCGATCGTGCCGCCATTGCCATTGCCCCAGGTCACCGCGCCGATGGCTAACGGTCCCCAATACGAGGTCGTCACGACATAGTTGCCATTGGCCAGCGGCGTGAGGCCAGGAAATAACCGCAGGGCGGTGTTGTCCGCGAAATATTCCGATCCGCCATTGCCGACGGCATCTCCTTCGCCGCCGCCATAGAGGCTGTTGGTGGTGCTGATGATCCCGGTCGTACCCGTATTGCCGTCGCCCCAGGTCACGGCACCCCTGGCGTTGTTCCACAGCGGGAGAGACGCGACGTAGTTGCCATTGGTCAAGGCGATGACGGACGGAGGAACCGAATCGAAAATCGTGGTCGGCTTGTCGTTCACGAGGCTATTGCTGATGCTGACCAGTCCGGAAACACCTGCCGTGATGCGTATTCCATTGCTTGAACTGCCAAGAGGCCTGAGCCACGTGAAGGCTCCGGGCGGATTCACCGTCGCGTGGTCCTTGCCGGTCCAGTTAGGCGAATTCACCACATAGGCCCCATTGACGTTCTGGAGGGCCACGACGCCGCCAGAACCCACCAGGTCACCGGCGTACCGGCCCACGAGGCTGTTGGATTCACTGTAGGTCACGGACCTTGCCTTGATGTCATCCCCTTCAGCGGTCACCCCGGCGTTGCTCAGCCAGGTGACAGCGCCGGCATGCAGCTCGCCGAAAGGGCTTGCATTGGGGCTGTTGACGACGAATCCTGATCGATTGGCGAGGATGGTGATGCCATCGCTGCCCATCGCATCCCCGGCGGTGCTGCCTACCAGACTGTTGCCACTGCCGACGGCCGCCACGGTGGGGGCATTTCCATCGCTCCAGGTGACTGCGCCGCGGCCCTCATTCCACCCCGGGCTGGCCACCACGTAGTTGCCATCGGGCAGCACGTACAAGCCCTTGAGGTCCGGTGACTCCGCAGGAAAAACGGTGATGAACTGACCGTCCGACCCATCAATCCCCTTGGCGGCAGGTGCAGCTGGCTTGCTGATGAAATCGTTGGCGTGGGTGCCGACCAGGCTGTTGGCCTGGCTGATCGTGGTGTGCGCGAGCCCCAGCCCGGTCCCGCTGCGCCAGGTGACCGCGCCGGCATTGGCGAGCGTGCCGTTGCGCCAGTTGGGGCTGCTGACGACGTAGTTCGCCAGCCCGGTGCCCACGGCCAGGACGCCACCGCTGCCGGCCTGGTCGCTGGCGTTCGACCCGAAGAGGGAACCCAGGAGGACGCCCTGCGCCGAGTAGAGCCGCACCGCGCCCACATCGAGCGTGCTGCCCAGGTCGTACAGCGGACTGTTCACGACGAAGTTGCCGTTGCCCAGCTCCAGCACCCCACCCGAGCCGAAGCTGTTGCCGGCCGAGGGAGAGGGATCGAGCAGGGCGATGGTGGCGAAGTGGGTGTCCGTGACGCCGTCGCGGATCTCGATGTTGGCCGGGTCCAGCAGCAGCGCGCCAGCCTGGCCCTGCGGGGCGCCCACATCCACGCTCGCCCCGAATCCCAGGTGTCCGTGGCTGGACACTTCCACCCGGCCGCCGTTGCCTGTGCCCGCGCCGCGGGCCGTGATGGACCCGCTCGCCAGCGTCTGCTCGTCCGACCAGACCACGACCGTGCCGCCGTGACCCTGCACCGTGGCGCTGGCGCTGAGTTGCGCGCCTGCGCCCACGACCGTCTGCCGGGCGTTGTCCAGGTCGGCGTCCTGGCCCTGCCAGCCCCCGCCTGCGCGTACCAGGCCGCCGCCCCGTGCGCCGTCAGCCCCCAGCCTTGCGCCGGCCAGGGTGAGGGTGGGCGCGGTGACGCTGACCTGCCCGCCGATGCCTTCCCCGCTGTGGGCCACCAGCGAGCCGGACAGCCAGGCCGACCCACCCGCGGTGAGCCGCACGCTGCCGCCGCCCTGGGGGCCGCTGGCGTCCATTGAGCCGGATGCCGTCTGCTCCACATGGTTCGAGGCCGCGACGCTGATGCGGCCTCCCGTCGCCTGCGTGCCGCGCGCCAGCCACTGCCCGCTGTCGATCACGGTGGAGGCTCGCGCCTCGATATGCCCGCCCTGCGGGCCATCGGCCTGCGTGGTGCCGCTGTGCATCAGGGCGCCGCCAGCCACGTCCAGCACGATCCGCCCCTGTGCGTCCCGCTGCAGCGTCGTGGTGTCCAGCCGCCCGGCCTGGTTGATCACAGCACGGCTCAGGGCATCGGCGCCCCGGGCATTGAGCAGGATGTGCCCGCCCTCGGCCTGGATGGCCCCGCCGTTGCGGATCTCCGCATCCAGCGCGCCGCGGTCGATCACCAGCCGTGCCGGGCCGCCGGTGTCCAGGGTGACGGTGTTGCCTGCCCCCAGCAGCACCGAGCCACCGGGCGCGCTGATGCGTGCGGGCAGGGCCGGGTCCGCCGTCTCGTTCACCACGCGGGCCGCCATCATCGCCACGAAGCCGCCCGGCGCCGCGGTGAGGCTGCCCTGGTTGACCACGCTGGCTGTGCCATCGCCGTCGAAGGTGTACACCGGCGCACCCGTGACGGGGTTCAGGCGCGGGTTCATGAAGGCCTCGTCCGGCAGCGCCCGCGTCGTCGCCACCAGGCCGCCCACGCTCACCTGCGCGGTGGGCGAGAACAGCACGCCGTTGGGGTTGAGCAGGAAGACCTGGCCATTGGCGCGGAGCGCGCCCTGGATGCTGGAGGGGTCCGGACCCACCACCCGGTTCAGCGTAACCGCGCTGGCCGAGGGTTGCTTGAACTCCACGGTCCGGCCCGCGCCGATCGAGAAGCTCTGCCAGTTGATCGCGGCACGGGCCGTCGATTGCTGGACAGTCATCGAGGTGGCCGAGTTCTGCACGATGGCCGCAGACCCGGCCGCGACGGACCCGCCCGTGGGCAGCTGGGCGCTCGCAGGCTGCACGCCGAGCCACGCGGCGGCCAGGACCAGCAGGCCGCCCGGCACGAGCCCGCCACGGCCTGCCTGGCTCCTCCCGCGCGCCCGCTCCGGCACAGCCACCCAGGCGCCGAGCCGGCGGCTCCAGATCGTGCGGTAGATGCGGTTCACGGTCATTTCCTTCCATGTCCCGAGGCCCGTCACGGCAGACATGGGTGCGCCAAAGTGACTTCCTAAGGTTTACAAATAGTCCTCATCCATTGAGTACTTGTAAATCAATAGAATTGATGAGTAAATAATGCCTACAGGCGCTTCCTGAGGGATCTGGCAGCGCATGTCAGCAACCCTCTGGACCGGAGGTGCGATGGCGATCGATGAGGATTTGTTGGGCCGGGAACTCCAGCGCCAGTGGCTGGATGAGATCCCGCAAGCCGTGCTGCTGCTGGATGGTCAGCGGCGTGTGCTCTGGGCCAACCGCCGTGCGCGGGTGATGGTGGCCGAGGGCGAGGTGCTGTCTGCGCCGCAGGGCATCCTGCAGCCTGGCAGTGCCCGCCAAGGCACGGCGCTGGAGGCGTCCATGCAGGAGCTGGCGGCCGGCAGGGACGACGCGGGCGACAGCCGGATCGTCCGCCTGCCCCGGGCCGGCGCATCGCCGATGCTGGGGTTTCTCAGCCTCGTGCGCTTGGAGGGCCTGCCGGCCGAGCCCGGTTTCCGCCTGGTGGTCTGCGAGCCCGGGGCTGCTGACGCGCTTCCGGCGTCCCGGCTGCTGATGCGCTGCTTCGGCTTCTCGCCCGCCGAGGCGCGCGTGGCGGTGGGCCTGTGCGAGGGCCTGGACGCCAAGCGCCTGGCCCGCCGGGAGGGCAACAGCGTCAACACCATCCGCAGCCAGGTGCGCGGCGTGCTGGAGAAGACGCGCACCACCCGCCAGGCCGACCTGCTGCGGCTGCTGCTGTCACTGCCGGTGGGCCACTGACACGCCCCTCGCGTGCCCGGGCCTACTTGCCGGCGATGGCCAGGCCTGGGGCGCCGTCTGCCAGCGGCTTGCCGTCCATGCCCGCCTGCACGGTGAAGGCCAGGCGCTTGAAGCTCTCGGGGGTGAGCCGCTGGCTGCCGGTGGCGAGCATGGCCACCAGTGCCCGGTCGACGGCGTCCTTGTGGGGCGTGCCCCGGGTCTGCAGCATCAGCGCGTGGACGATGCGGTCGATCGCCCGCGGCAGTTCGTACTTGCCGTGGTCGGCGAGCACCTTGCACTGGGCCGCCTGCGCCTGCGCGTACTTCGGATCATCAGGTTCGACGGCACCCAGCTGCTCGACCAGCCGCAGCAGCTGGGCCGGCACGAGCAGCGACTGCAGGAGCTCGTGGACCAGCCGTCCGGCCAGACCCGCTGCGGCCGTGGCCTGGCCTTTCGATTCGCGGGCTGCATCTGCCCGCAGGACCTGGGTGAACACGCGCCCCATGAATTCAGGCGTGGGAGGCCAGGCCTTGACGGCCGCCCCAGGGGAGAGGAACAACGACCCACCTGCGCGCTTGTCGTGGAAGGAGGCCACGTCCAGGATCGCCTCGGTGAAGCTGCACAGGGCGGTACCCTGGGCCTGGTAGTCCAGGTGGCGCACCAGGAGGTCGTCGAGGGCGTCCTGGCCCGCGGCGGGCAGCTGCACCTGCCGGTCGCCCAGGGCTGTTGCGGTCTCGTTCGTCGATGGTTGCGACTGGGGCTGGGGTAGCGCCTGCAATTGCGGCTGGGTGTGCGGCTGGGTGTGCGGCTGGGTGTGCGGCTGGGTGTGCGGCTGGGTGTGCGGCTGGGTGTGCGGCTGGGGATGGACGGCCGCCGGCTGCAAGGGCTGCGGGTCGACCGGCCGGGGCACAGCGGCCGGCCGCGCGATCGTCACCAGCTTGACGAGGCGCCCATTGACTTCCACGCGCCGGGTCTCACCGGGCTTGCGCGCCGGCAGCTGCTGGGGCTGCGGTGGCGGCAGCGTGCGTGCGTAGAGGAGCGGCGCGCCCTTGGAGTCTGAGTTCATGGAATCCGTCCCGGCCGCGAGGCCCCTGTGTGGAAAGAGGGACGGATTGTCCAGACTGCTGACTTGAAAAGTCCTTACATGTTCGCGTAGTTGGGGCCGCCGCCACCCTCGGGTACCACCCACACGATGTTCTGCGTGGGGTCCTTGATGTCGCAGGTCTTGCAGTGCACGCAGTTCTGCGCGTTGATCTGCAGGCGGTCGCTGCCGTCGTCGTTCTTCACGTACTCGTACACGCCGGCCGGGCAGTAGCGCGACTCGGGGCCGG
>JACCDG010521101.1_pt1 | contig 19226 bp, 15 predicted proteins | sample 7442471 | NCBI WGS metagenome assembly JACCDG01 (sample SAMN15323444, study PRJNA562643) | freshwater metagenome | isolation source: river surface water | place: USA:Blue River Watershed | collected 2017-08-17 | reverse complement strand
CCCGTTGGTCCTGTTAAACCAGTCGCGCCTGTCGGACCACCTGAAGGGCCTGTTGCTCCTGCAGGACCAGTAGCACCAGTAGAACCTACTGCACCACCTGCTGACACGGCAGCATATCCTGTTACAGCACTACTGAATGTTAGTGTTACAGTATTAGCGTCATTGAAGAAAACTGCAGGATAGTCATATCTGCCTACATAACTGTAACCGTTTGCCGCTATAGGCTCAACGTTAACATAAAGACTATTCAAATTATGAGCGATAGTCCATGTAGTGCTTGCCGCACCTTGAGTGTATATAAATGAACCACCCGGTGGCCCGGCTGCACCAGTAGCACCAGTAGAACCTACTGCACCACCTGCTGAAACAGCGGCATAGCCAGTAACCGCAGTGCTAAATGTCAATGTTACTGTGTTAGCATCATTGAAGAATACTGTTGGATAATCATATCTACCAACATAACTATAACCATTCGCGGCTACAGGTTCAATATTGACATAAAGACTATTCAAGTTGTGATTAATAGTCCAAGTAGTGTTTGCACTACCCTGAGTGTATATGAATGAACCACCGGGTGGTCCTGCCATACCAGTTGCGCCTGTTGACCCTTGCGGTCCGCCTGCTGATATTGCGGCATAACCTGCTGTTGCAGTTGTAAATGTTAATGTTAAAGAATTTGCGTCAACGAATGTGATTGCTGGATAATCATATCTACCAACAAAACTATTACCTGCTGTGTCGATTGGTTCGACATTAACATATTGATTATTTAAATTGTGAGTGACACTCCAAGTAGTACTTGGTGAACTCTGAGTATGTAAGTATATTGAACCTAGACCTGGTAAGCCTTGCGGACCTGTAGCACCAGTCGCACCTTGACCGTCTATACCTGCTGTGCTAGTATCATACCATAATACATCAGTGATCGGCGGTGCTGTAGGTCCTTCAACGATGCCTGATAGACCAGTGGCACCTGTTGCGCCCATGACATTCTGTAATTCTACTACTGATATAACTGGACCTGCGCTCTCACCGAATACCCATCCTGCACCATTGTTGTCAACTAATTTTACTGAATATGTATGTGTGCCGGCTGCAGGTTCATCAATGACTTCTAATGCATAAGGCACATTTTCTTGTGTGTTGCTTGATTCGCATTGAACATTAGCACCTACTGCTGTGCTATCTCTAAAAAGATTTAATATAGCATATGCACCAGTTGATAAAGGATTTGCGTCGCCAGTGGCTATGATCTGTACTGGTCCACCTGTAGTTGTTATTGATACGCTTACGATTGTGAATGGCTTAGGTTGACCGCTGTAAACAACGATGTTACCTAATGTTTGTTCATAGTTAACTGAGGCTAATGTCGGCGCAACACCTGTCGCACCAGTTAGACCGGTTGCACCAGTTAGACCGGTTGCACCAGTTGAGCCTGATCCCGTCGCACCTTGTAGACCTGTTGCACCTTGGGGACCTGTCGCACCAGTAGGACCCGTAGCACCTGTCGTGCCACCCCCGCCGCCACCTGGACCCCAATATAATGCGCCGTTACCGTAAGTTGTTAATACATTACCGGCACTACCGCCGGTAATAGTTAGATTTGCTATAGAACCTAAGTTTGCATCTTGTGTAACATTGAATGAATTTGCAGTTACTATGTTGCTTATAACCGCACCTACCGGAACAAATAAAGTATCTGTTGTTAGACTTCCTTCAATTATCATTGAAGTTTCAGTCACAGTAACTACATTAGGATTACTGTTGATTGATATCGTTACATTGCCTGCAGGTTGAATGACTACATTTGAATCGCCATTATTGATAGAACTTACATTGGCTTGAATGTTTGAAAGTCCACCGGCGTCACCTTCAAAATAAACGCCTTTAACTGTTCCTTGAACATCAAGTACATTATTTGCGGCATCAAATATAAAATTTGCAGATGCAGCAAAATTATTACTACCATCATTATATTGAACATAACCAGTAGATCCTGCTGCTTCTTGCAGGTCCCAAGGTTGACCGTTAGCATATAATAAATTATCTGTTCGCAAGTTGCCTACATTGGCAGTATTGTTAACTGTTAGATTGCTTGAAACATCTACAGTTGTCAAAAATGCAGTACCAGTTGCACTTAAATCATATGTATAAATTGCGCCGGTAACATTAACATTGTTTGCATTGACATTACTTGTCAAGTTAGCATTAGTAGCCTGAATGTTATTTGTTATCGTAGCATTGTTCGCTGAAAGATTTGCACCTACTGAAACATTAGTGGCAAAGTTTCCATTATTAGCAACAACATTTCTAGTGACATTAATATTGCCAGTGACATTCACATTGCCTGCTATGTTAGCAAGATTACCTAATATGATGTTACCTTGTATAGTGCCATTGGCTGTGATATCACCTAGTCCCATGCTTGTGTTCGGGACCGCACCTATCATTACATTTGGTGCACCATTGGGGTTACCTACTACTAAACTGTTTGAGATATATGAATTATCTCTAAGATCGATATACAATGTCTGTATAGCGTTGTTTACTGTGGTAGCATATCCTAGACTATTTGGACTTAATCCTACTTCTAAACTAGTTGTTTGAACATTGAGTCTTGAAAAATCTGCTGAGATTAATACATTTCCGGTAGAACTATTAACGCTGATACCAGGTTGCTTGGTTCTATTGATAGATAATACGCCGCTGGAAGTCGTTAATCTATAAAGATCAGTAAAATTTTCTTGGGTTTTCTGAAACGCTGATCTGATCGGATCTGCATCTGGATCATCAGGAAAGCTACCAAAATCTATAATTTGTTGTGCCATGAACTAACTCGCCTTTATAATGTATTTATCGTTTTGGGACAAAGGCTATAACCAAAAAAATACCCGGCGATTAAACCGGGCATTTTCTAAAGCATTGAAATGCTTTATTACTTTCTTAATCCTGCTAGTTTTACCCAATCACTTACTGATTCGTTAATTTCCTTTTTAGGAGTACCCATTCTATCAGTTTGTCCAGCAATAACAGGAATAGTTGTCTGACCAGTTGACTTAGGCTTATTAAGTCCACCTGAGATGACCTTAGTCATAAACTCAATGTCACGCTCAAATGTAGTCTGTGTGCCGTCTTTACCAGCATCATTTGCCCACTCGTCAACCTTTTCTTTCTTGTCTTTCTTGTCATCGTATTCGATGTCTTTCTTTACTTCTTTGCCGGCTTTTTCTGCCTTGTCGTCATCTTTACCTTTATGACCTTCATCATATTCGATATCCTTAGCGACTTTCTTAGCAGCCTTTTCTGCCTTGTCATCTTTCTCGGCAGTTGATTCTTCAGATAACAATGCTAATTTTTTGTATAGATTCAAGAAACTTGATTCTTTCATGGCTGCTTCTTGCTCTTCATCTGCGTCTGCCGCGGCTACTGCGCCGTTTGCTAATGGATTGCTTTCCATACCATCTTCGTTAGTTGCACCACCTTTTGATGCTCCGCTAGCCGCTAATGCTGAATCAATTTGTGCTCCAGCTTCTTGACTCTGCTCATAACCTTCACCGTCATCTTCGCTCACTGAATCTGCTTCTAATTGATCTGGGGTTTGTACTTCATCTACCATTTCTTTATTTTCGTCACAGCCGCACTTCGCTTCTGCCATTCCGCACTCATTGCAAACCTGTTCGTCTGCATGATCGTGGCTGTGTTCTTCGTCCTTGTAATCTTCTCCACCTGACATAACTTTCATCAAATCCATCATGCTCTTTGGTTCGTTATCGTAACCACCGAACTTAGGAGCACCGTAATCACTTATTTGTGCAACTAATTTTGGCTCTTCAACAGATGCTTCTGCATTACCTAATCCACCTAAGCCTACTTGCTTGATGAATGCTAACAACTTACCAGCATCATCACCTTGTGCTGTGACGCTTACTGTGTCTTCCATTGCGCCACCTGGGCCATCTAAACCTTGACTCATGTTAACGCTTAGACCTTCATTCAATAGATCATTCAACTGCTTGTCCAATGATTCGAATGCAAATGCATCCATCTCTAATACTTCTTTATCTTTGAATGTCTGACCAAATGCATTGAAACTATCACCAGGAGTTGTCTTGGCTTTGTGTTGCATGTAAGCAGTCTTATCCATCTCACCTAATGCACCTTCATCAGCGCCGTAAGAAGCCATATCATCAACGATGTCTGCTTCTGACTCTACTTCGCTAACTACTAGTCCGCGATTTGGCATCAAACCGTAACATTCGTCTAGGCCTTCTTTAAAGCCATCATGATAACGCTTGTGTTCTTCTGAACCTTCGTTATAGCGGCAAGCATAATTTGACTTGCTCAATCCGTGTGATTTGCCTTCGTGATAGGCTGCTTCTAGTGTATTCATAGCTTCATTTACCTGTTTAGATTCTAATACATCTGGATTACGACCTCTGCCTAATCCAGCGCCTTTTGCTGACATATTATCAATTGTTGGTTGATCGACTTCTTTTAATGCCGCACCTTCGCCTTTTTTCCAGCCGCCTTTGGCGCGCAATGCGAAATTGATTTGTCTTTGTTTCTTTGCTTCTGGGCTATCCTCACCGTGAGGACCACTCTTCTTTAATTTAGCAAGCATTGATTTTAATTCTTCAACGCTCTTATCTTTATATTGACCTGTTGGTTTTACTTCAGCATCACCTGCCCACTTCTCATCAAGCATTGCTGACTCTGGATTATCTTCGGCTGCTTCATTCTTGCCATGCTTCTTGTTATACATGCTCCAAGCGATAGCATACGCTCTACCTTCTTCACCTGGGAATTTTTTCTTCAATGATAAGACTACATCTTCCATTCCTGGAGGTGCTTTTTCCATCATTGGCTCTTCTTCTTTTAACTGATCGCCTGCTAATGACATCTCACCTTTACCGATAGCACTCTTAATAGTAGCGGCTAATGCAGGATTTGACACAGTGCCTAATGTCTTAGTGCCTTGTTTGATGACTTGTGTTGATTGCTTTGCAGGCTCCATAGTGATCTGCTCTGCTTCATTAACGATATTCTTGTCAATGGCCTCAAACCAATCTTTTAATGATTTCTTTTTCTCATGTGCTTTATCCATTGATTTGTTTAATGTCTTTAGAGCATCTTTAGCGGTGTCTTTGGCTTTGGATGGTGTTGCCTTGCTACCTTTAGCATATGGGTTTCCATCTTCACGATGGCCCTTATAGCCTTCTGAATCCATCTCGTTTAATTCAACTGATCTTAATTCTGATTCGTTTGCTAATTGTAAAAATTGTTTAAAGTCCATAATGATCTCTCCTTATGCCAATGCGCCAGTCTTAGGCTTTGCTGGACGCTTGATGTCACTCATTGGGCTCTTATCACCCATTGACTTGTCATCTAGGTATGGCTTGAACGGATCAAATGCGTCCGGTGTTTCTTTAGCGGCATATGGCATCATGATCTTGCTATCTTTTGCTTGATCCTTGATGCTAGATAGATATGAATCAGCATAATCTTTATTTGCCTGCTCTGCACCGCTTATCTTATCGAAATCTTTATTGTTTGGTTCCATCTGGTTAGCATATTCTTCTTGCTCACGATTGATGCTATCGTCATACTTGCTATCAACCAAACGAACATAATTTAAATTATAGCCTAATAATTGTGCCAACTGTTGTACCATTGGCTCAGTGCATGGATAACGGAACTTACACTTTAATAGTGTCACTGGTTCGTTATGTACGCCGGGGAAACCATAGACATCTTTCGCTATAGGAAGTGTCTTAGGTGTGATAGGGCCTGCTGGTTCAAACTTCTTTAAATTGAAGATGAACATGTCGATGAAGTTCTTGTCTACTTCCCCTGCGATCTTGATAGTAACATCGTACAAATGTACGCTTTCTGCTATGTATTGTTTTAGGCTTTTCATATCTATGTTCCCGTATCTAATATTTATCATTTATCTGTGTTTTTATCTAGAAGTGCCTTGAGTATCTCATTGCGGTCTAACGCTTTACCCTGTCCCAAAGGTGTCGCTTCTATCTTTTCTTCTTTGCTAGCCTGCTTTTGATCAAGTGATGCTTTCTTTAGTTGCAACTCAATCATCTTTAATTTCTTACTGACTTTAGCAGTTTTAGCAGTAATAGCATGTCCTAGCATAGTGCCGGCTACCCCGAATATCTCGCTACTGAAGCGGCTATCAACTTGCATACCTAAGTCCATCAAGTCCTTATAACTGTTTTGTGCTAGGTTTGCTAATTCATCCATCTCTACATCAGCGGATTCCAGACCCCTTACTTGTGGTAGTGCATTCTCAATCTTTTCTAGATTGTTTAGAGCAGTCTCGGTAACTTCTTGCGTGTCAGGAGGAAGTTCAAGTTCAGGCTCTTCTGCGCTGGCTAAATTAAATAGTTCTTCTAATTTCTTAGTCATCGACTATTTATTTGCGTTTACCCTTGTAAAACAAATCATCTTCAGTGATGACTCTAAAGGTACAGCCTATCCTCTTGCAGTAGGCCATAGCCGCCGCCCATTTAGCGTGATTTAATGCTACTGTAGCCCTGTCTTTCGCGCTTGCTACTTTGCTCTCTATCAGACTTTGCTTTTTAGGTTTGATCTCTACGACTTCAGCCTTTTGATTACCCATTTTGTCTTGATAGACTACAAAAAAGTCTGGGATGTAAACTGTCTGTTTACCTGTGAGTGGATTTCGATATGGTATCTGTATCGCTTCGCTAGCCCATTGTATCACGCCATCATGATTATCGCAGAACATCATGAATGTTAATTCCCAGCCACTGCGATATTTAGGTACAGATTTACCTACATACTTTTGTTTATTTTTTACCTGATAACGACCTTGTGCAAAGTTTGCCATATCATAAAACTACATTTCTTGCTACAGGAAATACTGGTCTTGGAACAACTGCCACACCGTATAAACTTACTTTGCTCTTAAAACTATTCATGTAGTAAGCCATAGTCTGACTGAGTTCTACATTGTTATTTGTGCCTTTGATGTTTTGAAGTAATTCTAACGCATCGATGCCTGAGTCTTGTGCTACTCTGAAAAGAAATGCTGTGAAGTTGGCTGCTGTTTTTGCGTCCGCACAAACACTAACAAAATAACTATGCACTACATCATATTGATTGGTAGGCACTGTCATATTGATATTATAAAAATTATCAAATATCTTTACTGTTCTATCCAGTGATTCTTGTTGTGTATAAACTAATGGCATAATTTTTATTAAGTTGCTCCGCCGATGCCGGTAGTACTATCACCTGCTAAGATTCTTCGTACAGGTGCACCTGTTACTTGTACGCCCGCGGTTGAAGTTCTTGTCACTGGGGCAGGGGTAGGTGGATTCGCTATTGTAGGTGCGCTTGCAGTACCTACAAAGTTAGGTGTTACAGAACGATCTGGTATATTGAAAAGTACATTTCTATTAGTACTTGATGAACTGCTACCAGTTCCTACCATTCCTAGTAATTCTTGTTTGAAATTTGCTTTGAGATTAGTATTTTTAAGTGTGTTTCCTGCTACCCCTGCATCTCTTATCGCTTTCAAAATATTTCCATCTTCCAAATCTTTTACTATGCCGCCGGCAGCATCTAATAAACCACCTTGACCTAATATGTTACCATTGCTACCTGGTTTTGCTATAGGACTTTCAGTTCTATCATAAGTTGCTTGATCACCGAAACCAGTCACGATGTCATTAGGCTTGCGACCGTCTATTGCACCTTGATTATAAACAACAGTCTCATAATCGATAGACATAGTGTTTCTCATCACACCGCTACCTTCTTCATAGTTGTATGTGTCGTGACCGAAACTTGTGATGATAGGATTGATTAATGTATATGCTGTGAAGTTGTGTTGATTGAAACCGAACACAGTTATATTTTTAAAGAAAGGTACCTTCTTTCCATTTCTTGGATTGCTTGTCTCGCCTATGTAACCCCAATTGTCATTGCCTTGAATGCTATCGTTATAAATGTTATTGACATCATAATCAGCATTCGTAGTACCTGTTGTAGCACTTGTTCCTGCAGGCTGAGGTGGGGATCCTCGCTTGCCTAAAAATACAGTAGGTTTAGTTGCATCTGCGTAATAATAAGTGTAGTAAGCATACCACAATTTATTAATCGTGTTTCCATTATCATCATGAAGAGTGATGCTTACAGGATCGTAACGCAATTTAGTTTGTACGATTCTTTTACGATTATATTGATTTAGTTGTACAGTATTAAAACCAAAACTAGGTAACTTAACATCTTTTACTAAGATACCATAATTTGTATTCACACCTGTAGGATACGCCTCAGGATTAATGTTGAAGTAGGTGTGGAATACAAATTTGTATTTAGGAGCATTCTGATAAGAATTAGTCCTAAATGTTTTTGAGGCGTGAGTATAATCTCTAAGATAGTCATTGCCGAAGAAACCTTCGGCAGTGCCCTTAAGGAGATCCTGAAAGAAACCTGCCATGAACAGGATATCCTAACTATTAAGTTGCCGCGCCGATACCAGTTGCGCTTTCGCCTGCTAGTATTCTGCCGATGCTCTGACCAACACCTGAAGTCAATGGTGACTGTACTGCATTATCGTAAGTGATAGCAAGTGCGATAGTTACTGCTTCGCTAGTACCATAGTTCAATGTATTGTAGTTTGCTGACTTGAGAAAGCAACCATATAGTTCCCATGTCTCAAGAACGACAGGAGCTGATGTACCATTACCACCATCAAGAATTTCGATGTTAGTCTGGAACTTATAGTCTTGACCAGTTGCCGCAGATGCCTGCTCAACGAAATCTAATTGCTTCTGCAATTGCTGACCAACTGCTCTTGCTACTGTGCCTGAAGCATCGTCACGAACGTTGACATTGATATCTGCCCATGTGTGCTTACCTGCCAACTTAACTGTTGAGTTGTAAACTGGAAGTGAGATTTCAGCGAAACTTAAGTTTGGACGACCAACGTCTACAACCTGTTTAGTTAGGCTTAGACCACCTGCCGCGTCAACACCAAAGTTTAAGAAATTAACTCTGAAACGAAATTGTAGTTTAGGCATTAACAAGCCCTGATTGCCACCGGCATTATCAGATGCTACTGTCATGTTAAACAATGATTGTGAGGCTGTTGCCATTTGTAAATTCTCCTACTGTATAGTATTTATCATGTTTGAGAGCCCCTTACGAGGCTCTCAATATTTTCTATTACGCTCCTGACAACTCACCTGTGTTCAAGATACGAACTGGGATATAGATGAATTCAGCAGCCTTGACAGGCTCAACTGCAACATCGATCCACAATTCGTTGCGATCTATTCTAGCAGGAGTGTTGTTACTCTCATCACAGACTACCAAGTAGTCATAGATGCCTCTCTTAGCAACAAGATCGACCATCAATGATTCAACTACACCAGCGATCTGCTGACGAGTCAATGCATCATTTGGTTCGAACACGAATGGTCTTGCCGCTATAGTCAATTGACGACGAATGTAAGCAACAAGTCTTGCGACGTTTGTACGATCCAATGCGCTCTGACTATTGAATGATGTCTTGTTACCATAGTTCAACAAGCCGTTACCAGTGAAGAACACTAATGGGTTGATGAAGTTGATATAAAGAACATCACGGATACCAATGCGTGTTTTAATCACTTGGAACTCACCAGTATCACGGTTTATGTAACCGATATTCAATGCGTTGTCGATGATACCACGACGAGTACCTGCTGCCGCTAACCAAGGATAAGCGACTGTATCGTTACGCAAGAATGTACGCAACATCATGTGTGATGCTGGAACTGCTACTTCATTACCGCTCAAGTCTAGTGCGATACCACTTGGATAGAACAAGCCAAGATAAGTGTTGCGAGTTACACAACCATCTTCACCTGTGCTTGTTGCACCTGCGGCATTAGTTGCCCATGCTTGAATTGCTGTTGCATCTTCTGGTAGACCCATTGGAGTGTCACCTAAAATGTAACCTGTCTCGCCACGATCAGCATTCAATACGACCATGTTTGGCTGACATTCTGGATAGTTAGGTGTTGCCATCAAGTTGAAGAAGTTATCTTCATCACGGATTGACAAGTTAGTATCGATCACAGAACGTAATGATGCTACGACCATTGCTCTCTGAGCCTTGCGACCCATGTAAGGAGCACCGTTTGATTGCAATCCGCTTGCTGATACCCATGTACTACGAATAGTTGGTAGTGTGTCACCTGGGAAACTCAATGCATTGAAGTAATTATTTCTCCACTGCTTGACATTGTAACCACTGCGACGAGTATTGAACAACAACATACCTACTGGATAGTTGTTAGCATTTGGTGCATCTAAGTCTAGATTGTTGCTTGTCAACAAACTCTTGATTGTTGGGATAGGATCATTAGCAGGATTGATTGTGTTCTGATCGCTTGACCAGCGAGCATCAGCAAACAATACGCCTGAACCTGAAACTTGATCTGTCTTATCGATCAATACCCACTCATCTTCACCGTCTACCATCTGCCAGCGACTGATTAGAGGATAATTCTCTAAGTCACTAGTGTCGATCCATATATCACCGTAAACAAGTGCTGTGCCATCTGACTGAGTAGTTGGCATGCTTGCGCTTACGATTGGACCATTAGGATCAGTTGTGTTTGAACCGCTTGGTAGTGGGAAACCGTTGCTGTTATAATTTACATTCTTATAACCTCTCCAGCCGTTTGTAGTGTTTACCATGATATCTACTTCGTCAGTTACGCTGTAGAACCAGTTTGTGTTATTTGCTGGAAGTTCAGTTGGTGCACCTTCGTTAGCAGTATAATCAAATGCTACCCAGTTACTCAATACGATATCGTAGTTGAATACTGGATATTGACAATCGCTGTCGAGTGTGACTTTTGTTACGCCACCACTTGAAACGGCTGCAACTACTAGGATAAGATCATTCGCGCCGTTAACGCCACCTAATGATCCACCTGCTATTGTTATAGTATCACCTACAGCATAACTTGAACCGGCTGCTGTGATTGCGCTAACTAGATAACCGTAACCTATAGAACTTACAGTAAACTGTGCGCCTGTACCACTACCTGATGTTGAAGTCGGTGCAACACCTGTGAATAGAGTAGTGTTAATATCACCTGTCTTGCAACCATCAGTCACATTAGCAATGAAACCTGCTTCTGAGAACAATCCTTGTGACAGACCTGTAACAGTATTATAATCATTCATCATGATTGCTCCACCCAATGTATGAGTGATCTGTATTGAACCGTCTGTTGCTACGCTTGCTGTAGTATAAGGAATACCTGCAGCTTGCCATGCCTGCACGAAATCTTCAGCAGTAGTATTATCTGCTAATGTCATTGTATAAGGACCTGACCAAGCAGTGCTGTTTGGAGTAGTGACAGAAATTACGCCACTGTATGGACCTGAATCAAAATTAGGTGCTGTATTTGTGCCAGTCACTACTGTTGGACCAGTCGCTACACGCTTCCAGAAATAGACAGGACCATCTTTATATTCACTATAATAATAGTACTGACCGTATACTGTTCCTGCAGGGATAGCCTGACCACCAGTTGGGTCAAGTGCCGCGATTGCAGTAGCATCGTCTGTGGCTAGTGAAACTACCTTAGTGTTCCAGGCACTTGCAACTGCATCATATTCTTTCATTGATGGAGTGAAGCCGTTGCCTGAACTGCCCATCTTCAACCATACTGAACCAGTTGGATGAGGTTGTGATTGACCAGCGCCCCAAAGTGGCATCTGGGCTGAAGTACCGTATGATACGCGAACACTGTTATATGTACCTGGGGCGATACCGATATCGCTCAATACAGTGCCTGTGCCTGCGCCAAAGACTATTGATTGGTTGAAGTGACCTGTTACTGATAGTACCAAACGACCACTTGCTCCGTTAGCAACAACGCCTTGCCATCCTAGATTATTAATCTCCGTTGCAACACCTGCTACTGTGTTTGAACCTAAACCAGGAACAGTTATAGTTGCTGATACTATTGATACAGAAGAACTACCTACTAAAGTCAATGTGAATGTATCACCTGCATTCAATGTAGGATTGCTGTTTGTACCCTGTACAGCAGAAACGCTAGCCTGCCATGCATCTGAACCAATCTCTACCCAAGTATTGTTTGCATTCTTATAGAAATAAGTGCTACCTGCGCTAGGAATTAGATTTGGTGCAATAGCGACTACTGCATAATCGCCTATAGAACCAATGAAGCCTGCTGGAACACCAGCAACTAGATTATCTGAATCTGTGATTACGATTGGCAACTTATTAGTGAACACTTCTGTAGTTGCATTCCACTCATAGATACCCCAAGTTGATGATGTTGTATCTAACCAGTAAGCGCCGTCTTCTGGCTCACCTGCTGGGCGACCTGTCTGACCTACTAAACTTGCTAAGTCGATGTCTGCTCTCAAGCAGTATACGCGGTTAGTGACACCCAATGCTGAGTATGCAGCCAACAAACCGTATTCGTTCAATTCATAACCTTGAATTGGAGTACCGTCTGTAGTCTCATAGAAGAATGGTGTACCATATAGTGTTACAAGATCACGCTGACTTGTTACTTGGAATAACTTGCCAGCATTAGCGGCAGTTGTACCCTGCGCGATGCCTGTACCATTTGGATTTGCTTTGTCCTCTGCTGTCGCAAAGACAACTAGCGGAACTGATGCTGTTGGGGCTGGAAGATATTGACTTTGGTCAATGATTGTAACTTCTACGCCTGGTGATGTAAGTGCCATTTTATTGTTTCCTATATGTTATATTTTGAGGGTAACAACCCTGAATGCTTAATATTATTTAGTTGAGTTTACAAAAAACACTGGGTTATCAAACCTTCGAAGGTAAAATCATTAAATAACTATATGGCCAACATCAGACCCATATGTAAAGAGTGTAACAAGAACTACCGTGCTGTGAATTATATCCGTGACGGTGTTACCCATTACCGTAGCATATGTGATGATTGCGGCAAGAAGAAACCTAAGGCGAAATCTAAAAGAACATTATGGGAAAAGGCAGGTTATAAGAAAAAACCTGTATGCGACATATGTGGATTTAGGTCACTATACCCAAGTCAAATGACTGTGTTCCATATAGACGGAGACCTTAGAAATACTAACTTTAGCAATCTAAGGTCTATATGTCTTAATTGCGTCGAGGTCGTCAAACGCAAAGAGGTGACTTGGAAGCGCGGTGATTTACAAGTTGATTATTGATTCAACTTTCTTATGTAGATCATCGATAGTACTATCATTAATGATGTGATGGTCATATTCAAGTCCTACGCTACTATATTCGCTGGCATGCACATTATAGGACTGAAGTGTTTTCATGGCTTCTTCATACCCCTTAGTATAGTATCCTTTAGAAAATGCAATTGCGGCATCATGCCAAGGTGGATTTTCTCCCCTATGTACTCTGATAGTTACTCCGCCCATTCTTTTGATAGACTTCAATTCATTGGGGAATCTGCAATCGCTAATGACGATATCATCTTTCGCTGTTCGTAGTTGATTCTCAATACTAGCGATCCAGATGTCATCATGGAATGCCCTGCGTCCTACTTCAGTGCCCCATTGTTGTAATACCCATCTTGGGGTCAAGTGTTTGATCTCTAATCTTTCTGCCCACCAAGGATCTACAGTATCTCGCCACTCGCGGCTATATTTTGTTGTACCTTCTAATAGATCACGATCCCAGTTAAAAATGCTTGCTACCGCATCTTTTAATGGGCCAGCAAAACTAGTTCGCTTGAAGCCTTTGAATGTGATCAGATAATCTGCGATTGTATCTTTACCGCTACCTATGAATCCTGCAACTCCGACAATCATATATTTGTCCTTATCTCATGAACTAATATTATAACACTAGTCAAGAGAAAAGCAAATATGCAGTTTGACCGAATTAGCCCTGAATCCAAGTTAATGGTTGACTGTAATCGACATAACGCTTGAGTTCATCGATCAATCTTTCTTGCTCGGCTTTACCTTCTGATTTCATAGCCCCACCATTCAAACTAGTACCGCCGCTTGGTCCTGCGATACTAGCATACTTCTCACGGGCTTCGCCTATGATTATCTTTACTGTGGCAAGAATGAAATCTGTGATCCATATACCTATACCCGGATCTTGTAATAATTCAGTCTCGGGTCTAGTCATGTCTGCCCAAATCAATACACGCTCACCTGTTCCCTTGAAATCACGGACCACGCGCAATACCTTTGTGACAGGATTGAATGTGTAAGTGACATATCCACCGAACATACGAGCAGCCAATTCTACATAACCTGCATAGAAATCATATGTAGCCATGCCACCTGTGTAGTTATAATTCAACAAATAAGTGTTAAGGATAGCACTGCTGAATGGATCGAAACTTGTACTGCTTGGACCTGTCTCAAGACCTACCGTTCTACGAAAGATAGCACGGACATTGACGAATTCACTAGGTAAGGTATATGTGTCAACATTCTTGATGATGGTCATCAAGGTATAAGTTTCCTGAGTTGAATTCTGAGCTTTCTGACGATATACTTTGATAGCATAATCGTATGCGGCTTCATAATGCTGTGGATCTAATTCTAGGTCGATGATGTCACCGCCTAGACGCAAACGGACATTATTGAATAATGCTTCTTTTAACTCTTGTAAGTTTGCGTTTGTTGGTGTTGATAGTGGATCTGCAGCCATTTTATATTCCGATTAATATCAGTATTTATCGGAATATCAGAGATCGCCCTCTTTTCTATTCTCACTATGATAAACATCAAAGTGTCCGCCCGGGTAACGGGCCTGCAACTTTTTGACATTCTCAGCAACTACTTCATTGGGGTCAAGTTGTAATGCTCTACAAGCATTGATCCAGTACCACATGATATCTCCGAGTTCGCGCTTCATGTGAAAATGTGTTTCTTCATTGAAGGGCTTACCTTGAAATACGATTTTCTTTACGATTTCTTGGAACTCACCGGTCTCGCTACCTAGACCGATAGCACCACAAAGCAATAGTGGTACATTGACATCTGGTCCATGCATGTATTCCCCATCTGCTCCATATGCTTCATAGTTTGCATCTAATCGATCTAACTGATTCATAAACTCAGTCAAATCATGGCTCTGCTTGCTTGTCACAGCAGAGACAAATTCCATATACTTGTTCAAGTCAACTTGGTTACTCATCTGTTAATCCTCTAAACATTTGTTTTCTTCCATCCTTGCCTAAAACATGATCAAAAATTTCTCTAGTCCTTTGCAACATAGCACAGGCTAGCATCAATTGATCCTGCGGCGTGCTGGCAGTTTCGATAGCAGTATCTATGACCGTCATCATAGTCTCCATTCTTTTTTCTAAGGGGTCGAATGATTCATTCATTAGAATGCCCTCAAGATGATCATGTCATCGTTAAATCTTCCGTTAGGGGTAACGCTGACTGCTTTGATGTCCTTGAAGAACTTTCTTGCCGCGGGCTTAGATCCCATGATCTCTTTGATCTGAGTTTCAGGCTTGCGCAATGTCTTGCCTTCACTTTGCTTAGTGCAAAAGCCAGTCACAGTATTGTTCTTGACGCTGAGGCACTTAGCATACTCATCGGCAACAAAGTGAAAGAGTTTACGCTTCTTAGCGTCATAGACCCATGCTTCAGTAGAGTTATGCAACTTAGCAGGTGGGATACTGACCAAATCAAGTTTCTCAAGTTTGAATGTCTTGAGGTACTTCAACTTGCGAACGATCTTCTCGACCGGCACAGGCTTCTTAGCACGGGGCTTGCGACCATTCTTTTTGATGTTGATATAACTATTGATTTCGGCAATGATCGATTCGATAGTACCTATGATGTTACGAACTTGAATCTTACCTAGATGAGCATATGCTTCGTTCAACTGCTCATCTTTTCCCTGCTGTAGTTCATAGTATTCATCAAGTTTTGATTTCCAAGCATCGATCAAAATGTTGACATGCTGTGGCAAGATATTGAATTGTGTCAACACTTGTACAGGGTTGATACTATTCTCTTTCTTGCAACCATCTTTGATATAGTCATCCCAGCGACCTTCAAGTTCGCCACCTGCCTCATGCGTTTTCTCACGCATGATCTCCTGCACATTGGGACGATTGCTAACCGGCTTCTCGACAGCCTGCACTACCTCTGCTGTTCGGATAATACGATTTACTTCACTATTGAATCGTGCTGCCTGTTCTTCAGTAGGCTGATATCCGCGCATGATGCATCGTGCGAGATAACCATAACTAGTGATTACCTGACTTTCATGCACTTTGCGTACAGATTTGGATCGGTCAATGTCACCCGTGAATTCTAGGTACTGTGCGATAAACTCGCGGGCATCTTTCTTGTCATAAAAATGACCATACCAGGTCAATGCACTACCCAATGACCATTTAGTGTTATCTTCACTAAAGACAGGTTCTGACCCAAAATACTTAGTATCAGGATCCTTAGGATGCAGTTCTTTAATCTCTGTGTTTTTGGTACGAGCCATTTGTGTCTCCAGATTGTCAACGATAGTATATATTCTAACACCTTTCAGTTCGGGTGTCAAGTCCTATTTAAGCCGTTGTTTTAATGACTAAATACTACTATGCCCAAATTATCTCTTTATAGCCCAACTAAGCAAAACGACTATAAGTTCTTCGATAGAACGATATCGGAGCAGTTTACTGTGGGCGGAACAGATTTGTACATACACAAGTACATGGGCCCAAATGCGCAGACACCGAGTCCGGACTATACACAACCACAATATATAAGTCCCGATCCTACACAGATTCAAGATTTGCTATTTTTAGAAAATCGTGATAGAGTGTATGATCCAAATATTTTTAGATTACGCGGTCATTATAATGTTCAGAATCTTGATTTCGATCTAAGCCAGTTTGGCTTATTCTTGAATAATGACATAATTTTCGTTACAGTCCACTACAATGATATGATCGATATCGTTGGCAGAAAATTGATGGTGGGCGATGTTTTAGAATTACCACACTTACTAGATTATAATCCTTTAAAAGAAACGATACCGGTAGCATTAAAAAGATTTTATTCAATCACAGACGCAAATTTCGCCAGCGAAGGTTTCAGTCAAACATGGTACCCTCACTTATGGCGTATCAAGTGTGAACCATTAGTAGACAGCCAAGAATTCAGTCAGATATTACAAGAACCAATCAACAAAGACAATTATCTAGGTCAGTGGGATAAAGATAAAGTTTATCCCCCAGGCTATGTCATCAGTTATGGTGACAAAAATTACATCAGCAAGATCGAAGTACCTGCCGGTATCAGCCCACCTAACGAAACATATTGGGAACTAGATCCTAATCAAAATCTCAAGGACATATTGTCTACATATAATAAAAATATTGAGATCAATAACGCACAACTTGAAGAAGCAAAACGCATTGTACCTAAAGCAGGTTACGATAATAGCAAACTCTATGTCGTACCTACATATGGTGTATATGAAGCGAACAACACTCCTTCTGGAAAGTTAAATCAGCCTGCACCACCTATCAATATCATATCGAGTTCGGCAGGTTCACCAAGCACTACAGGTACTGTAGTGTATATGCGCAATCCTAAATATAAGAATCCTAGCGTAGGCATCAAGATCAATAAGGATCTTATAAAGAGTATTTGGGATATGACTGCTGATATGGACATAGCAGGAAAGTTTGATAAATTCGTTCAAGCAAATCTTGAGATAACAGAATCAAAACCTTATGTATTACCAGAAGGCTCAGGCTCAAGAGCATTAGAAGGACAGAAGATATTATCTGTCATGTCAACAGGCCCAGTAACTGGTCCATATGGCACTGCTGACAATACTTATGCGACTGCTGACGCTGATCCAACTCAGCCGGGATTCACTGGAACTATCAGCACACAGATGGACTATCGTGCAGACTGCGATCCAGCGTTCCAATATATCACAAGAGCAAGTCCAAGAAGTTTCGGCTATGAGACTGCATACTTGTCAGGAGATGGTACAGCACCAAATGGATATCCATCGGGCGCAGGTATCAGTTTCCCGCAGAATCCACAGGTTGGTGATTATTTCTTGCGCATAGATTATATGCCGCAGATATTATATCGTTGGGACGGTCAATTATGGGTTCGCATATCAACTAATGTCAGAACTCCAGACATGATAGGATTTACTGCTGAAGATAAGGCACAGAAATCAACATTCATCAATAATGAGGCTGTGATATATAACAATAACCAAGAAGAGTTGATACCTTCTGCTCAACCGTTATCTAGCATACTATCTTTAGCACCAGACAATTTACCACCTCAACCATAAGAGTAACGCATGGCACAGTTTTTTTACGACAATCAGATACGCAGATTCTTACTACAGTTCGCTAAGATTTTTAGCAACTGGCAAGTTACTAAAGGCAAAGATCCTAACGGCAACGACATACTTGTTCGTGTGCCTATCATGTATGGTGATCAAAGTAGATTAGTATCTACTGTGATCGCAAATAATAGCGCAAGCAATTTGCCTAGCGCACCATTATTCACATATTGGATTACTGGATTAGAATATGATCAGCGCAGAATGCAAGAACCAACATTCATCGATAAGATCAATGTTCGTCAGCGCGCCTACAATCAAGAAACACAGACTTATGAACAGACACAAGGTCAAGCATTCACTGTAGAAAGATTGATGCCTGTTCCTTATACATTACGTATTCAAGTAGATATGTGGACTACTAACTATAATCAAAAATTAGAATTAGTAGAGCAACTAGGCACATTGTTTAATCCTGCACTAGAAATACAAAGCACAGACAACTTCGTTGACTGGACTTCATTGACAGTTGTATACCAAGATGGTATCACATTTAGTTCTAGAAGCATACCGCAAGGTACAGGTAATCCTATCGATGTATTGAGTTGGAAGTTTTATATGCCTATATGGATCAGCACATCAACTAAACTCAAGAAGATGGGCGTGATCAACAAGATCATAGCAAGCATCTATAAAGGTAGCGCACTACAAGATATACAAGATGAAGATTTATTGTTGGGTACTAGACAAAAGATCACGCCATATGGATATAAGTTATTATTGATAGGTAACACATTACAGTTATTACCCGCCAATGAAGCATTCTATCCACCCAATACTGATTTAGATAATCCTACTCCACCTAATACTAATCTAT
>JACCDG010372239.1_pt1 | contig 19226 bp, 37 predicted proteins | sample 7442471 | NCBI WGS metagenome assembly JACCDG01 (sample SAMN15323444, study PRJNA562643) | freshwater metagenome | isolation source: river surface water | place: USA:Blue River Watershed | collected 2017-08-17 | reverse complement strand
GAAATGCACGACAAAATGCGTTGCGACACTTACGCCGGGGCGCGTGAGTATTACCGCGCGTTCCAAGCTATCGCTAAAAACGCCTGACCCCCGCCACCCTCGCGGACAACCCGCCCCAAAGCCTCCGGCGCCTAGCGTGCGGAGGCCGAAGGCGTGAAGGCTGGCCACCCTGGCCCGCCTAGCTACAGGAGATTGACCCGCCATGACTTCGCAACATACGCCCGGCCCGTGGTCGCGGAACATCAAGCCCGCCACGAAATACCCGACCCTGTTTGCCGGGCGAAACACTCACATTTGCACCGTATCCGTTTCCGGGTTGCCGCCGGAAACCGTCGAAGCGAACATGCTATTGATCCGCGCGGCGCCTGACATGCTGGCGGCCCTTGTTGAGGCGCAGGAAGCCTTAGACGTTTTGGCGGATGACGCCGCTGACGCCGGCCTTGCTGCCAAGGCGGAGGCCGCCGCGGATTTAGCGATGCGCCTCCGCGCCGCCATCGCCCGCGCCACCGGCGATTGACACCCGCCCGCATACAAGTTAGCACTTTAACCCATGGGCCAGCCCGGCCCGCGCTACAGGAGAACCCATCGTGACCGTTACCGTTGAAGCCCGCCCTGCCATGCTGAAGGCCGCGCTTATGTTCATCAGCCGCGAGGCGACCCGCTACTATCTCGGAGGCGTCTATGTTGACCCCGCCGGCCTAGCCGTCTCGACTGACGGGCACCGCATGTTCGTGGGCGCCCTGACCCCCGATGATGAGCGCGCGGCCCTGCCCGCGTTCAACGGGTGGACAATCCCCGGCGAGGCCCTGAAGCGCGCCTTGCAGGGCTTCAAGCCGCCGCGCGGCATGGTGGATCCGCGCATCACCATCACGCCGGAGCGCGTCGGGGACGTCGCCTATAAGCCGATCGATGGCAGCTTTCCCGACTGGCGCCGCGCCATCCCTGAAGCCGCCGCCATGGACGGCGCCGCCGCGCAGTACCAAGGCCAGTATCTGGCGGATTTCGACAAGGTGGCGGTTATGCTACGTGGCGACCGCAAGGGGAGGTGCATCGTCTATCAGGACGGCCAGAACCCGGCCCTTGTGTCGTTCGGCATGACAACGGACGGCACCAAGGGCCGCCCGCTCCGCGTGCCCGTCCCCGCGTTCGGCGTGCTTATGCCCTTGCTCGACTCTGTAGGCGTCAAGCCGCCCTTCACCGCCCTTTCCATCCTGAAGCGCCCCTGACACCCCCGGCCCGGCGGCGCGAGGTCGCCGGGCCACCCCCTCACAGGAGAATTCATCGTGACTTCGCAACACCCTGATAATCACGCGTACGACAGCGCGGACAACTGGCTAACCGCCATCCGCGAGCTTGCCGCCAACCTTCAAGCCGCATATGACGCCGACGCCCGCGACGGGGCGCAAGACGCAATCGACGCCGCCGCGCAGGCCATTTACGAAGCGCCCCTCTCGGTGGAGGTTCGCTCTAGCTGGCATGATCCCGCCCGGGTTGCCGTGTCGGCTGAGTATCAGATCCTCCTGTCATTCGGCGGCCCCTCTGTCTGCATCACAGGCGACCTGGACGGCGACGCCCAGCCCGACACCGCCCGCCTTGAGTATCAGGCCTGGGGCACGCCCTGGACCCCGTATGCGCTCACAGACGAGGAGCGGGAAGACGTCCTGATCTTCGCGCAACAGTTCCACTACGGGGAGTGATCGCCATGACCTACGGCCACTTCGCGGACGTGGATTTGTGCAACGCTGCCGAGGCAGACACCCCCGGCCCGCATGAGACGGCGGCGGACTTGCTGACCGCACTGGAGCACCTTCTTGACACTATGGAGCCGCCACGCTCGCGCAAGGCGTCCGAGGCATGGGACGCCGCCCACGCCGCCGTCAGGCGAGCCCGCGCCGTTACCGATTGACACCCGCCACAAGTTCCGCCTTTACTTGCCACAGTTGGCCCGCGCCGGAAACGGTAGCGGGGTAGGAGGGCCAGCCCGGCCCGCTCACAGGAGAACCCATCATGACCGATCCGGTAAATTCCCACATCGCCGCGCACCGTGGCACAGTTGTCGGCTACGGGACCCGTGTTACGCCCCCCATCCGCATGGCGGACGGCGAGACGGTATCCGTTCAGGCGAGCCGGTTTCACTACTGCACGCCCCGCGACAACGCAGGCCCCTACACCCATTTCGAGGTGCGGCAGTGGCCGGAGACCGAGACGCCGCCGGAGTTCGAGGCGCACGGCGGGGCCGCGTATGAGCCCGCCGCCTATGTCCCGCTTGCGGACGTCCTGGCCTACATCGCCCGCCACGGCGGCTTCGCCGACTAACCACAGGAGAAACCGATGCTTTACGTAGTTGTTGACCGATCCGGCGAGCCCATCGCCGAGGGCCTGTCCGAGCGGGACGCCGCCCGCCTGATCCTGACGCACGGTGGCCGGCGGTATGAGATCAAAAGCTATCGGGATCCGCGCGTCCGTGAACGGCTTTACGTCCTGCGCGTCGGCCAACCCGGCGGCAGTGGCGCACTATCGTCCTTGATCCCGCTCACCTCGCCGCCCGGGGAAGTGACCGCCGCCCCGCACGCCTTCGCGCACAACCGCGCCGACGGCGAGGCGGCTATCTTCAGCCAAGTGGTTAACCGCAGTTTCCAGTGGCTTGGATACGCCGAGGCCATCCCCGATGAAGTCATGGCGCAGGAGCCCGCCCAATGACCCGCGCCGATGCAGCTCGCGTCCTGATCGCCTACGGCTTCACAGCCTTCAAAGCCGGGGAGATCGCCCTAGACGCTGAACGCGGCAACACTTACGCCGCCGCCATCATCCAGATCGCCACCGACAACCGCCCACTCGAGCCCGGCCTGCTGGCCGACGTGACTGCATAGGAGCCCGCCGAATGACCCGCCTCATCCGCCTCGCCGCGGAGGCCATCCTAACCGCCGCCGCGTTCACCGCGCTGGCATGGCTGCTGATCGCCCTGGCGGCGGCTGGAGGTGCGCTGTGAGCAACTCGCGCATGACCTTTCTTGCCGCCGTCGCATGGGCGAACGGCGGAACCCTTAACAGGGCCTACCTGCGCAATGCCGACCTGCGCGGGGCCGACCTGAGCGGGGCCGACCTGAGCGGGGCCTACCTGACCGGGGCCGACCTGAGCGGGGCCAACCTGCGCGGGGCCTACCTGACCGGGGCCGACCTTCGCGGTGCCTACCTGCGCAATGCCAAACACAGAGACGCCACCCTCGCCGACCTCATTTCCACCGCCGAACGCTTGGACGGCTACACCTTCCACCTGTTTCGCCTGACGGACGGCTCCCACAAGGTCATGGCCGGTTGTCGTTGGTTCACGATCCCCGAATACCGCGCCCATGTCGCCGCCGAATACCCCGGCACCGACAAGGCCCGCGAGACGCTGGACATTCTGGACTTCTTCGAGCGGAGGGCTGGCGCATGAGGCTTCATATCCACCCCGCCATTCCGCGCATCCCGTCGCGCATCGACCTCATCAACGCCATCGACGAAGCCGAGCAGTTCGGCGACATCGGACGCGGCATGTCCGCCAGCCTCTACACCTTGGCCGATAGCCTGCCTGACAACGTGCTTGTATCGTTCGCCCGCCGGACGCTGGAGGCTCACAGGAACATGCGAGGAACGCAATGACTGACCAACACACGCCGGGGCCGTGGCGCTGGGTGCCGGAGCCGGACTTTCCGTGGCAATATCAGGACTTGATGTCAGCTTCTGGAGAGGTTGTGCTGTCGGTCGAGGAAGCTCCTGACCCCAGCGGAATTGAGCTCAGCCACGCAGACGCCCGCCTGATTGAAGCCGCGCCTGAATTGCTGGACGCGCTGGAGGGATACATAAGCGATTGCACAAACGACGAATGCGAACGATGCATCAAAGCCCGCGCCGCCATCGCCAAAGTGCGAGGAACGCAATGACACTTGAAGACGCTTTGGGCCGCCCGCCTGTCACTCTGGAAGACTTCGTAATGGCGCGGCTGTTGCGGTTCCACCTCCCGCTTGTAGGGGAGGCGACCAAGAATCCAGCCCATCTGGCCTACGCCAAATCGCTAGACGACCTCCACGAGATGGGCAACGCAGACCTGTTGAGATTCATATCGCACGCCCTTGAGGATATGAAGGGGGCGGCCCGATGATCACCGCCGTCCGCGCCGCCTTCTGGATCCTCGCCACCATCCTCATGCTCGCCATCACCTTGGGAAACCGCAAATGACTTACATCACCATCCCCACCACCGCCCGCGCGCTATCCACTACGATAGCCACTGAAGCTGCTGTAATCCGCCGGGCCTGTAATACATGGACCACACCCGCCGCGCTTGAAGCTGCCGAACGTGCGGCTGACCGGATGGCAGGCCAGATCAACGCTATGAAAGTCGAGATCGCCAAAGCTCGGAGGGCCGCATGACCCACGACACCATCACACGCCTCGCCCGCGAGCGCGCCATACAGCGCCTGTCGCCGTCCCAAGCCAACCTCCTGACCCGACCCATCCTCGCCGGGGAACTGGACGACACCGACCGCGTGGCGAACATCGTCCAGGATATGAGGGTCGGTTATGTGCTGGCGGAAATGACGCTGGACGAAGCGCGCTCCTTTCGCCCGAACGGTTCTGAGGGCCTGGCCGGGGGCGAAAGTGTCAAAACCAATGCCGAGGAGGCCGCACGATGACTGAACCCGACGAGGCCCTGATCTGGGCGATAGAGTCTTGGGGCGCGGATAAGGCGCGCCGACTTGCCCTGCCTGAAGCAGAGATAGAGGCAGGGGTGGCTAGAGCGGACGCCCTGCTTCCCGACCACGACGGGATGGACCAAATCGTCGTCCTAAACCGCGCCCACGCCTACCGCGCCGGTCAGGCCGCATCCGCAGAGCGGATTAAGGCGCTGGAGGAGGTTACGCAGAACCTGATCGCGATGTTTGATTGCGACGACCCTGAAGTATCCGCACGCGCTTGGGACGAGGCGCTGGACGAAGCCCGCGCTCTGCTCAAGGAGCCCACCCATGACTGACTGGATCGAACACGACGGCGGACCCCAACCGGTCGCGGATGATGTGTGGGTGGAGGTGTTTGTGACGCGCGGCCCCCATTGGGACGTTGCGATTCCGCGCGATGGACAAGCCTCGTTCCAAGATTGGCCAAACGTGACCGAATACCGCATCCTCAACCAGCACCTGATCGACGCCGCCCGTCTAGAAGGCATCCGGCTAGGGCTGGAGGCTGCTGCGAGGGAGGCTGACAAGGGCTCGGATCGCATCGCCGGTGAATGGCGAGAGGGATGCAGGGCGGACAATTACCTTCAGGGCCAGAGCGACGGCATGGACGAAGCCGCCGGATTGATCCGCGCCCTAGACCCCGAGACCATCGCAAAGGACATCGACCCATGCGACTGACACCCGACAACATCCACATCCCGCTTGTTGAGGCGTTCGGCCCTGACTGGCGCGAGGACGCCGGCGAGAACCCCGACGCCTTCGACACCCAAATCAAGCTGATCGACGCGACGCTATGCCCGCGCTGTGACGAGTGGTGGGAGGACGGCGACCTTGTGGCGACCGACGCCCACGAGGACGCATGGTGCGGCCCCTGCTGGGAAGCCGAGGCGCAGGAGTGCAAGCCGTTCACACCCTATTATGACTACTGCTGGGAAGGCGCTGACGACGCCGAGCGGATCCAGAGCAAGCAGCAACACGACCGCAAGGAGGCGGCCCATGCCGATACCTGAGCACGTTCTTGAGAACTCCCCGAGAGGCCCAGCCCATATCGGGTGGCTCTCGGGAGCCGTCGAATTCGCGTGGGCGGCGCACGCCGGGCAGGTCCGGAAATACACGGGGGAGCCCTACGTCTGCCACTCGCTCACGGTCGCCGACATGGTGGGGAGGGCTGGCGGGGCGCACACGCAAATTATCGCTGCCATCCTGCACGACGTTGTCGAGGATACACCGGTTACGGTCTCAGAGGTCGCCGCGAACTTCGGGCCGAGAGTCGCCGAGCTTGTGGAGTGGCTTACCGACACTGCGACCGGCAATCGCGCCGAGCGCCAAGCGGCGAGCGTCGAGAAGTGGTCCCGGGCTCCACTCGCGGCGGTCACGGTAAAGCTGGCGGACCTGATCGACAATACGAGGTCCATCGCCCGCCACGACCCGAAATTCGCCCGAGTCTATATCCCGGAGAAGCGGGCCATTCTGGAGGCGATGACCCCAACAATCACCGGGAGCAAGACAGCCGCCAGTCTGTCCCGGATGGCGTGGAAAACGATTGAAGAAGCAGAGGAGATGATCCGTGACACTGACTAACGACCAGATCGTGGCGGAGGCCAACCGCCGCGGCACCGAGCGCGGATGGGCTGGGCCGCCCGTCGAGCACTACATCATCGAGGTGGTCCGCGAAGGCTGGACCCCGCCGCCCGTCGATCCCGAAGTGCTGGCGGTCCGGGAAGTGCTGGCCCGGCCTGAAGTCGGAGGCGAGAAGAACTGCGACTTTTATCTCGCCGGCGCCTTCGACAATCGGAGCAGCTTCCAGATGGCCCTCGCCGCCTACAAAGCCGGGAGAGAAGTCGAGGCCGAGCGGGCAAAGGTGTTGCTGGCGACGCTGGACGACATCCGACAGCACGGCCCCAACGGCGCCAGCAGACAGGCGAGCGCCACCCTCAAAGCCTACAAGGCGGCACGATGACCAGCCGCCCCTACACCAGAACCCTAAACGACCTGGCCTATGCCCGAAAGGAGTGGTCCGACCTCGTCGACGGCTACACGACCGACGGAGCCACCTTCTACCCACCCTTGCCGGCTCTAGGCTACAAAGAAGGAGACCCTGTCGAGATCGTTGGGTCGGGTCCGCCTCGCCAGTTCATAGTCACCGCCAGCGGCGCCATCCCGTCGCCCAAATACCCCAACCGCCACGCGGCCCGTAAGGCTGCAAAACTCGCAAGGAGTGCCGCACGATGATCGCCCTCGCCCTCGCCGCCGCTATCAGCGCGGCGCCTCAACCCGACACGACCGCATGGCTCTTGCCGATCTGCGAGTCCCCCATGCCCGCCGAGCGGTCCTTCTGTCTCGGCTATGTGCGCGCCGCTGTCCGCGGCAACACCTGGCGCCGCGCGCTGAACGGCGTGTGGACGCACTACTGCCCCGCCACCAACCCGACCGCCGACGATCTCCGGCGCACGTTCATCGCCTACGCCCGCGCCAACCCAAAGCGGGGCGGCGATGATGCGTTCCTCGCCGTGGACCTGGCCGTCACCGGGAAGTGGCCGTGCAAGGGTGCTTGACGCCCCGCAACGCAAGCGTTTACCTTCGCCGCTCAAGGAGACTACGATGAACATCGACACCGCTATCGAGGCCGTGGGCGGCAAGGCCGCTCTGGCTCGCCGCCTCGCCGTGACCCACCAAGCCGTCTGCCTCTGGGCCTCGCAGGGCTATGCCCCGCCGAAGCGCGCCATGCAGATCGCGGAAATCTCCGGCGTGCCGGGCATCGCCCTCGTGTCCCCCGCCGTCCGCAAGATGGTCCATGCGCTGACGGGTGAGTGATGGCTGGCCCGACTCCGGGCCTCGCCGTCCCCTCGCTCCTGCGCGACCTGCCCGGCTGGCTGTGCTGGCGGTATGAGCGCATCGAGGGCTCCGGCAAGGCCATCAAGGTGCCCTATTACGCCAATGGCGGCAGGCGCTATGGCCGGCAGGGCGACGCCCGCGACCGCGCCTCCCTCGTGCCACTGGAGCGCGCCCTGGAGCGCGCCAAGGCCCGCGGCATGGACGGCGTGGGTCTGGCCATGCTCGCCGACTGGGGCGTCACGGCTCTGGACTTCGACGCCTGCGTCGACGCCCACGGCCACCTGCCCGCCGAACTGGAGGCGCTGGTCTGCGACACCTACGCGGAATACAGCCCGAGCGGCAAGGGCGTGCGGGCCTTCGTCAAAGGGGCGCTGGGCGACCGCAAGAGCCGCGCCATCGCTGACCGCTATGGCGTCGAGACCTTCACCGCTTCCGGCTTCGTCACCGTCACAGGCAACCCGCTCTATACCGTGGACCTGTTCGACACCGGCGACGTGGTGGCGCCCGTCAGCACCAAGCTACGGGCCTTCTGTGATGCGCGGTTCGGCCCGCAATCCTCAAACCCGAGCGACCCCGACGACTTCATGGCCGGTCACGAGCCGACCCTTGGCCTGAGCGAGGACGAGATCAAGGCGCTGCTAGCCGACCTCGACGCCAGCATGGGCCGCGACGACTGGATCCGCGTCGGCATGGCCCTGCACCACGAGACCGAGGGCGACGGGTTCGACCTGTGGGACGAGTGGTCCAGCGACGGCGAGCAATACCCAGGCAGCGACCAACTACAGGCGCAATGGGACTCGTTCACCCGCCGGCAGGCCACGGGCCGCCAGGTCACGATGGCGTCGGTCATCAAGATGGCCCGCGAGGCGCGCGAGGCTCAGAACCCGTCCGAGCGGCTGGAGAAGCTGGCGGAGAAGGTGCAGGTCGCCGAGCCGTCAGCCTCTTACGCCACGCCGCCGGGCTACCCGGGCCGATTTCCGTTCGTCGCCGCCAGCGACTACATGATGCGCGAGCCGCCGGAGTGGATCATCAAGGGCGTCCTGCCCCGGGCCGACCTCGGCGTGCTCTACGGCGCCAGCGGCAGCGGCAAGTCCTTCGCCGTGCTGGACATGGCCTTGGCCGTGGCGCGCGGGGCCGACTGGCGCGAGCGGCCTGTCAAGCAGGGCGCCGTGCTCTACGTCGCCGCTGAAGGCGGCGGGGGTGTGGCGGGCCGCGTCAAGGCATATGCCATCGACCGGGGTCTGAGCCTCGACGGCGTGCCGCTGGGTATTATGAACGCCGTGCCGAACTTCTTGATCGAGGAGGACATCACCGCCGTGGTCGAGGCCATGGCCGCTGCGGGTCCGACCGATCTGGTGGTGGTCGACACCTTCGCGCAGGTCACGCCCGGCGCGAACGAGAACAGCGGCGAGGACATGGGCCTGGCCCTGCGTCACGCCCGCGCTATCCGCGATGCGACCGGCGCCATGGTGCTGCTGGTCCACCACAGCGGCAAGGACGCGGCGCGGGGTGCGCGGGGATGGAGCGGGATCCGCGCCGCCGCGGACGTTGAGTTCGAGGTCATGCGGCCCGACGAGGGGCAGGTGCGCGTCCTGCGGGTCAGCAAGCAGAAGGACGGCAGGGACGACCTGTCGTGGGGCTTCACCCTTGAGCCTGTGGTGGTCGGCCTCGACCGTGACGGCGAGGAGATGAGTAGCCTTGTAGTGCGGGACGCTACAGTGCCGGTGGCGCAGAAGCCGACGGCCAAGCGGCGGTTCGGGGCGTGGGAGCAGGTGGTGATGGACGCCATCGGCCTGTTGGAGCCCAGCGTCACCAGCATGTCACTGGACAGGCTGCTGGACTACGTGGTGGGCACGGTGCCGGCCCCCGAGGAGGGCGCCCGCGACATCCGTCGGCAGAGCGTGATGCGGGCCGTGCGCAGTTTGCAGAAGGGCGAGGACGCCCCGCTGATGCTGGAGCATGGCGTCGTGCAATTTTGTGCGTGACAACCCGCTTGTTAAGTCCTAGATAACTGTTACCGGGCCGGTTGGCCCAAGGAGAATCGACATGACGAGAGCACAGGCCGAAGGGCTTGAGGACGAGGCGCTCATCGAGCGCGTGCGCGAGGCGTTTGACGACCCGCTCGTGCAGGAGTTGGTCGACCGCTTTGAGAACCTGCTGGACGCCTATCGCTACAGCTACCAAGAGGACGACCATGAGGGTTGAGCAGATCGGCGACGCCACGCTCTACTGCGGCGACAGCTTGGAGATCGTGCCCGGCCTCCCGTTCGTGGGCGACCTGGTCGACTCGGTCGTCACCGACCCGCCCTACGGCTTGTCGTTCATGGGCAAGCGGTGGGACTATGACGTGCCGAGCGAGGCGCTGTGGGCTGCGGTGCTGGAGGCCATGAAGCCCGGCGCTCACCTGCTGGCCTTCGCCGGAACGCGCACCCAACACCGGATGGCCGTCCGCATCTAGGATGCCGGGTTCGAGATCCGGGACATGATCGCCTGGGTCTACGGGTCGGGGTTCCCCAAGTCGATGGACGTGAGCAAGGCTATCGACAAGGCGGCGGGTGCGGAGCGGGAGGTTCTTCACGAGCGTGTTAACCGTTCATCGTTTGACCCTGATGGCGAGGGTGGCGGCGGGTTTCAGCGCGGCACCATCCAGCAAACCGCCCCCGCCACAGACGCTGCCCGCCAGTGGCAAGGGTTTGGCACTTCTCTCAAGCCCGCCCTTGAGCCCGTCACGGTCGCCCGCAAGCCCCTGACCGGCACGGTAGCGGAGAACGTCCAGACCTACGGGACGGGCGCGCTGAACATTGACGGGTGTCGGGTGGGCCGGGACGCCGACGACGTGTCGGGCTGGAGCCAGACGGGCTCCAAGGCTTCCGAGAACCGAGCGATGAGCGGCGGCAACTACGCCCGCGACGCAAAGCCCGACGCCGAGGGCCGCTGGCCCGCCAACCTGATCCACGATGGCGGCGACGAGGCCGCTGGCCTGCTGGGTGAAGCCGCGCGGTTCTTCTACTGCCCCAAGGCCAGCAAGCGCGACCGCGACGAGGGCTTGGAGGGTATGCCTGTGAGGTCGGAAGCGTGGTTCCAAACAGGGAACGGTGCAAGCGGCAAGCCGTCTAGCATTGAGGTGTCGAAAGGCCCTCGTGCGCCCCGCGCCAACAACCACCCCACCGTCAAGCCGACGGAGTTGATGCGTTACCTGTGTCGCTTAGTGACCCCGCCCGGGGGTGTCGTGCTGGATCCCTTCATGGGTTCTGGCTCGACGGGCAAGGGCGCCATGCTGGAGGGCTTCCGGTTCATCGGCATTGAGCGTGACCCCGACTACTTTGAGATTGCCTGCCGCCGCATTGAAGCGGCTTACAAAAAGGAGAACTGAACCATGTCTATCATCATCACGCTTGAAGGCGTTGACTGGGCCGAGATCGTGTCCCAAGCCCGCCAGATCGCCGGCGAAGGCCAGTATTTGGATTTGCGGACCCCCGCCGACCAGCCTAAGCCTCGCGCGACCCGCACCAAGGCCACGGCGCCGGCTGCGGCGGGGGGCCTCGTGCCCCCCACTGATCCCTCGCCGCGCGGAGGGGCGGGCGGCGCCCTGCCACCTAACGTCGTCTATGAAATTAACATGGCGCTTCGTGGCGAGGAGCCCGCCCCCGAGCCTGTCTTCGAGAGCACCGTCACGACGCCCATCGTGGAGGAGCACGTCCCTTCCGTCGATGCGCCTGTGGCAACGCAGGCGTCTACCTCGGAAGCTGGGTCGGACGAGCCCGCGTCTGGTTCTGCGACGCCTGCCTCTGAGCCCATCACCTACGAGGACATGTCCCGTGAGGTGCTGGCCCTGGCCAAGGAGAAGGGGCCGGACGCCGTCAAGGCCGTGCTGTCCACCTTCGGCCTGACCTCGGCCCGCGGCACGCCCGCCGAGATGTGGCCGCAGATCATCGCCGCCGTGCGGAGTGCGATGTGATGGATGGCGCGGAGATGGGGCGTCAACTGCGCGAGGCCGTGCATCAATATCACGTCACATACGAGAGGCTCAGGCAACTCGGCCTTGACGACTTGGAACTCGTCCCCGGAAGCAAGGGCTACGAGTCCCTGATCGCCGCCTACGAGCGCGGGCGCCAGTCGGTCCTGAGCCCCAAGGCCCCTGTGATCACCGGCAAGGACTACCTGCAACAGGTCATCCGCGACGTGTCGGTCACTCGTGGCGTGTCCGTCGTGGACATCATGGGCACCAGCCGGATCAAGCACATCGCTCACGCCCGGCAGGAGGTGGCCTGGCGCATGAGGCAGGCGAAGGACGAGCGTGGCAAGCCGCGCTTCTCCTTCCCGCAGATCGCTCACTGGATGGGCGGCTACGACCACAGCACCATCGTGCACGCCGTCAAGGCGCACGAGGCCCGGATGCAGGAGGCTGACCAGTGACCCCCGACACCGAGTACAAGATGCGCGTGGAGGCCCGGGAGCGCGCCCTGTCGCGCCTGTCCAAGTCGCACGCCAACCTGATGGCCCGCCCGATCCGCTCCGGCGAGTTGGACGACACCGACATGGTGGGTCGCATCTTCAGCGACCTGCTCCACGGCTACGAGATGGCGAAGAAGGGCTACGAGTGATGCAGCACGCCCGCTTCTCCCCCTCCGCCGCCCACCGCTGGCTGCGCTGCCCCGGGTCCCTCGCCCTGTGCGAGACTGTCCCGCCGCGCACCTCAGTCTACGCCGACGAGGGCACCGCCGCGCATGACGTGGCGAACCGCATCGTGCTGGAGGACTGGGGCGGCAACGAGGCGTTCGCCGAACTGCGCGGGACCACCGTGCGGGTGGGCGACACCGATTGGCCTGTCACCGACGCCATGATCCACGGGGGCCTCGCCTTCCGCGACCTGGTCCTCGACGCCATGGGCGAGGACGGCAGGGCCTTCGCCGACCAGCGCGTGGAGTTCTCGCCGTTCATCGGTGCGCCCGACGCCTTCGGCACAGCGGACGCCATCGTCGTGGCCGAGGGCAGACTGACCCTGATCGACTACAAGTACGGCGCCGGCGTGCTGGTGAGCGCCGAGGCCAACGAGCAACTCATGCTCTACGCCCTCGGCGCGATGCACAGTTTCGACTTCCTCGGACCCTTCGAGCAGTTCGACCTGATCATCCACCAGCCCCGGGCGCAGAACGACAGCCCGATCAGCCGGTGGAGCCTGTCCTACGACGACCTGATGGCGTTCGCCGACAGCACCAAGGCAACCGTGCAGGGCATCCTGTCCGGCGACCAGACCTACAATCCCGGCGAGAAGCAGTGCCGGTTCTGCGACGCCCGCTTCGTGTGCCCGGCGCTCAAGGACGAGGTGCTGGACACCATCACCGGCGCGACGGCGGAAGACTTCGACGACGTGGACGAGGCGTTCGTCGGCACGCTGGCCAACGTGGATCCCGAGTGGCTCGCCGGCGCCATGGCGAAGGTCGGGCTGATCGAGGACTGGTGCAAGGCCGTGCGCGGCGAGATCGAGCGGCGCCTGTTCGCTGGCGCTGACGTGCCCGGATACAAGCTGGTTGAGGGTCGGATGGGCAACCGCAAGTGGTCCAACCCGGACGAGGTCGCCAAGCTGCTGAAGTCCTGGCGCTTCAAGAACAGCGAGATGTACGAATATGACTTGATTTCTCCGACGACTGCGGAGAAGTTGCTCAAGCACAGCCCAGCCCGCCTCCAGCGCATCAACGCTCTGGTCACGCGGTCCCCGGGCAAGCCATCGGTGGCCCCGGCCACGGATAAGAAACCGGCGTTGTCCCTAGGGGCCACGGCGGCGGACTTCGACTAGCAACCTGAAACGAGAGACCTGAGACATGATTGTTCAACTGCGTAACGTGCGACTGGCCTTCCCGGCCATCTTCCAGCCTCAAGCCTTCGGCGACAACAAGCCCGCCTACGGCGCCAAGCTGATCGTGGACCCGTCCTCCCCGAACGTGGCGGCGATCCGCGGGGCCATCGCCGCGGCGGCCAAGGAGAAGTGGGGCGCCAAGGCCGACACCATCGTCAAGCAACTCATGGACGACAAGAAGTCGGCGTGGGCCGAGGGGCCGTACAAGAACAAGAACGGCGACGTCTACGACGGCTTCGACGGCAACTTCTTCCTGTCCACCCGCTCCGAGAAGCTGCGCCCCACCGCGCTGGACCGTCAGGGCCAGCCGGTCACGGAGGCTGACCACCTGATTGAGGGCGGCTGCTACGTCCACGCCAGCGTGGACATCTACGTGCAGGACAGCCCGAAGTGGGGCCGGCGCATCAACGCCGTGCTTCGCGGCGTGAAGTTCTACGCGGACGGCGAACGCTTCGGCGGATCGTCGGCGGCTTCGGCTGACGAGTTCGGTGCGGACGACGAGGAGGACTTCGTCTGATGATCGGCCACAACACCCCCACGGCGCCCGACCAACTGCGGTCCATCATCGAGCGCATCGAGCGTCTGGAGGAGGACAAGAGCCAAGTCGCGGCGGACATCAAGGAGGTGTACGCCGAGGCCAAGGGCAATGGGTTCGACACCAAGGCCCTTCGCAAACTGGTGGCCCTTCGCAAGAAGGACCGCGACAAGGTGCTGGAGGAGCGAGCCATGCTCGAACTCTACGCCAACGCGCTTGGCTGCGCTGATCTGATCTAGCGAAGCCAGAGGGGCAGGGCGGTCCTTCTCCTGCCGTCCTGCCCCTCACCTCCTTGCCATGCGCACCCTTTATCTCGACCTCGAAACCTACAGCGAGACGCCGATCACGCATGGCACATGGGCCTATGCGGAGAACGCGGAGATCCTGCTGCTGGCCTACGCATGGGACGACGACGAGGTCCAGGTCGTTGAGTTCCCGACCCCCGGCATGATGCAGTCGCTCATCGACGCCGCCGACCAGATCATCATTCACAACAGCCATTTCGACCGCACGGTCCTGTCGTTCAGTCAGGTGCGCGTGCCCGTTGACCGCATCTACGACACCCTCGCCGTGGGCCTGCTGCACAGCCTGCCCGGCGCCCTTGACAAGCAGTGCGAGGTCCTCGGCGTCCCGCTGGACAAGGCCAAGGACAAGGCGGGCAAGAAGCTGATCCAACTGTTCTGCAAGCCGCAGGCCAAGACGCGCAAGCTGCGCCGGGCCACGAAGGAGACGCACCCGGCGGAGTGGGAGGCGTTCAAGGACTACGCCCGCATGGACATCGTCGCCATGCGCGAGGTCTATAAGCGCCAGCCCAAGGTCAACTGGACCGACGCCGAGAAGGCCGTGTGGCGGCTGGACCAAGCCATCAACGACCGCGGCATCCAGATCGACATGGACCTGGCCCACGCCGCCCTGCGCGCCGCCAAGGAGGCCGGCCAGCGACTGGCCACGGAGTCGGCGCTGATGACGAACGGCGCCGTGCCCAGCGCCACGCAGCGGGACGCCCTGATCAACTACCTGCGCGACACGATGGGCTTGGAGATTGACGACCTGCGCAAGGGCACGCTGGGCGCCCTGCTCAAGACCGACGTGCCGGATGACGTGCGCGAGTTGCTGGAGGTGCGCCTGCAAGCGGCGGCGACCAGCCCGGCCAAGTATCGGGTGCTGGTGAACGGCACCTCGTCCGACGGGCGGCTGCGGGGCACCATGCAGTATGCCGGGGCTGCGAGAACTGCACGTTTCTGCTTGGCGGAAGGCACACTCGTTCGGGTCAAAGATGACACCGGGCGCATTTTGGAGCGGCCCATAGAGGACGTCACGACCGACGACTTGGTGTGGGACGGCGTGTCGTGGGTTCGGCACGAGGGTGTCGTGTTTTCCGGCGACAAGCCCGTGATCACGCACGACGGAGTTTGTGCGACGGCTGAACATAAAGTGTATGTTTCAACTTCAGAACATGTTACTCTCGGAGAGGCAAAGCAGAGAGGGCTACCCCTGTGGAGAGGGAACGCTACACGATTTACCGGCTGACCAGTCCTAGCGGGCGCAGCTACGCCGGTCTCACGTCTCAACCGCTCCAGGTCCGCTGGGGGCAACATGTGCGGCGCGCGGCCAAAGGCGCGCACCACCCACTTTGTGCGGCCATCCGCAAGTACGGCGCGCAGGCGTTCGCCGTTGAGGTCTTGAGGACCTGTGCCACGCTTGAGGAGGCTTTCGCCGCCGAGATTGAAGAGATCGCGGCGCTTGCCAACCCGTACAACCTATCGCCCGGAGGGGCGTTTGACGGTCCCGCAGGAACTTCGGCCACAGCGGAACTCCGCCGCGACCCGGCGTGGGATGCTGCTTACCGCGCGGCGCTTTCGCGGGGCTGCCGAGAGAGTAAAGCACATCAGGCACACGTCGCTGAACTCTCGGCGCTGGCCCGAGACTGGCGGTTGGCCAACCCGCGCGAGGCGTACCGCATAGCGCGCCGGAACCTGCGTTTAGCTTCGAAAGCCGGGCGCAAAAACGTACGCCCCAAGGCGTGGACCGACGAGGCCCGCAAGGCGCAGAGTGAACGGCTTTTGAAACGCTTTGCGGAGCGCACGCCGTCTGAAAAGTTGAAAGCCAAGCGCACGGCCCGCGCACGGGCGAAGAAGGTGTGGGACGCACGCACCCCTGAACAGGTCGCGGGCGTGAGCGTTAAGATTTCGGAGGGCATGGCGGCTTTCAACGCTCAACTGTCCGGCGAGCAGCGCGCCGAACGACAGGCACAACTCGCCACGGCGCGAAAGCACATTGACCACGATAAGCGGAAGCGGCGCCAGAAGGAGGCGCTTATCGCCTACTGGACGCCGGAGCGTCGCGCCGAAGTTGGGGCGCAGCGCCGTGCGGCTGCGGCGGCCAAGCGGGGCCTCGCCAATGCGGACGTATGACATCGTGAACGCCGGCCCGCGCAACCGTTTCATGGCGAACGGACGCATCGTCTCCAATTCAGGGCGCATTTTCCAGCCGCAAAACCTTCCGCGACCGACCCTCAAGCAGCCGCAGATCGACATCGGCATCGAGGCGATGAAGGCGGGCGTCGAGACCGTTCTCTTTGACGACGTGATGGAGTTGTGCGCCAGCGCGGTGCGGGGCACGATTGTCGCGCCTCCCGGCAAGAAACTCGTCGTGGCCGACTTGTCCAACATCGAAGGGCGGATGTTGGCGTGGCTCACCGGCGAGCAGTGGAAACTTGACGCCTTCCGCGAGTTTGACAAGGGCGTCGGGCATGACCTGTACAAGGTCACATACGCCAACGCCTTTGTGATCAATCCCGCCGACGTGACCAAGGATCAGCGTCAGATCGGGAAGGGCATGGAGTTGATGCTAGGTTACGCCGGAGGTGTCGGCGCGTTCCTCACCGGGGCTTTGAACCTCGGCTTCAACGTTGAGGAGATGGCGCGGAACGCCTACTCCACGCTGCCAGCGGACGTGATCGAGTTGGCGTCTGCGGAGTGGGACCGCCGGGTAGCAAAAGGCGATACGACGTTCAACCTGAGCCGCATGGCCTTCATCGTGTGCGACGGGCTCAAGATCCTCTGGCGCCGGGCGCACCCCAACACGGTCAAGTTTTGGTACGACTGCGAGCGCGCTTCCCGGAGCGCCATCAGCAACCCGGGTGAAGTCTATCGCGCCAACAGCTTGGCGTTCCGTCGCGCGGGCGGGTGGCTTCGTGTCCGCCTCCCGTCGGGCAGGTATCTGTGCTATCCTTCCCCCGAGGTCGACGAGGACGGTCGCGTCTCCTACATGGGCGTCAACCAGTACACCCGACGCTGGGAGCGAATCGGGACATACTCCGGGAAATGGGCTGAAAATAGTTGCCAGGCCACCGCCCGCGACGTCCTCGCCGCCGGCCTGCTCGCGGCGGAGGCGGCGGGCTACGGCCCTGTCCTGCACGTCCACGACGAGATCATCTGCGAGACGCCCGACGATCCGTCGTTCAGCGCGGAGGGCCTGGCCGCGCTCATGTCGCAGGGCACCCAGTGGTCGGTCGGCCTGCCCCTCGCCGCGGCGGGGTTCGAGACGTATCGCTATCAGAAGGGGGACTGAGTGACCCCCGAAGGCAAGGTGGAAGCCTACCTGATCGCCCGCGTCAAGGCGACGGGTGGGCGACAGCGCAAGCTGCAATGGATCGGCAGGCGCGGCGCCCCTGACCGCATGGTCTGGTGGCCGGGGCCGAACCTGCACTTCGTGGAGGTCAAGCGGGCGGGTGGCCGACTGCACCCGCTCCAGGTCGTCGAGGGCGACCGGCTGCGCGCCGACGGCTTCCGCGTGTGGGTGGTCGCCTCCCGCGAGGAGGTGGACGCCTTCATCGAATTGGCGCTTGACGGACAGCTAACAAGCAGGGATACAGTCGGACATGATCTGGACACCTGAAAACACCGCCCTCGCCGCCCACCTCTGGACCGAGGGCGAGAGCGCCGTGGATATCGGCAATATCCTCGGCGTCACGCGCAAAGCCGTGATCGGCAAGATGCACCGCATGGGTGCAAAACACGGGAAGCCAGCCGCTCCCGTCAAGGCCGAGCCGCCGCGCATTGTGCGCCGGCCCAACGAGCGCAAGGCGCACGACGAGAAGCGCGTCAACATCATCAAGTTCCCTGTGAAGGAGGTGCGTGTTGTGGGTGAGCCGCTTATGCGTCCGTGGACCGAGCGCAAGTTCGGTGAGTGCGCCTTCCCTATCGTCGATGGTGACGTGACCTACTCCTGCTGCGCCGACACCGAGGGGCACCGCTCCTACTGCCCGACGCACCAGAAGGTGGTCTACTCGAAGCAGACTCCCTTCGTCATGTCCAAACCCCCTCGCCTCAAGACCGACGGAAGGCACATCGCATGACCATCTCGCAACTGGCCGATATGTTTGGTCTCGGGCACCAAGAGGCGCTGGCCTTGGCCTATATGCTTGGGCACGAGGGCTACGTCAGCAACGCGCATCTGGCCACAGCCATCGGCCTCGACACCGAGCCCCTGTCCGTCTGGCGCAAGTCGCACACCCACCTGTCGGTCGTGATCCATCGCATCCGGCAGAAAGTGCCGCAAGGCTCGGTCCTCAACCGCCGGGGCTTCGGCTTCCGGGTGGACGCCGACAAGCTGTTCGGCGGCGACCTCGTGTGACCCGCACCTTCACGCCGCACGACTACCAGCGCGAGGCCCTTGACCACCTCTACAACCTGCGCCGCAGCGTCCTGTGGATGCCGATGGGCGGGGGCAAGACGGTCACGGTGCTGACGGCCCTGAGCGCGCTGGACACGGTCGAGGAGGTGTTCCCCGCACTGGTGCTGGCGCCCAAGCGCGTGGTAAGCAGCACATGGCCACAGGAAGCCGCCAAATGGGCTCACACGCAGGCGCTAAGGGTCGTGCCGGTGTTGGGCACCGCCAAGCAGCGAGAAGCCGCCCTGCGCCTTCCTGCTGACATCTACGCCACCAACTACGACAACGTGCCCTGGCTCGTCGCGCACTACGGCGAGGGTTGGCCGTTCAAGACGGTGATTGCAGACGAGGTCTCGAAACTCAAGGGGTACCGCACCCGGCAGGGCGGCTCGCGGGCGCGGGCGCTGGCCAAGGTGGCGCACACCAAGTCGCGCCGGTTCATCGGCCTGACGGGCACGCCGGCGCCGAACGGCCTCAAGGACCTGTGGGGCCAGGTCTGGTTCGTTGACCGCGGCGAGCGGCTGGGTCGCACGTTCTCGGCGTTCGAGGCGCGCTGGTTCACCAAGGGCTGGGACGGCTACAGCCTCCAGCCTCGTGAGTTCGCTCAAG
>JACCDG010665948.1_pt1 | contig 19230 bp, 22 predicted proteins | sample 7442471 | NCBI WGS metagenome assembly JACCDG01 (sample SAMN15323444, study PRJNA562643) | freshwater metagenome | isolation source: river surface water | place: USA:Blue River Watershed | collected 2017-08-17 | reverse complement strand
TTGAGATGATGACTTATTAAAGTTTTCTGTATCTATCTTAGCCAAAGGTAGAACTGAATCTATCTTTGCTAACATAGGTGAGTATTGTTCTGGTAGTGCTTTTTCTAGTTCATTCATTTATATCCCCCTTGTTGTTTATTGTAGTCCGCCGTGTCCATTTGATAATCCTGCTGGCGCTTCTCTTGCTACTGTTAAATCACCAAAGTCAGTTGCATTTCCTGCTGTCGCTATTGCAACATAATCTATTACGTTGCTAGCACCTCCAGCATCACCACCACCGAATACAGCCCTAACACTAGATGAGCAACCTGATGGAGGTCTTCTAGCCACAGTCAAATCTCCAAAATCGGTAGCATTACCAGTACTTGCTATAGTAATATAATCAATAACATTGCTACCACTACCTGAATCACCGCCAGCAAATAAACCTCTAGTAGAATTTGAACAACCCGCTGCACTATATCTAGCAACAGTTAAGTCACCAAAGTCTGTAGCGTTTCCTGTACTTGCAATTGTTACATAATCTATAGTGTTATTAGTTGCACTAATATATCCACCTGCAAATATGCCACGAGTAGAAGATGAACAACCTGCGGTACCCCATCTTGCAACCGACAAATCACCGAAGTCAGTAGCGTTGCCAGTAGTGTCTATAGTTACATAATCAATAACGTTGCTAGATGCAGCAGCAAAGCCACCACCAAATAATCCTCTTGTAGAAGATGAACAACCTGCTAAGGCTCTTCTTGTTTCGGATAAATCACCAAAATCGGTAGCATTGCCAGTTGTAAGAATTGTTACATAGTCAATAACATTTTGATTTGAAGTAGTATATCCACCAGAAAACAGTCCCCTTGTTAATGAGGAACAACTTGCTAAAGCGTGTCTTGCTACTGTTAAGTCGCCGAAATCTGTAGCGTTTCCTGTTGTTTGTATGGCTACATAGTCAATAACATTTTCATTTCCAGAACTATATCCACCACCAAACAAACCTCTAGCAGTAGCGAATGGGTCATAAGCAGCATTACCAACAAGAAGGCTGATGCCGTCATACCCTGTTTTAACGCTGCTTACTGTCATTAAGAAATCTCGCTTCCGAAGGCTTGAAAGGCTAGGTTGGCTGTTGATGCGTATACTGTAATTACATCTGTAGCAGCAAGAGTTAAACCAACTGTAATAATGGTTGTATCAGATGCTCCTACTGTAATGTCGTATCCTATATACATAGCGTTAGTCTGTGCTGCACCAGCAGGACGAACTGAGATACGGAATGTTGCTGATGTTGATGTTAAGTTAGCAACTGAGATACTAGATACTACAGCCTGTGTTGCAGATGGTACTGTGTATAGAGTTGTCGCAGTTGTTGCCGATGGGTTTGATTGCCCAAGGACTTTGTATGCTGTTGCCATTTATTTTCTCCTTAGTTACATTCCACCGAGCATTAATGCTGTTGGAGTAGGGTCGGTTGTTATTGTTCCCCACGAAGCGGTACTTCCGTTTGTGGTTAGGTATTTACCTGAATTACCAGTCTGACTAGGTAGGGCATCAACTGTACCCCAACTAGCAGCACTTCCATTAGTTGTTAAGTATTTGCCAGAATGAGTTGCCTGCGATGGGACTACATAGACAGATGTAGTATCAAGAGATACTGATACAGTACCACTTGTTCCTCCACCTGATAATCCTGTTGAGGCGGTTACGCCTGAAATATCTGCAGATGCATTATCCGCATTGGTTCTTGCTCTTGACATTATGCTCCCATCATCATAAAGACATCAGACATAGTAGCACCACTTACTGCTGGGGCGCTCCACTTGATGCCGCTTGCTTGGCTAGAATCTGCGGTAAGAACATATGTGTCAGTTCCTACTGCTAATCTTCCTATTGTATCACTTGCAGTTCCTACAAGTAAGTCACCCTTTGCATCTATAGTAGATACTGTTAATGCATTGGCAACGCTAAATGGTGTCCAAGATAGAACCTCTACAATATCTCCCGCAGTAAGGGCTGAGATACCAGTAATGCTTGAACCATTAGATGCTGTGTAATCATCGCCTCTTACTAACAATACACCATTTAAATATACCTGCTCATAACCTGCGGTGTAAGAAAGAGTTACTGCGTTATTATCTGCACCATTAAGTGTGGTCTCACCACCTGCTGCAGTCTTACTCCAACGGCTAGATGTTACTGCTGATTGAATACCACCCCAAGCAGAACCTGACCATACCTTCATTGAGTTATCTGTTGTGTTCCAATATAGAGCACCAGTTACTAAAGCATTGCCATCATTATCTACAGATGGATTAGAGGCTTTAGCGCCTAGGTATCTATCATCAAATGAATCATATGAAGTTGCAGCAGCAGCGGCACTTGCAGCAGCGGCAGCAGCATCGGCTGCAACAGATGGTGCAAAGGAATCTACATAAGCCTTTGTAGCAGCGTGTAAATTTTGAGTAGGAGCACCTGAAAGAGTTAAGGCTCCAGTCATTGTGGAGCCAGCCTTTAGTACTACTGTATCTGAGAAGTTGGCTGTGTCATTAAGAGCAGCAGCAATTTCATTAAGAGTATCTAATGTGCTAGGAGCACCATCAATAAGGTTAGCAATAGATGTATCTACGTATGCTTTAGTTGATGCATCTGTATTAGATGTAGGTGTAGCAAGGTTAGTAATCTTTTGGCTGTTAAGAGATACTGAGCCAGTAGGTGCAGCCATCTGGTCTAAACGAGATGTACGAACCTGTGTATCAAAGTCAGAGATAGTTGATGCTGTTTGGCTACCAGTATGGTTAGCACGAGCAAATGGGTCAGCAGTTAACTTGGCTGCTGTAATAGTACCATCAGCAATATCTGCAGCAACGATAGTTCCATTAACAATATCAGAAGATGTAATAGTTCCTGTAAGGTTTAACTTACTGTATGAAATAGCAGCAGATGCGCTAATATCAGCATTTGCAATAGTACCATCAGCAATCATTGTGCTAGTTACTGTGCCAGTATCGGCTGCAGTAATTGCAGTTCCTGAAATCTTAGTAGCATCAATAGCAGCGGATGCATTAATGTCCGCATTAACAATTGTGCCATTGGCAATCATTGTTGAGGTAACTGTTCCAGTGTCAGTTGTATATACACCGTTAGTTACTGAGCCTGCAGAGCCTGATACGTTACCAGTTACGTTACCAGTTAAGTTACCTGTAAAGGTACCTGCAATAGCACCAGTACCAGTAATGGTTGGGCTAGTTAAAGTTTTGTTAGTTAATGTTTGAGTACCAGTAAGAGTCACTGCTCCAGTAATTGTATTACTTGCAGTATCAATTGTTTTGTTAGTTAGAGTCTGGGTATCTGAAGTTCCCACTACGGAACCAGTTAAACCGTGTACTCCAGAAGATGCTTCAATGTGAGTATTGGCTTCACGATAATCTCTACCAATTGCCATATGGCGTACTACTGCACCAGCAGAGTGGGCTACACCAGATGAACCATCACGACCACGAACAATAGTTAGGGTGTTAGTTGATACCGCCGTTACATCTACAATTTCTTCAAGCGCTGTATCTGGGTCTATCACCACCGTAAAGGTTTCGCCAGCAGATATTGTGGCACCACCTAGTAAAGAAGTTCCTGATACTACGCTTGCTGAAGTACCAGATGAGGTTAACGCTGAAGCGAGAGTTGTTTGCTGTGAGCGTGAGGAGTATTTGCGTGTTGTCATTTATTTACCTATCGGCTGTAGTGGACGCGGATTGGATAGTTCTGTTGTTGTCTTGATGTTTCTTCATTTAGGCGTTGTGTGTATAATGCATACAATTGCTTAGTTGCAGTTTGTGAAGCACCATAAGGACGCTTGCTATCTGTTTCATCTGCTTGTGGACTAACTTGAGCCGCACGTGCTGGGTCAAGGTAGGTAAGCAAACGATATGATGCGCCAAGAACAATTACATCTTTGCAAGAGTTTGGCAGACCAGTTTGTGTTGCAAAGTCTTGAGCATTAGTAGTGAATGGTATTGGGTCTGTTGCGTATACAACTTTAACAGTTCTACCAGGTGTTATAAAGTCTCCAATAGTTACTGTCTGTGCTCCGGCACCAAATGCAGTTTCATTTGCTGCAGGGTCCCAAGACCAACGACGTATTGGAATCCATTCTTCAGATGGTCCCACCTCTTGCCACATAATACTTAGAATATTAGAGATACTTAAATTGTTAAAAGCGTATGTAGTAACAGCAGCATTGAATGTAAATGTTGTAGATTTTACTGCAAATATTGTAGCACCTATAGCATTAATTGTATCATTAATTGCTTTCTTAATTACATAACGTGGGAATGTAGGCGAGATAGTAACCTTAGTATCTGCTGTGTGTGTAGCAGCAGTAGTACCTAGATAACCACGACCATAAGGAGATACAGTTGCAGTGTTAGCAACACGGTCAAATGAATCCACCCACATTAACTCTTCGTCAATCTCAACTACACCTTTACCTAGATTCTCAGTTGAGCCTAGAGATAGTACTGTAGGAGAAGTAGATGGTGATACTAGAGTAGTAACTGCACTTGTCAAGTGAGTTGCTCTATCTTGTTGATATGTATATCCAGCAAGGTTAATCTGGACTTCATCCATTAAGTTTGATAATGTAGTTGTCATTAGAGGTCTATGCTCCGTAATGCAGCAGGTGCTGCTAGTCCAGTTGTACCTGCAAGTTCATTGCAGATTCCATCAATATCTTTAAACTTATCTCTTGTCCTGTTAGCCTGTGCTTTGATATTTAAGGCACCAACAGTTGCAAGTCCAGTAGTCCCAGCATAAGCATTGGCTGCTCCTTGCTCATCTAATCCAGTCGTACCAGCAAGACGATTAAGTTCTGCTGCTAGGCTACTACCTGCTTTACCAAGTGCCATTGTTTATCCTATCTAGGTGTAATGATTTTCTTCTTAGGTGTTATCAACTTTGATTCTTCTTTAGGCTTACCAAAGAATGCTTTGTAGTAATGCTCATCAAATGAGAATCGTTTCATATGTGGAGCAGTGGCTCCTGTATGACAATGTAATGGAATTTCTGCTTTGTCGCATAGGGCAAAGAAGAATATATCTTCTCCGATGAACTTACTACCTCTACCCATTTCCATAAAGATTTGACCATCAGGTGCAATCTCTCGTACTTTAGGTACTATGCTTCTGTGCATTAAGATGAATCCCATACCTGCTGCATCTACTTTAATCAGTTGATTCTCAGGTAATGGATGTACTCTGGATAATCCAAAGCCACCATCTCCATCATTAACAAAACTAAATACTGTAGGCATTGGAACCATCAAAGGTTCCTCAGGATTATCTGTAGTAAAATATACTCCAGTAATCAATGGACGCTTCTCAGCATCTCTATTATCCCACAATAGTCTAAACTTTTCTGGACTAATTACTACATCTGAATCTACCCATAGTAGCCATTCATAATTAGTCTTATCAAACCAGTAATCAATAACTGTTTGTCTCTGTCTAGCAATTTGATTGCCTTGACTGCGTAATGTTGTAGCAAACTCTACGCCAGACTTTAGCATTACATCTGCTACGCCTTGCATAAACTTACCATCTACCATTCCATTGTCACACCATACAAGTGCTATAGAATCTTTTTTGCTCATAGTCCCCTGTGTCCCTATCTGTACTTTGCTGTCTTCTTTGCTATTGATTTAGGCTGCTTTACAAACTGCTTACCCTTTTTCATACCTTCTCGTTTAGCCTTACTTGTTGCTGCATATTCAGATGAAGATAATGCTTGTCTTGCTTTCTTAGGTAGGTATCTTTCGCCAGTAGCATTTTTACCTTGAGTGCTAGGCTTACCAGATTTAGTACCCCACTCTTCTTTAGTCCATTTAGATAAAGATTTTTGCTTACTGCTCTTGCTACCTGAATAACCACCACCGGCTTTTTTATATTCCAGCGCTACAAGTTGTGCTTTACGAGCAGACCATTGCCCAGGTTTACCACCTTTAGAACTAGCCATAATGCGGTTCTTAATGCGGTTCCTAAGTTCAGGATTAGTGTAAGACATTACCACTTAACCTTATCTGCCCAGTATGCTGCAGACATCTTGCCCTTAGCAATGTTCTTTGAGTGTCTTGCTTTGAATGACTCACGACGTTTACGGTATGATGCAGACTCTCCCTCTTTCTTAGGAGAACCAGATACACCCTGTTGTCCGAATCTAATAGTCTTTACTTTATCCCCTACTTTAGCCACTACTACGTGTGACTTCTTAGGATGATTAGGAGTACGCTTTGGCTTATTGTAGCCAGATACTCCGACTCTTTTTAAAATTGAATCCTTCATTTGCTTCCCCTTATTTGTTCTTTTGTCTTAGGGTCAAGGCGCATTTTTTCTCGCCCATCCTTACGAAGAATAACAATTACACCGTCTCTCATAATTGATTTATTCCAACCGTCGTGACGCTTACGTTGACCCGATGACATTACTTTTTCTTTGCCTTACCAGCCTGAGATAGGGCAATAGCAATTGCCTGCTTCTTAGACTTAACTGTCTTTTTAGACTTGCCAATGTTAAGAGTTCCAGCCTTGTACTCTTTCATTACCTTAGAGATTTTCTTTTGGGCTTTTGTCTTTTTCATTTTTTCATATCTTTCTTTACACCAGCAGTTGTGCGCTTTTCAGGTATAAACATTCCTGGGTATTTTCTTTCCAATGCTTCTTTAGCAGCAGTCTCGGCTGCAGCCACACCCCTAGAAGATATTTCTTCTTGGAATTTTTTAATGGCTTCTTTGCCTTTAACTACTTTACGCATAGGTTGCATATTACTTCTTCTTACCCATCTTCTTCATAACCATTTTCTTGCCAGACTTCTTTGCTGCTTTCTTAGCCATTGCCTTACCTTTTGCAGTGTAAGGGAACTCCATTTTTCCTACCTTTGGCATTATATTTGTCCTATCTCTTTCATTACGGCTGCGGCTTTTGGTGTTATGTCTTTCGTCTTAGGCATAGTGTCCGCATTATACGCTTTGCCTAAAATCTCTGATGCTTTATGCGCTTCTTGTACGTGACGCATAGTTGTTCCTGCTGGCTGAATTCCTTGTGCTCTTGCATCTTTATAAGCCTTAAGTTCTGCAGTCCATTTCTTATCAGAAATGTCCCTCTTAGCATCCCCAGAGTTCATCTGAAGAGTTAAACCTTTACATCCGAAGCAAGTATCTACTGGCTCTGGATGATACTCCCAGTGTTTCATTTGTCCCCTTATATTACAGTAAAGTTTGCTTCTGTTACTCCAATGCCACCAGCAATTAGTGCTGCCTTAGTAGCCTCACTTACTATATGTGTGTGTCCACCAATATAGAACTCATCATAGGTAGCCATATCTTCATCTAGTGGATATCTTAATTTAGAATATGTACCACCACTTTTAGCGACACTTACACCTTTATTAAGTTTATAGAAGTAAAACAATCGGTGTTTGCCAATTGGTGCCTCTTCTACAACTGGTGTTGTAAATTTATATTCTGCCACGATTCTCCTTAATGAACTTACTGTAAGACACTGCAACGTATTCGCCGTATAAACAGTGTCTTACCGTCAATCAACTAAGCGATTGAAGAACCTGATTCGATTCTGTATAGTGCCTCTTCGCGGTAGCGAGCAAAGCCTAGTACGCCGTACCAACCCATTGGGCGGTGACGCATCAAGCGGTCAACTACTGGTCCGATAACTACGTGTGGCTCTTCTGCCACTGCCTCAGCAAGTGCTTGCTGTCCGCAGATAATTGTGCGGTATACACGAGCAGATGAAGAACCATCTGTTGCGTTGTATAGACGTGGAGACTCTACGAAGTATGCACCTTCGTATGTTCCGATTTCTCCTGCCCAGATGCGGTCTTGTGAAGAACCGTATTGGTTAGGAAGTAACCATCCTGCTGAACCTGTCTCAGCACGTAGGTCGTGGGATACCTCTGGGTGTAATCCAGCCCAGTATAGTGAACCCTTGCGACCATTAGCCTTGTTAGCACGTAACTTAGCAACAGCCCTACGGATGTTTGCTGAAGATAGTGTTGCGGCTGCTGTAACAGTTGCAGTTGATGTTGCTGTTGAACCTGAGTAGATTACGTTGTTTCCGCCACGCAATGCTGTCATTGCTACGGAGTCAATAGAATCTGCCAAGTTGTAAGCGATAATGTTTGCGATTGCAGGGTCAACATCTGCAAGAGAGAATAACTCTAATGCACGTGTTACCAACACTGAGTTACCGTACTCGTTAAGAGTAATGGTTACTGATGTTGGTGTTGACATTGCTACTGCATCTGGATCAGTTGTTTCTGTCAGAGCAGTAGTTGCTGCAGTTAGGTCAACATAGCGTTGTAGAACAACTGTTGAACCTGGGATTGCTTGACGTGCTGGACGCTTATCTGCGACTGAACGAATTAGTGGTTCAGAACGGAGAGCGAATTCTAGTAATCGGTCATATGCCTTTTGTACTAGACCAGCAGCACCAGCGGTACCTCCGAGAGAATCAGAGGCTGTTGATACGTATGCCATTTCGTCACCTCCAAGTGACTATGAACGGAATTATTGTTGTGAGCGAAGTACATCCAATAATGCATCCATTGAATCTGCATTATCGATGCGAAGATTTAAATCCTCTGCTCTATCCGGGGTCATAGCATTTTGAGTAATAATATCTTGCTGTCTTAAGGCAGCCTTATCTACTTCACTCACTTTAGGCTCTTCTTGTTCTACCTTAATTCCAAATAGATCTGCGTTATCTTCAAGCCAGTTATTAACTGATTCTTCGTTAACATCATCTAAATCTTTAAGGACAAGTCTAGCAGCCTTTGCGTTGACACCCTTCTTTTCTAGGACTTCCTTGACGGTTCTCTCACGCTGCACCTTGGATAGTGACTCAAGTTGCTCAGTAAGTTCCTTGATACGTTTCTCATCAGCACGCTTTGCTTTCCGTAACTTTTTAAGTAAGTCACTTCCATCACCTGCGTACTCATTCGTAGTATCTAGGTCGTCGTCTTCGTCTTCCCAGTAATTGTTGCTCATAGCAACCACCCTTTCTATTCGTTGTTAGTCGCAAGCCTCAAGTCAATTCGGGGAAATTGGTTGGCTCTTGCTATCGGTCTAATACGCTGCACGGGGCCGATTGATCCGTGTCAGGATTCTATATTTGTCCTAAAGATTTACTCTTTAAGGATCCTTGAGTTGTACCTGCTGAACCACTAAATGCGGCTATCTCAGTAGATACTAATCTTTCTTTTGCTCTTCTAGCAGAAGCAAGACCTCTAAATGTTTCTTGTTCTGCTTCTAACATTCCATATTGATCTAATCTACCACTGTAGATAGAACTTAATTTTTCTGCGGTAGGTAATTCTGCAGCAATTCTAGAATATCCAGCCTCTGCTTCAGCCTTTGTTATGCCTTCTTGGGCTAATACATCAGCACCTAAAGTGGCTCTTGTAACATTTGTATATGGGACATTCTTTTGTTCCTCGGTAGCAGCACCTTCACTAGTTAATAGGTTTTGTCTCAATGCTGCTCCACCAACTTCAGCGGCCTTTACTTTACGCTGTAAGGCAGGTAATTGGTTCACTGGATCCAGCATAGCAGTTACTATGTTAATTGTAGTTAAAGATGGGAAAAACTTTTTAAATGCACCAGTTGTTTGTGTATCATTTAATACTCTATCAAATGCTAAAATCACTCTATCGTTAACGTCGGTTACTTTAACATCTGCAGCAATTAGTTTATCATAGTATGCTTGAGTCTTAAAATCTGCCAAATCGTATTTATTAAATATCTCTTTGTATCCTTGCTCCATAGCAAGGTAAGTTGCAGGTGAAAGTATGGTTAATCCAGCAGCCTGACGTGCAGCATTTGCTGAGAATCTTTCATTAAACTTCTTATTATATCTAGGGTCAAACTGTAGCAAGGTCATAATATCAGCGCTGCTTGCTTCAGGATATTCTAATCTAATTTCCTCCAGAACTGCAGCAATACCAGTAATTCCATAAGACTTAAGTATTTCTTCCATTGTAGAATAGGCAATGTTCTTTGCTTTATCTAACTCTGGAATTTGAACTGGAGTACTATATGACTGTACTAATTGAGTTGCTGTATCTACGGCAGTTTGCTCAGCCTTTGTTTGCTCTGATATATTATAGCCAACATTCTCGCCAGTATATGCATTAAGGGTAGCACCTTGTAATCCGTAACGAGCAGACATTGCTGCCATACCTTTAGCAACATCGCTACTTTTATCGTAACTACCAGGTAATCCAGCCAGAGTTTTTTCAAATATTGTTTGTCCGGTTTTTTCCCTAGCACCAACCTGTGCTGTTTCTAGTGCAGCCTTTGCCTGAGCCTGCTGTGCCTGAGCACGCTCTAGGTTTCTGACACGATTAGCCTCGGCCTGTACTGCTTGAGCACGTTGTGATGGGGTTGCCATTATTTAAGAATTCCTAATCCGCTAATTAAAGTTCTAAGGTCACCTAATGATCTTTGCTTATATGTATCAGTTTGTTTGAACTCTTCACTTGCATATAGTTGTTTTTTGTATTGATCTAATGGTACAGGTTTGTCACCAGCACCAATGCTATACATATCCTCAACTTTAATTTGCTCTAAAGGTATACCTAATATCTTAGAACGTACTGACATCCAAGGCGCTAATGCTTCTCTAGATGTTTTACCTTGGGCGTATAGATCTTTGAATGCTGGCATAACCAATGACGCGTGCATATTAATATCATTAAGAACATTCTTATATGCGTCTGGACTTCTTAATGATTTAAGAGCCTGATTATAAATTTCTTTTTCATTAGCAGGTATACCATTATCTGCATATTGTGCTCTAATGGTACGTACATATCTACCAAGTTCGCCCTTTTCTAGGGCGCCAGGAGCCATTCCTGTCTCACTAAGTTCATAAACTTGCTTGGCTTTCTTTTGTACATACTTTAAGAATATATCTTCTTTTTGTTGTGCACTTAAACCACCAGCAAGTTCAAGAGAATTAATCTCTTTAGCATATGATTTAACCATATTCTTATCTGCTGGAGTATCGAATAAATCTAAGAACTTAGCATTCATTTCTGCTTCTAGTGCAGCAATAGATGAAGTTGCTTTGGGTTTAGTTGTTATCTTACCAAAGTATTGCGCCGATAAAGATTGATTTGATGCAAGATTTCTAACAGTAACTTCTGGCGTACTATCTCCACGTAAATCACTTACAGCAAGTACTCTTTCAAACGCTGCCACATCTTCTGGTCTTGGTGTAATAAACCCATCAGCCAAAGAACGTGTAATGTATTCAGGTGTAGGGGCCTGACCTGAAGTATAAAGATTAGGTATTTGACCCAATTGAAGAAGCAATTCTGCTTTTTCTCTATTATCTTTGCCAGCAAGAATCTTCTCTGCATCACCTTTAACATAGGTTACTTCACTATATACTGGCGCTACCGACTTAGGAGAGAATGGTCTATCCTTTGGCGTTGCGCTTGTCTGTTGACCAATTTTTATTTTGGTACCTTTAGGCAATCCAACTAAACCTTTATCTTTACCTGCACTACCTTGAGGAATGTCTCTAGCAGCATTCTCTGCTTCTTGACTTGGAGTAAGTGTTGTACGTCCTCTTTCCATAACTACCCTTCTAATTCCTTCTTAAAGAATCTGTAAAATATCTTTTGGAAATCTGGATATTTCTTTATAATTTCAAGTGCTTGTTGTGCTAGGTATTCTCTTTGAGGTTGACTTGCTTGATTCTTCAAAGTCTTCTTACCACTGGCTTCTATAGCCTTATCTCTTAGATATAGATAATCTCTTAAACCAGAAGCAGCATCTGAATCACCAAATCGTTCATCATAAGCAGCCTTTTTCAATTGATCCATAAGTCTATCATCTTTGCCAGCATCAATCTTTAGAACTCTACCCTTAAGATTATATGACTCGCCAAGACTAGATACCACTGAATCAGTGTAGTTACTATCCCATCCTTCTGCAACAGATCTAGTTAAAGCCCTATCAACTGCAGCATAGTATCTTATATTAACGGCCTTTTCCAGAATCTCTGTAGCATCTAAGCGTTGACGCTTATTTGTACGCATCTGCCATTTATATAATTCTTGTGAGAATCCACCATTAGGATATAGATAACCATAAACATCTGGATACTGTTCTACAACCTTAGGGTCTCTCATAATTAATTGATATGTTGCTAGGTTATTAGGACCACCACTAGTACTTGATATGATTGCAAATACTTGTTCAGGACCATATAAATCTAAGAAATCTGCATATGATTTATTTATATTAGAACCATTTGATTGTTCTATTTTTCTAAAATCAGCATATAATGCACTTGCAAGCATTTCGTTACCATCTTTAGATCTAGTAAGATCTTTAGGTTGAATAGCAGTAGGAGTTACTAAACCAAACAAACCACGAAAAACAGTAAACCATTTAGTAAAGTTATTAGTATCAGTAACAAGCCTAGTTTGATCTTCAGGTAAATCTAAGTTATAGTTACCGCTGGTTGCTAGATAATTCATTACTGGAGCGAATGAACCAGCATATGCTTCTTGAGCACCACGTACACCAGATATAATTCTGGATAAGTTAGCGCTAAGTACTGCTGCCTCAACACCACCAGAAGCACCTATATTAGGTTGTCCGTATGGGTAAACTAGTTTATATACTTTATCTTTCCAACTGCCAGGAACCAAATCTAATGGATTCTTTCCTAGACTATCTAGAATATTTAAACCAATTGAATATCCAGGACCAATGCCTGGTAATACGCTAGCACCACCAATGGCGAAGTTAAATGATTGAGGGCTTGCTGCTGTAGCAAATGCACCTTTTGTACTAAAGTTAAATTGACTTGCATTTACAGCAAGATTCATAAAGGTAGATAGATATGGAATAAAGAAGTTTCTTTGTCCACTTTGTGGATCTGTAAAGAAAAATCCTTGATTAGGATCATAGTAATCTCTAGCATCTGTTGCCTCATATAGAGGAGATGACATAGGTGATGTTAAGAAATCTAATCCCTTTTGAATCTTATATACTTGAGAAGGATTATCAAATGCAATCTTGCCCCACTTAGTAATGGTGTCTTGCCAAGCGTTTCCGAATGGAGCAATAAGTCTCATCTGATGCCATAATAAACGTTTCTTAGAAGCGTTATAAAATAATTCTCCTACGTGTTTATTAGCAACATTGGATGCATATTCGTGTATGCGATCAAGACTTAATGGTCCAGATCCATCAGCATTCTTAAATGCTGTCCACATTCTGTGGTTATTTCCTAGGGATACACCACTTACGGTAACTAATGGACGTAAAGACTTTTCAGCCACAGATTGTAATCTAGCCAAAGCCTCAGCATCTGCTGCTCCTGCTAATGTAGATACAGCATCCCAATACTTCTGGCGCCATTCAGGACCCATAGTTGTAGTCTTTTCAAAGCCTACAGAAATATCAAAAAATCTAGTTACAAAATCTACTTTATCTTTTTCGCTAGAAGCAACTGATGCAGGTGTTTTAAATCTTACACCTTCCCAATTACCTTTACCATCAAATACATTCTTTAATGAATCAGCAAATTCTTCGGTAGAATCCTTTAACGCCTTGCGTCCTCTAGATACTTGCTCTCTATTTTTAATAGAGTTTCTTGCACTATCTATTGCTTTAGGTACGTTTAAAGCATAACCTTTTCCACTTATAGAACCATATCCAATTAATCTTCTAATTGCTGCAGAGGATGCACCATCTTGTCCAGCAACATCTTCAACACGAGCACGGACAGAAACGTTTCTACGAACACCTCTACTGGTTTCAGTTACCCCATCAAATAGGTACATTCTTGCACCTTCATCAGTTAATAGCCAGGCTTTAACCTCATCTGATTGCGCATTAGCGAATCTTAAGTAATCTTCCTTACCTTGTCCTCTAAGCAAGAAGTTAATTGTATCCGCTTCTTTACCTGGTTCAGTTCTTGCTACAGCCCTAGCAATTCCGGACTCTGAAAGTATTCTGATTTCATTAGCAAGACCTTTCCAAAAATTTGGGTGGCCATATTCTACATCCTGGAAACCATTAAGGATAGAAACTTTTCTAACTTCATTAGCAGCACCGATAGAACTATCATTCATAAAGTTAATATAAGAAATAGATGCATCGTGTGCTGACATTTCAGTTGTTAACTCATCGGCTCTAGAAGCCATTTTAAAATTTGTACCAAAAACTGTATGTCTAAATGGGTCAAATGAATTTAATACTGACTTCCATTTAGGTCCACCGTCACGGCCAAGCCACATAGCAGTTGCAGTAATAGGATTATTAAAGAAAGATATATGTCCTGTACCCATAACACGGATTTGCTCTTCAGCAATGTTACGCATTACATAGGCTGGTCTTACAAGTACAACCTTTTTCCAGAAATTATTTGTAAAGTTATCTACTGGATTAAATATCTTACCAGAAATACCTCTAGTCGCCCTGTTTAGCATACTAGTCTTGGAGATTTCCTGCATTATTTCTCGTGCTGGTGGGAAATAAACCATAGAGTTCAATAACTCAGACTCAATATGTGGTCCGCTTATGGTAACTTTCTTACCATTAGAAAATACATAGTCAATATACGCACCAGATGCGTGCTCTCTTGACCAGTAAGAGGACATCTTGCTACGTTCTTTTTCAAAAACTCTAGTAAGTTCCTTTAATTGTGATTCGTCTATACCAGCCTTTGCTAATCTGTCCTTATTGGCTTTAAATATAGCATCAAAAAGTTTGGCACTTGCTGTATATCCAGCCTTAGATGGATCTGTAGCAAATGCAATATCATCAATAATTTTTTTAGTTACATCTTCTGGTACATTTGTGCTTTTAGCATAATTAATAACTGTACTTACTAGGTTATCTTTATCAGCAAAGTGAACGAATGTTCCTTGATTTGGCACATATGTATTATATGCGCTAGCAATTCTTTTATATACTTCAGTTCTACGTACAGTCTTAGCAGCCCAACCATCAATCTTGTTTGCTATCTTAGGGGTTGCGCCTTTTGTTATCTTAGATAATACTCTACTTGAAGTAGTACCACGCTCTAATGTATTTTGTACAACCTGTCCATTTGCAATGAATGGAGCAATTGTTGATAGAACTTCTTCTCTTGTCTTTGCAGATGCTAAAGCAATAGACTCATCGACTGTAAATCCAGCCTTACCACCCTTACGACTTAAGGTGTAGATATCTTGCCAGTCATCTATATTTGCTATAGCATTTATAATTGGTGAACCTTTTGATCCACTTAAAAATGTAGCAATAGCATCGTAATCAATTCCATTAGGCAGAGTATCAAATTGTGCTGCTAACTTTGTTTCCTGTAAAAATGCAGCCTCATATGCCGCTCTTTTTTCTGCAGCAGTTGCCTTTGTTGCTATGCCCATTTCTTCGAATGCGGCAATAGTAGCCTTGTGAGCCTCTTCTAATTGGGACTCAACAAGTAACTTTTCACCACTCTTTATAGCACCAGTAGCGGCTTCTTGTTCTCTTAAAAACTTAGCAGATGATGCTAATTTGCTATATGCTAAAAATGGATCAGTGACTACATATAATCCTAGTTCGCCAACTGCGTTGATAAATCTTGCTACACCAGTTTCAGGATTACCAAATGTAAGTAGTGTGCTAATCGGATCAATAGGAGAATATGGACGGTATAAAGGGTTTCCGTCTTCATCTTTTACTTGTTGACCGTTTCTTTCAACAGCAACTTTTTTTGCTCTTATTGCTTGTTGACGAGCAGCAAATCCAGCACCAGTTTCTTCTGATGGGAAAAAGCCAGCACCTAAATCTACCTTGCCTTCAGTGGCAAGTTCTTTTGCGGCCTGATATAAAGTTGTTTGTTCATAAGCAGGTATAGGTTTTTCATCCAATACCCAAGCATCATTAGATGCTTTTCCTTGTGATAATAATTTTCCTTGTTCAACTAGGTTTTCAGTTGCTTGACCAAGTGATCTTAATTGTCCACCAAGTAACTCAAATAATGTGCTACCAGCAAGAGTTACACCACGACTTAAACCTTTAACACCAGTCCAAACATTTCCCCACAAAGAATTATTAAATCTTTCGGTAGATATTCTTTGTTGCTCTTTAAAAATATCTTGTTCTCTTTGTGCCTTTGTCTGAGCATCAATAGCAATGAATGTATCTACAAGATCATTTCTTGAAACCATACCGCTTTTATACATACTGGAAACTAAACCAGCAGAAGCATTAGGATTACTTGAAATTAACTTTCGAGCAGCATCACCTTCAGGTCCCAGGATAGTTTGTGATGATTGCACGAGATCATTGTACTGAGCCTGTTGCTGAGTAATCTCTCGCTCTTTGACACCAGTAACAACATAGTTGCCATTGGCATCTTTTTTAATTATAGGAAGAGACACTAGATTCTGCCTTCAGCGCTCAAATACTCCAACATACGACGGACATCTTCATTTCTTGGATCCTGAAGATATAATGCTTGAACGAATCTGGCAGCATCATCCACTTGTGCATCTGGAACAACTCCAGGAAATGTAAGTACTTCTGAACCAGGACCAGGACCAAAATCAATTCCAGTAGTAATTGGTTCTCCTGGTGTAGCGGTAGGTTCTGTTAAGCCAAGAATTGGAGGTAATTTAGGTGCTGCAGGAGTTGAAGTTGCTACTGGATTTCCAGCCATAGGTGCTGCAGTTTGTTGTGCCATCTGTGCTTGACCTTGCCCATATGCTAAGCCTGACATATAACGTGCAGGTTGCTTACCTGATTGTCCAGCGCCACCAGTTGCTGATACATTAGCAGGATTATTCTGTGGTGCAGTTGGACGATATCCTCCACGATTTTCAGCCATAGTTCCTCCTACTTAATTTTTTTAGGTTGTTCTTTTGATATATATGGTCCTGCAGTAAATGCAGTTAACCTAGATGCAATCTCCATTGCTTCATAAGCATCGGCACCAGCATAGATTGCGCCTAATGCGTAAGGTGCTCCTGAGCCTGCAGCATATACTCCATCTGCAGATTTACTTATTGATAACTCTTGGTCGACATCAAATATTTCTCCACCAACAGCCATTATAAACTGAAAGCGAGTTTCTTTTGTATCTTCGTCAAAATTGTATCCATTCTCTGTCATACACTTACGAAGAGATGGCATTGCCTTTACAATCATAAAACGATAAAGATCTTCTTTGTCTTGCTTTGTAGGAACTGGTGATTCCCAAATATGTTGCGCTATATCACAGGCTAATGTTTCACCAGATCCTGCAATTAAAAATGAACCATTCTCAGTAATTTTTTTAACTTCTGGATGAGAATATATTTTACCATCAGCATCAGTTGTTTGACTGTCTGCAACTATAAAGCATTTGTTTTTATGCTCTATTCCGATAATTGTTGTCATTGTCCCCTACTTACTTATCGTCGTCTAATAGTTCTTACGCTTGCGTTTGCTTCTCCACCTGATGTTAGGCTAGATAAAAGACTTTGAATTTCTGGTGCGGCTTCTGCCGGTGGCAATTCTCCCATACCTTGTTCAGGTGTAGGACCTCCTACTGGGGCAGCAGCGGGAGCAGGGGACGGTTGCTCAACCTGAGAAGGTGCGCCAGCAGGAGGAACTTGTTGTTGAGGTGCAAAGATTTGTTCAATTGCATCCTCTATTGCCTGTCCCTTTTGACGAGACTTAATAACTTCAGCAATCTTACGGACTATATCGCTTGGGTCCCCACCACTTGCAGCCATCTGAGGTATTGCTTGAGTGTATGCTTGAAGTGATCCAATAAGCGCATTACGCATATCTTCAACTTCAATCTTTTCTTGTTCTTGAGTTACGTTAACATTGAATGGTAACTCACGCATAGCCATATCCTTAGAGATTAATTTACCTCCAAGTGCTTGTAGCATAAAGATAAGACCTTGTGCTGGGTTTAATCCTGCAAGCATTCCGTAGCGAACATCAGCAGAATAATCTTTCTTAATGTCTTTACTTGGCTTGTACTCTAATGCGTATGGTGAACCAGCATCTACACCACGAATTGTCTTGACCTCATCAAAGAACATCTCGTCAACTTCAAAGCATAGGCTAATTACATCACGAAGTGCTGTAGCAAATATTGCTTGTGCTGATTTTACCTGTGTATCAAATGCTCCCATAAGAGCCTGTACACCTTGACCAGTAACAATAGATGCGTCGATGTTACCAGTACGTCCCTCTGGATAACGAGCACCGACGCGTAATTCTTGATTTAATAGTTGTTGTTCAGTAAATGCACCTTGTGGTATTGTAAGTTCCACACGACGAACACCAGCAGGGTTAGCGGTACGAATAACCGCATCTCCACCAAGTTGTAACTCTTGTACATCTTGTGGTAGAACAATAGGAGACTGTACAGATTTCTCTGCTGCTTCCATTGCCAACATAGCGAAACGGTTGCGTAGTAATTGAATTCCTAATACATCATCAAATTGTCCACGCATCTCACCATCAACAGATGGACGCTTGGCAACAACAACCATCATCTTTCCAAGAGGATTTTTGGCTTGTGATAGTACTAGGTTTTGTCTTGATGGTACATATACAACAGATTGATCTTTGTCATAGTAGCGGATAATTTCAACTAAGTTATTGATATCTTGTTTGAATCCAGATGGGCCAAGTAGTTGACCTTCATACTCTGGGAATTGTGCTACTAGTTCACCTAGTGTTAATGTGTAACGCTTTGCAAATGCGATGCATCGTCCATAGCGATCAAATTCAGGATAAGCCATCCTTGGGTTTTCTAGGCGGATGCGAGGCAGTTTTGCTTCCTGATCCAATTCAATTACGAATGGTAGGAATCCATATGTTATGTAATGGTCCGCCCCTGTGTACATAGAAACTTGTAAGTCGGAATGATTAAAATAATTAGAAGCAATGCGAGTACGGTTATCAGCAAACCTACGAGCACGATCATTGACCTGATTAGCGGACGAACAGTTAACAGCCGGAAGCGGCGCCATAACCTCAGAAAGATCCCTGGCAACGATATCAATAAAATTTGCCACGACATTTGTATCTACACCCTCTGAAAAAAGTCAGGATAAACTTCGGAGATTTTACCTTGACGCACAGCGAGAACATCGCCTGCACGGGCATCTCGCTCTGAAGCACGATACTTGAGTGAATCAACTCGTGCTGCAATTTGATCTATTG
>JACCDG010331396.1_pt1 | contig 19242 bp, 18 predicted proteins | sample 7442471 | NCBI WGS metagenome assembly JACCDG01 (sample SAMN15323444, study PRJNA562643) | freshwater metagenome | isolation source: river surface water | place: USA:Blue River Watershed | collected 2017-08-17 | reverse complement strand
GGTGACGGAGTGATGGTGCGGCGGCCGTCCGGCGTGCAAAAAAAAATTCCATATTAGTATCAAAAATGGGTTTTGCACCAGTTCATTGGGGGCCTTACTTTTGGGGCACCATCCACATTACGTGTCTAGGTGCGCCTGAGGTTTTTGACGACTTTGACAAGCAAGCCTACGCCAACTTTTTCAACACCTTGCCCTTTGTCCTGCCATGCGGCTCATGTGGCAAGCACTTTTTCGAGACGCTGCAGGTAGAGCCCGTCGAAAGCGCGTTGAGCAGCAAGTACACCCTGTTTGCGTGGTCGGTGCGAGTGCACAACATTGTTAACAAGCGCCTCCAAAAGCCCGAGTGGACCTTGGACCAGTCGCTCGAGCATTGGAACCGCGTGTGCACGGGCGAGCCCGCAAATTGCCCCAAGGGCATCGCGAAATCGCTGCACAACGCCAGCAACAATGGTGACGACAAGGCTTGGTTGGAGATGGTGGTGTTGATGGTCATTGGTTTGAGCGTGGGCGGCGGTGCGGGCTTCCTGTTCGCCAAGCGCCTGGAATCTTAGCTGGTGGGTGGTGTGCAGGCCCCCTTTTTTTGTTGCCACAGGGTAGAATAGATCGATGCACGTGTTTGGCGCTATTTCGCAATTCGCCAAAGATCATCCAATCAAGGTGGCATCGAACCTGTCTTTTTGTCTGCTCGTGCCGTTGCAAGATGTTGCGTTACCCCACTTTTACGGCAAATTGATCCAGGCAATCACGACAAACCAACAGGTCGTCTCGTTGATGGTGGCCGTCGTCGCGCTGTTCACGATCGTCGAGATGGGCTTTGTGGCCTCGGATTACCACGACATCAACACGTTCTCACAGTTCCAGACCTTCATCCGCATCGAGATCGTCAAAAACGTGCTCAAGAGGTTTGAGAGCCAATTCCAAGAGCTCAATGTCGAGAACGTGATGTCCAAGATCGTGCGCATCCCCAACGTCTTGCAGGTGTTTTACGAGAGGCTCAAGTACTCCATCATTCCGTATGTACTCGCCTTTGGCATCAGCACTTTCTACTTTTACTACCACGATCCCCTCTTGGGCGGGGCCTTGCTGATGTTGTCCGTCGCATACATGGCGATGATCTTGCAAATCCCCTACAACGTGTGCAAGCCTTCATCGATCAAGTGCGATCAGGCTGTGAACGAGACGCATGAAGAGATTGACGACATCCTCCGCAACTTTTTGGCAATGCAAGGCGACCGGGAAAAGCAAGTCAAAGAGATAGATCGTTTGTACCAAAAAGAAGAGCTGTTTGCCGTCAAGTTTGCACAAACCATGAAGTGCCTGATGAACACCAAGGCGCTGACCTCATCGTTGTTGTTGATCTTCATCGGGGTGTTTGTGTGGCGTTGCCACCATCTGTTGAAAAAGAAGGTCCTGGCCACATCCAAGTTCATTACGCTGTTTTTCATCATCGTGTACCTGAGCAATGCCATGATGAGCATGGAGGGCCAGCTGCGTGACATGGTGTTTGAGTGGGGCGCACTCATGGAGGCCGACGACCTCTTCCACAAGCTCGAGCGCCCGCCTCGGGTGACGCCTTCTCCACACATGCGGTACCTCGTCCCCGGTCAAGGCATCGGGCTGCGCCACGTGTGGCTGAGCTTCCAAGGCGCCACGGACCCCATCCTCAAGGACGTCTCGCTGCACATCAACCCCGGGGAGCGCGTTGTGGTGGTCGGGGACATCGGCAGCGGCAAGTCCACCATACTCAAGACCCTAGCGCGGTTCTACGAGCCCGACCAGGGCTTTGCGTACGTGGACGGCACGGCTTACACCAACACGACCGTCACCGCCATCAAGCAAAAGGTCGGCTACGTGCCGCAACATCCGCAGCTCTTCAACAGGACGGTGATGGAGAACATTCTGTACGGTAACGAAGAAAAGCACACCCGGGAGGCAGTCTTGACCACGTTGAAACGCTTGAATCTGCTCAAGGAATTTGACAACCTCAACGAGGGCGTCGACACGCCCGTGGGTAAGAATGGACACCGGTTGTCGGGCGGCCAGCGCCAGATCGTGTGGTGCATGAGGACGATGTTGTCCGAGCCAAAGTACATCTTGCTCGACGAGCCCACGTCCTCTTTGGACGAAAAGGCCAAGGCTACCTTTATCGCAATGTTGCAGGCGATGATGCGCACCACACCCGAGCTGACGATTGTCATTGTCACACACGACCCCGTGATGAAGGCGTTTGGCAAGCGCACAGTGGTGGTCAACCAAGGCAAAGTCGTAGAGGACTTTCAATCCGAAGAAGAGTAGCCACCGCATAAACAAATGTGCCGTTATTTCAGAAGACCGCGCAATACACGTACATGAATGCCACCATCAAAAACTGCCGATTCCGCTACCTGAACGACTCTTCGCACGTTTTTTACATCACGCGCGCAAGCACCCCGCGCCCGATGAGCTTTGCCAACACTGAGTACTACACCGCCCCTTTTTTCAGCAAAGAGCGCAAGGAAGTCATGAATGTTCTCATTGCATACAACGACCTAGCCATGTGCCACGCCAAGAAAAAAGATGTGTTGGCGCTGGTGCCAAACTCTTTGGACTTGCGGGTGAACGTGGTATCGCTCAAAGGCTTCAAGGACATGGCGGGGTACTTTGATATGCCGGCACTGGTGATTACCAAGGCGTACTGCAACTTAGAGGACTCGAGCGAGCACATCGAGGCCTACTATTACGGAAACCAAAAAAATAATGCGCATACTATTTAGAGTGTACTCCATTGACAAACCATGCCCCTCACATCAGCTTACGACGGCGAGTGGGTTGTTACCGTGACAAACTCCAATGCGTCCGCAGCTACGCTGCAAGAGACCAAGGGCGCATTTCTAGGCAACGGCAAGGTGGGCTACACAACGGCCTTCCACAAGCTGGGTGTGCAAAAGAGCATCGTGGGCGTGGATTTTGATTACAACGAATCGGGCATGTACAAGACAAACGTGATCGAGGGCTTTGATCCCAGCACGCTGCAGTTTTTTGACAACAAGACCGTGGGGGCAACGGTGCAGCAGGCCACGCTGGGGACTCAGGCGCTCCACATGGACACCGGCATCGTCACTTCAGTTTACTCGGTGACGGATGGCGCAGCGACCTTTTCCGTGTCCGTGGACCTTTACGCCGTGCGGCACCTGCCCTACTGCACCGTGCAAACAGTGACGATCACGCCGGCGCAATCGACGGCCACGCTCGACTTGTACCACATCGTCAAAACCGGCCAAAACATCCAAAACGTCGAGTACAACAACAACGTCGTGTTTAGCGAGAACCTGAGCGAGACGCAGGGCGTGTATATGCTCACGGGCAAGGGCGCGATCGCAGGCACGAGCCACACCCTAGCCTCGAGCACGGCGTACATCCTGGAGACGCCGGCAAAGATGGCGACCGTCGGCTTCAACGTGTTTGCGGCCGATGTCAACAGCTGCTTCCAGAAGATCCGGCTGACCGGCTTGGTGTCGAGCACGCCTTACAAGCTGCATTTGATCACGGCTCAGATGTCTGACTACGACTTTAAGCAACCGCACGACGAGACGCGGCGCATCTTGGTGAACGTGTTGGACGGCCTCGAGACCCCCTCTGCGCCGGTCACGCGCATCCGCGCCGCCCACGTCAAGGCTTGGCTGGATGCTTGGAAGCACAGCGTGCTTGTCGAGCCCAAGCTTGGGATCACACAGGGCGAGGCGGATGCAATTACCGAGTTGAAGCGGGTCGTGCGCTACAACACCTACAACTTGTGGTCGTCGGTGCGCGATGGCGCGGGAATCGAGGTAAATCCAAGCTCACTGTCGCTCCTTGACACCAATGGCAACCTGTTCTGGGATGGCGACCTGTGGTTCGTGCCGCTGCTGACTATTTTCAAGCCCACCACCGCCAAGACCATTCTGGAGACACGGTACAAAAACATCGAGCGCGCCATGCGCTTGGCAGCGGGTTACGGCTACGAAGGCACCAAGTTCCCTTACGCCAACGACGTGGTTGGGTACGGCAACAATCCCTATTGGGACATCAACGGGCCGCTGCACATATTCAACACCGCGTTGTTGAGTGTCAGCGTGTGGAACTACTACCGCGTCACACAAGACAGGGCTTGGCTTCAGAGCAAGGGCTACGGCATTCTCAAAGGGAACGCCGACTTTTTTGTGAGCAAGATTGAGATCGATCAGGATGGGTCGTACAACATCCGCGACGTGTTTTCCATCAACAACGTGCGGTCGGACAACAATGCGCTGACCAATTACCTCGTCAAGATTGCCTTGAAATACGCAGTCGAGGCCTCCTACGAGCTCGCCATGCCCGTGTCCTCGGCGTGGACGTTGGGCTTCTACAACCTAGATGCGAGGTACTTTGTCTCGCCCGTCGACGTGCTCAAGCAAGACGCCGATGTCACCTCAAACACGATGTACGACCTCTTGGAACAACTCGTGGCCATTTCGCCCTACTACTTTGAGGTGTTTATGCGCCAAAATGTCAACCGTGACAAAGACACGATCGCGAGGAACCTGACGTTTGTGGAGAGTAGGATCAACGCCGCCTTCACCGACCACCCAATCAATACCATGCTGCAGACTTGGCTCAAGGCCTACATCATGGGCTTTGACTCTGCCTATGCTGCCACATTCGAGACGGCGCTGCAAGATGTGCTCTCGACAAACGTGGTGGGCGTGTGGGGCAACTTCAACGGCGGCAACAGCACGACCGACTACAATGACCTTTCCCTGAGCGCGTTGTTCCTGTTGATGCTCGTCACTGGACCCGGGTCGTTGCGCATCAGGGGCACGGTGTCAGAGACGCGTTTCTATGCAGAAGCCCTTGGCGTCCGCGTGGCGCCCTCGCACGCCATGCCCACGACGTGGAAGAACGTGCGGCTGAGCGGCGTGGGCAAAGATAAGGCGTCCTTCAATGTCTTGAACGAGTTGTACTACAACCCGTAATCTGTCTTGCAGCACAAAGGTGTTTTTTTTGTATGGTTAGGATAGATAGAACAGATGCAAGCGAGTCCAATCCTAGCACCAGCAACTTTGAAACCACAGGCGACGCCCGCCCCCACCCAGCGACCCGCAGGCATTTTGCAATACCCGCCCGACGCTTACCACACGTACAAGAAGAAACTGGAGGAGGAGCCCACCATTGTCAAGCCCGCGACCGGATTCTTCAAGAACATGTTTTACGACTTTCAGGAATTCATGTTTGCCAACAACGTGCTCGTCATTGCGACGGGTTGGGGCATCGGCACGGCCACCAAGGAGATCATCGACCGCTTGCTCACAGACGTGCTGATGCCGTTGTTGGGTGCCATGGGCAAATTCAGCCTCACGCGGCACGCCTACAACTTTGCGCTCAAGCACGCCGCGGAGACGCGCATGGAGCCCGTGTTGATCGCTTTGGGCAACATCGCGTGGGACTTTACAAAGTGGCTGACAGTCATAGCACTTACCTTTATCTTGCTCGAGTACGTGCTCAACAGGAGGATCATCGGCTTGTCCACAACGGTGCGGCAAGAAGCCAAGGCCGAGTTTGCCAAGGCCAAAGCCTCCGCCGCCACGGAGAATATTATCCCGGACAACAAAGACCTGGAGGTTCTTGAAAAGCGGATCGAGTTTGAAAAGGAAGCTGGAAAACAAATGATCAACAACGAAAAGCAGGTCATACAACAGGCCGTCCGCGCCGGCGCTCAAAGCAAGTCCAATCCCGTGCCCCCAGCAAATGTAGCGCCGATGTTTAACTATTACGGTTACGGGCAGCAGTCTTATGCGCCTGTCGCGCCTGCCGCTGCCGTTCGTGCCGCTAGGTGAAAAATGAATCGTTTGTAGGGGAAAGACGTGCAACCCTTTTTCGCTGATCAGAGTATAATGACGTGGCTGTGGTTTTGGACCACACTGGGCATCGCCACCTTGGTTTTGCTTGCATTGCTCGTGTATGCACACACCTCTGCCCGCTCGACCCACCGTGGCTACGAACACTTTGAAGAGGGCGGTCTCGCCGTTCCGACGGGCATCATGGCCGAGTTGGGACTGGAGCCCTACTCGAAGACCTGGCAAACCGACAGCGTCCCCATGTTGCTACACCAGACCGCGCCGAGCGACAAGTCCAAGTGGCACAAACTGTGGAAGCCCTGCCAAGAGTCTTGGATCAAAAAGTGCTCGCACTACGCCTATTGCTTGTGGAATGACGAGGACGTCGTGGACCTCATCAAGAAACGCTACCCAAAGTTCGTGCCCACCTTTCAAGCCTACGACGTCAACATCAAGCGCGTGGATGCATTCCGCTACTTTTTGTTGTACGAGTATGGCGGCGTGTACGTGGACATGGACTATGAATGCGTGCGCAACTTTGACCACACCCTGGTCAAGGGCAAGGTCTCCATCGCCGAGTCCATGTTTGCGCATGAAAAATACCAAAACGCGCTCATGGCTTCTCCTGCCCGGCACCCCTTTTGGCTCTACGTTTTTGAGGCATTGCTCAAGAGACCCGGCGAGGCCGTCGTGGTTGCCACCGGTCCTAAACTCATCGACGATGTGGTTGCCAACGTACCGCCCGACATGTTCAACCCTCTTCCCAAGGAGGGTTTTGCAGTCGTCGAACCCTTTGAATCAAGCCACTCGACATCACGCGAGGATTTGCAAGAAAAAAAGTGGGATGATCACCCCAAGGTCTATGCTGTCCATCACTGCACAGCCTCGTGGATACAGTAATGTAGCTTCACCTCCTAGAACTCTAGCAGCAGCGGGCAATGGTCCGAGCCCTTGACCTCGCTCAATACCTCGCACTTTTTGAGTTTTTTTTGTGTCGCTTCGCTCACCAGCGCCAAGTCGATCCTCCAACCCTTGTTCCGCTCCCTGCTGCGCCCTAGGTAGCTCCAGTAGGTGTAGACGTCCTTGGCGTCCGGATGGAGAGCGCGGAACGCGTCACGAAGGCGGGTCTTTTGGATTAGCGTGGCAAAGGCCTCGCGCTCTTGCGGCGTGAAGCCGGGACTCGTGACGAGCCGCTTTGGGTCGTGCACATCCACCGCCTCTGGGGCGACGTTGAGATCGCCGATGACCACCAGGTGTTTTGCCCCTTTCTGCAGGAGTGTCGCGTAGTCGAGGAACAGGGGCTCCCACGAATTCACGCGCTCTTCGAGCCGCTCCAGTTTGGGTTTGGAGTTTGGCGCATAGACACAGCACACAGTCACTCCTCCCACGAACTCGGCAGCGAGCAGACGACCTTCGTGGGAAAACTCGCCGGTGTCTGGAAACCCCTCGCGCACCCTCGTTGCAGGGGTCTTGGAGCATAGAGCCACGCCCGCATACCCTTTTTTCTGTGAAGCGCTCACGTACACGTAGGGCATCACCTGAGAAAGCAGTTGCTCGGCGGTGTGTGCGTCGCACTTGATTTCTTGCAAGCATACCACGTCCGGGTCGAACTCCGCCACCAGTTTCTGGATCATAGAATCTTTGGAAAAGATGGAGCGCAACCCATTCACGTTCCAAGACAACACGCGCATAGTAGCATGACTCATTGCGGAACGCCTTAAGTCTCCAGCTGCTCGTATAGTGCCGCGAGGCGGTCCTCCAAGTTGTCGTGAAAGTTGGGATCAAAGTCCCGGATGAGCTGGTCAAAGAGCGCAATGTACTCGACGACAGGTTTGTCCAGGCAAGGGACCTTGTAGTATTCCACTAGACCTTCGTATTCAATTTTTGGCACCGCTGGATGCGTATAGTAGAACAGTTGTTTGAGATCGATGATCTTTGGCTCCACGTCGTGGTCTTTGAAAAACTCGCTGAAGACAGACTTGAGACACGCGATCTTACTCTCGCTGTCGTAGGTGACAAGGTAGAGCTCACTTCCCTCCGGAGGCAGGTGCGCCGCGAGTGCATTGCAAATCTCCTCAAAGGCTTCGTTGTCGTGGATGTTGCCTACATTAAAGTACTCCTCTTCATCGCCGTCGTAAAAGCAAATGCTTGTAGGCTGGTCCAGGTACGGATTTTCGTGCTTCTTAGTGATGTCAAAGAACAAGACTTTGGGAAGACGAGAGCTTGCGTTGCCATCTTTATTGGCCTCCTTGGGGGCGCGGAAAAACACACGTGGGAAGAGGATCGGCGCCCCAATGATAGCTGCAATCGCCCACAAGGTGTAGTCCATAGAGTACTCTAGACCCTAAAATTTCCCTTAAGTAAAGAAAGCGTGGTGTGAATACGATGTCCAACTCAAATTTCAACCCCGCAACGTACCTCTACCTCAATCCCGAGCTGCAAGCCTTCTCCAATGTGACGACCATCGAGCAAGCCCAAACGTACTATCTATCCAACGTGAATGGCAGCAATTTGCCTTACAGCTTGTCGAGCCTGGATCCAAACTTTAATGCGCGTGTGTTCATCCACAGCAGCAAAAACGGATTGGACGTCAGCTCGCTCAACGAGGTCATCCGGCAAGCCATGAGCAACGACGGCTTTTCTGCCACCAGCCTGCTCGCCAACTCGGAGTTTATGCAATCCATCCAACAACCCATCACGTACACAAGCAACAACACCTTTTACATGACCAATGCCGTGCCCCTCGCCCCCACGAATCTAATTGTGGGAGACGACGTGATGATCGTGATCGAGAACGAGTCCGAGGTGATATCCAAAGTCACCGCCATCGACAGCAACACGCAGCCAAACACCTTTACGGTGTCCAACTATGCCAACGTGAGCTATTCAAACGCCTCTAATATAGAGCTTTTTGGTCAACGCTTGTACGACGCCGAGCGATTGGGCATCATCAATTGGATCCGAGGCTACCGCTCGCCCGACCCCTACGCCGGCAACTACGTGGTCGACACCAACTTCAACCCAGAGCTGTACAGGTTGCTTTATCCGGACGCGCGGCACCTCACCAACATGCAGTCCCTCTTTGACTTCCTGACCTACCGGGGCGATGGCGAACTGCGCATCGGCAACGTCGGCCAGTTTATCATTCCCAACAATGCCGAGGCGCTCATTTTGGACGGAGCCAAGCTGGACTGGAGCTCCAACAGCAGTGCCACGAGCCTCCAAAAGGCAGTTTGGAGCAGCAACTACACCGGCTCTTTTGTTTCGACCGACTATGCCACCAGCAACTTTGCACCGTCGAATGCCACCCACGAAAGGCTCACCGCCTTGTCCAACGCTCTCTCCAACTACTTGCCCGTCACCAACAGCTACAACGTCGTGGTTGGCAGCATCGGGCCGGCACTGAGCAACGCGGTGGAGACCTCCGGTAACTGGACCTTCCAAGGCAGCAACACGACGTTTGCTTCAAATGTGACGATGTCCCAAACCTTGAACGTCGCGGGCGTGACCACCATTGGCACGGCGGGTACATCAGCGTCCAATACCCTTGTAATGGATGTCAAGGGCGCCATGCGCGCGGACGACTACATCCTCACCTCAGACGCTCGCACCAAGGTCGTGGTTGGGGCAGTGGACACGGCGGCGTGCCTGGAGTTTGTCAAAAAAGCCCCCGTGGTGAGCTTCGTGCGGCGCAATGGCACCGCGGAGGACAAGGCCGTGCCTAGGTACGGCTTCCGCGCCCAGGACCTGGAGTCGCTGGATGCGTCCGTCGTGCGGCGCATCTCCGATTTTTTGCCAAACGTGATGGCGCGTGCCGCTTTTGATGACGGCGGGCGCATGACAATCGTGGGCGACCGACCGCCCACTGCTACCGCCATTCCGCGGTCGGGAGACACCATCAAGGTCGTCCTAGAAGACGGGGGACACCTCACAACCACGCTCATGTCGGATGCCACAGTCGACCACCCCGCCTTGCGAGGCGTGGAGGCGTTCGTGTACGGCACGCGCGTGGACGATTTCGCAGTGATTGACAACTCCCAGCTCTTTGCGGTAGTGGTCGCCGCCTTGCAGCGCCTCGCAGAGCGGTTTGAGCGCGTCGAGCGCTTTTGTTACGAGCGTTGCGGCCTGTCGTTGTAATCGTCGTACTCATCGTTCTCGCCGGCCAGGATCTTTTCATCCACGACGTCCTCGCCCTTGTCGCTCTTGCGCAGCTGCACGTTGTAGGCTTGGTAACGCTTGCGCAAATGCCCGATGTTGCGCTGGATGTACGCATTGTCGTTGTACAGTGGATCGGTCTGCCCCCCTGGATTGTCGTAGATCTCGTCATCATATGCTGGGTTGGTGGGGTCGTAGGTGTAGCCATCGACCTCTTTGAGCTTGTAGCGCACGTTGTCACGGTACTCGCTGTACGTCTTGTAAATGCCGGTCACATTTGTGAGCATCAACCACGCAAAGAATATCGACAACAGCACAAAAAGGCCGAGCATGAACCAGTTGGAGGACGAAATCGACGAGGCCTTTTTCAGAATCAGGTAGTCTTCACCAAATATGTCGGACGTTGAACACACTGGATGGGTCGACATGTTTTATTTTGATGAGAGAAAAATGGAGCCTTCGCTTGCTGGTACCATTTTTATCTTGTGAAAGTATAATAGCCGGGCTCCCCACAACCATGTCGAGTCTCAAGTCGGCGTCTTTCTACCTCCAAAAGATCATCGACTTTATAAGAGAGAAGACCATTGAGTTTGGATCTTTTGGCACGTACCTGGAGCGCGTCAAGTCTAGCGACGTCGAAGTCTTCACATTCCTGGAAAAGATTGTCATGAACCGCCACCGGTATGAGCTCAATCGACAGCGCTTCATCAGCGACGCCAATCAAAAGATAAGCTCCGCAGGCACCACAAAACTGATCCTCATCGTCCTGAATGCGGTTGTGGGCGTGCTGATTCTAGGGGCGGTCATCATGAAGTCGAACTTGCTGGACAAGACTGCGCCGTTACTCGCCAAGCTGAAAACCATGATCGTCACCGCACTGGTTATCTTTGTGATGACAATGGCATTTTACCTCAGCATCGTTTACAGTGATGAGAGGAAGGCAGACTTTGAGGGGGCACGCAACCTCAAGTTCGACGCCGAGCGCTTCTTTGACAAGTTTGAGAGCAAGACGGGAGTCGCCATGTACTATGGACTGAAATTCAAGTTTACGGAGCCCTCCGGGCCGGATAGAAAGCTCATCCGCGCCACTTATGACGAGCTTGTGACCGCCAACGAGACGCGCCCCGCCAGAAAGCTGATGGTGAGCGAGGTCCGGCAACATCCGGAGTGGCCAAAGATTGTGGACGAGTGCCGACCCGAGTACTTGGTGCGGGCGGCGGAAGCGCTGGCGGCGGGGACCATCACTAAAAGCGGCCAGACCCAAAAGGAGCTCGAGGCGCTCGGCCAGGAGGAAGACACCCTGCGTTTGTGGGACAACGCCGCGATGCTGCAAGAAATCCGCACCAAGTCCCTGGCGCTCTTGGGGCTCGTGACCAAGCTCAAGGAGGGCGACCTCACTGACAAGATGAATGACGAGGACATCCGTGAGGTCGTCAAAAAGGAGGTCGTGCCCCTGTTCACTCAGCGCGACATCGTGTACCTGCCAAACGTGGCGCTCAAAGACCCCAACGCCATGGGGTACGCGCCCTTGGACGAGTTCACCGTGGAGAATCTGGAGGCGTGCCTGCTGTACCTGCAACAGAGCCAAGAAGCCAACCTGGTGTTTTACGATGGCGAGAAAAAGACGTGCACGGCCTTCTCAATGGCGGCTTTCCCCAAGGGCAGCGTGCTGAAGCAATCTGGCAATGCGGCTGCCTACATCGTCGCCGACAAAGACGAGCAACTCGTCTTCCTTGAGGCAGGGCCTTTGACCAAGCTGCCAGCCGAGCCCATCTCCGAGACCAGAGCAAAGACGGACAACTGCGCGACAGAGTGCATGGACGACTCTAGCTGCATCGGGTTTTCGCGGCGCCAAGGCGTATGCAACCTCAGTCTGGCCATGGAGCGCCCGCCCTTTGAAACGGTGCAGCTGGCTTGCACCAACGACGCCAATTGCACAACCTACAAATATGATGTCAAAGAGTTCGGCCAACGGGTGGACGTAATCGGTTACTTTGATGACGCCAAGCAAGCTATCAAGAGGCGGGTCGTGGACCTCGCCACCAAGTACAATTTCGAGTTTAGCTTTTTGAAGTACCTCGATGTCATCCGCAACGAGCTGGATGTCGTGTACTCCAACACAGAGTTGGATGTGGTCATGGTTAAGGTGACGGAGACTTTGGAGGCGGCGGACGTGGAAATGAAGAATTCGCTCAAGTCTCTCAGCAACAAATTCATCTCGTTTGACAGGTTTGAGCGCAAACTCGATGACATGACCCTCGGCGAGGTGATATACTACCAACGCAATGTCATCCACAAGCTACACAACGTCATCTACATCTTGCACGAGAAGGTTCAGGACGGTTTGGCCAATGGCACGTCCATCGACCGAAACATATTTGTAGACAAGGAGCGATCGCTGCAGCGACAAAAGGTGCTCGTGTGGTCGATGACGGCCGTGCTCTTGTTGGGCTACACCTTTTATGCCGTCACGGTGTTTGAGGACTCGGATGCCGGCAAGGGAGAGGTGTCGGTCCGCCTATTGCTACCCCTCGTGCTCGTGGGCGTCATTGTGTCCGTCGCCGTGTCGCACTACACCAAACAAACATCGCTCTACGCGTACAACCGCAACATCCTAGAATCCAACGACACCAAGCTGTTGGACAGCATCTTTGCGCTCAACACCTCCGTAGACATCGTCACGGCAGACAAAAAGTCGGTCAAGATGAAGATCAAGGAGCTCAAGGTCCGCGCAGAGTACAAGCGCGACATCTACGACAACAGCATCAAGGCCATCAACATGTTGGAGCGCTGCAACCTGATCACAGACGCCTCAAACGTCCTGCTGCCGTTCCCCTACATCGACATGACGGTGCAAGGAGGCATGGTGCTCGTGTCGTTCATGGTGATTGGGTACATGATGCAGTACATGAGTCCAGTAGAAAATATCATGCAGATCCGCTTGGCGAGCAAGATCGTGCAGCTTGTCAAGGACCACCCAGGCAAGTACAGGCTCGCCGACTTCCCCGAGCTCGACTGTTTGTCGCCCAGCACCACGCCCTTAAAGGTCATTGGCACGGTCGTGTTCATCATGGTAGCGGCCATGTACTCGAACAAAGTCATCCGCTCTGGCTCGGAGTACACCATGGGACTTTACAACAGCCGCTACTTTGTAGAGTCTAGGTGCGTGCAGGAGTGAGGCCGGAGGCCGTCGATGAACTTGACAACTGCCTCGACGTGCTTATCAAGATTGGGCAGTTCCTCGTTGGCGTTCAGCACTAGGATGTTCGAGTTTGCCGCAGCGCTGCCCATGAGCCATTCCTCATGTTTGTGGTGGACGCTCCGCACATAGTCGATGCTGATGGTGTCCTCGCTCTGCCGCTGTCTTTTTTGGATCCGCTCCAGGCATTTTTCCGGCGTGGCGCGCAGGTAGATGGTGCCCACAATGGGCTGCCCAAAGAGCTCCTTGATGTGGCCGTGCCACAGGTTGTAGACGTTCCACTCCATCTCCGTGATGTCCCCGGACTCGTACAAGCACTTGGCAAATATCTCGTAATCTGTCAGGAAGCTCCTCTCGCAGAGCAGGATTGCGTCGGGGTGTTGACGGCGCGCACGCATCAGCGCCGCCACCCTCGACATCAAGACGTAAGTTTGGAAAACGTAGGCGTACTTGGGCTTGTCCAAGTAGTACAGGTCAAACATGCTCTTGCCCGAGCTATCCGTGAGGTTGGTCCAGTCATGCACCTGCTCGTAGACGGCGACGACATTTTTCATTTGGCGCTCGCATTCCGCCAGGAACGTGCTCTTGCCGCTGCCAATATTGCCTTCGACGATGACGAGCATGGTGTGTTGTCTGGTGGGGGAGGGTGTTTGTGGATCCTTTGAATGGTTGGTTGAGGGTGGTGAGGCATTTCAATTTTTATGTTCCATTTTAATAGACATAATCGCCTATGATTTGGTTCCTGTTACTGATCATTGCCATGACTTCTGTATTTCACATGCACATTCAGCTCAAGGAGACGTTCAAGAGTTGTTGTAAACAATGTGGCTCATGTGGCTGCAACGGGGGGTGCAACAACGTCGCGCCATACTTTCAATGGATGCCAATGATGTTCACAATGCCCGCACCCGCAAAGTGCCCGGAACCGGTGGTGATCTTTGCAGAGCCCGAGCCCCCGGAACCGGTCGTTCCTCCCACCCAGCCACCATCTCCAGCCGTACCCGCAACAACTTCCGTGCCCGCGCCTCCCGCAACCACCAGTGCACCCCAGCCGCCGGCTCCCCAAAGCACCTCGAGCACGAGGCCGCCGACTAGGTCCACTACCCCCGCCCCTGACTCGAGGAACGCCTCGCGGTTTTCTGCTGCCACGTTCCCTACCATCGCGCCCATTGAACCAGGCAAACTGGACCCCAACCTTCAGGGGACTATCTTGTCACAGATCCGCGCGGAGCTGATGCCCTTGATCAATCAAGAGAGGGCGTGCGCGGGCGTCGTGAGTTTGAAGCGCGACGATGCCCTAGATGCGGCCGCCCAACGCCTTGCAGAAGAGATCATCGTCAACGACTTGCGCACCGACTTTCCCCACTTTAGCCACCTAAGCGACACGACCGTGGACGAAAGGGCCAAGGCCGAGGGCTGGACTGGCTTCACATCTGCTGAAGGCAATCTTCAGCAAATCATTCAGTACTCTAAACAGCTCTACGACACCAACACCCCAAAAGCTTTCATTACGGATGCAATGTGCGACAACCCAGTGACACAAGACACAAAGGCAACCAGCAAGATCCTTCTCAACCCCAATTTCAATTGCATAGGCATAGGCTATGGCCTTGGCAATGCCGACAGCGTAAAAATGAACACCAAGAGTTGCTTTGTGATCGTAGTTGGCAAGAACAACAAGGTTGTCACTCAGGTCGAACCCAAACCATTGGACTGCCTAAACTGGGAGCTCAAGTCGAATTGCCCCGAGCTTCCTCAGGTCCCCGCCGCGCCTGTGGCGACGCTCCCCCCACCAGTCACGACGCTGCGCCCTAGCGCATGAATAGGAGGCCGTACATGATGCCCAAGATGAAGATGAGAAAGCCGATGACCAACATGGGCGCGATGGTGTAAAACATGTCCTCCTCCTCTGAGAAGCATCGGTCCCAAAAACCGCGGCGCTTGCCTTTCACGCCAAACAGGCCGCCGCCGTCGACGCCCTTTTCGCAACGGTTGTTTATGCAAACGTTGCCTTGCAAGCATGATGCGTAGGGCTCCGCACAGCCGGTGTAGCCGGGGTTGATCAAACGCTTGCAAAACTTGTCCTTTTGTCCCTCCTTGCGAAAACAAGACGTGCCGTCCTCGCAGGTTGCGTTCTCGCAGTTCTCCCCCAAACGCGCAATCTCCGCGAAAGGCTCACACTGAATGTTGCCGTCAAACATTTCGCGATAGTTACACTGTGACATTATATACAATACGAATACAAAATTATACACGGTACGGATCGGCAGACAAAATTACGCGTCGGTCACTTGGTTCCCTTCTTCTTTGACTGCGCGTCTTCAATGCGGTATTTTTGCCACCGCTCAAAGATGTCGTCGTCCTTGCAAAAGTTGGTGTTGACCTTGTGGGCAGCCTTCTCGATGCCCGCAAACTCAAAGTACTCTTGCAACGATCGTTGCTTGCCCAAGCCATAGACCTCGAGGTTTTTGGCCATGAGAGGCGACATGTCCTTGGCGTCCTCTAGCTCGAGCAGGTTGCGCACCTTGTTGACGGCGTCTTTGTCGTTATTGTACTTGACATCATCCCAAAACTTGGGCTCTTTTTCGCGCGTGTAAAAGTGGTAGATGACGTTTTCACTGGGTGTAAAGACGTCCCATCCGTGAGTCCACAACCGCACAGAGTGCAGGATCTCCTCGCCCACGAAGAGGTAGGGCAGGTTTGGATCAAAGGGCACCTCGCGAGCAAACTCGGAGGGGCCAAACATCATGCCCGCCGCCACGTAGGGATTGGGTCTTGGAAGGTCTCCTGGCTGAACGGTGACGAAATCCGCCCCCTCAAAGCTGATCATTTTATCTTCGTTGAAAAAGCTCTTGCAAATGGTCGGCACCTTGTCCTTCTCATCGTTGGGATCGTCGTAGCTCTCGTGCGCCTTGGTGTAATGGGACAAGAGCGGTTTTTGGACGCCCTTCGCCTTGAGCTGCTTGATCATCCGGACCAGCTTTGCGTCCCAATCCTCCGAGAAGAAGCAGTGCGAGTCTATTTGAAGGTAGTACTTTTCGTCTTGCAGGAGCGTGCTGCACAGATAGCGCGCCCAGGTTGGACCCATGGCGTCGAAATGGGCGACGCGGATGGTGCGGATGTTGGGGCGCCACTGCTCGTTGATCTTTTCATTCAAGGCGCAGTCCACGTCCTTCTTGGGGTCGTTTTGTTGACACAGGCCGATAAAGACGAGGTCGGGGCGCGAGGCCTTGGAATAGATGGAATCAATCGTCTTTGGGCAAGAAGCATCTCTGTAGGAGGCGACGGAGACGAAAATGGTGTCGTCATCCTCCATCGCAAATGGGTCGTCTTCTGGTTGTGGCTCGGGCGGAGGGGCCTGTGTGGTAGTTTCTTTGGCGGCTGTGGCTTTTGTATTTTTGCGAGGCTTTTCGGGAACCTTTTCCGCCAGCGGCGACTCGGTGAAGCGTTCAAGCGCTGGGCGGGGTGTGTGAGACGCGAAGCGAGAGCCGCAAGCTGGCTCTGGTGCAGTCATCAACATTGCAGACAAAAGGATCAAGAAAAAGATGACCGCTATGGTTGTTTGGTTCATTTGAATTTAGCGAGACAAATTTTCTCCTTTTACAGAAGTGACAGCCACTACGATGCGAACGATTCCGCTTTCTAATGTCAAGAGAGCTATTGATGATGGTGACATACAAAAGATCTCCTCATTTGCACAATCTGGATTGGACATTGAGCGGGACATCATTATGGGCATGCCGGGTTGGGACGCGCTGCACTATGCCGTATTCAAGGAGGACATACCTATCACACGTTACCTGCTCGTGAGGGGTGCCAACCCCAACGCCCGCGATGCGGAGGGCTTCACCACCTTGCACATCGCCGCTAGGACGAACAACCGGGAGCTCATCATGCTCTTGATCGATCATGGTGCGGACATTCATGCAGAAACGGTGTATCACTGGACGCCGTTGCACGACGCATGCTTGGTTGGCAACCTGGACACTGCGTTGGCACTCATTGAGAGGGGTGCGGATACCAATGCCACCACGGATGAAAACAAAAGGCCAATCGATATTGCCAAAGACAATGGACACGAAGAGCTCGTCTCCGTCCTCAAAGACTTGGAGGGCCAAAGCGGAAAAAAGAACGCTGCTGCCAACACGCCTATCAAGAAAGTCAACTCTGCCAACAACTCTAAGACTCCTTCTCTGAACACCAACTCCAATTCTCGCCGTGAGACTCCTACTCTGAACAGCAACTCCAATTCTCGTCGTGAGACTCCTACTCTGAACAGCAACTCCAATTCTCGTCGTGAGACTCCTACTCTGATCACCAACTCGAACTCTCGTCGTGAGACCGCTTCTCTGAACAACAATGCTCGCCGTGCCAACACCCTTGTGACCAGCCCCCAGACTGGCCGACCTTCAAACAACAACTCCCGGCGTGCACAAAATTCGGCACCCGAGAGGTTGTTTGACAAGCTCGATCGGGCTGGAAAGAACTACTTTCTGAGTGACAACACTGAATTCATTGGAAACAACGTTCTGCCCACAAACGGCCGCCCCGCAGATGTGACTGGCAGGTACTTTTTTGACACAAAAGACACCAAGTGTGAGATCCTCCGCGCGTTTGATTCTGACGTGCTCGAGGGCATGAAATCCAAAGGCAACAATGCCCGCAATCCTTACACCAGGAGGCAGTGGCCCCTTGAAGATGTGGGTGCCATGAAGCGTGTGTTGAAAAAGGTACCAAGCGAGGACTCCCCTGCTACCACGCCCAATTCATTTCAACTCCCCAAGGGGAAGACGCCTCCTGAACAAGATATCGCAGTGACCAAGAATGCAAAGAGTAATGTGCCAGAGTCACAAACGTATCCTAAACCTCAAGCAAAACCCACCACAATGCCTGCCGTCACACCTTCAAAGGGTGACTTCAAGATTGCTCCCACACCCACGTATGTCACCCACAACAAAAAGACTTACAAGCTGCGTTCCGGGGAGCGCGGCGGTCGCTACATTCTAGTGAAGGGCCAACGTGTCTACCTGCCCGGTTTTGAGCCGAAAGTGGTTGTCTAGTGAAAGTAAATTGTCGATGAAAAGTAGAGTTGTCAAATGCAGAAACGTGTGCTAGTTGCATTTGTTACGGTGTGCGCGGCGTGCATTGTTTTTTCGCTTGCACAAGCAAATATTCGCTCAATCGAAACCTTCTCTCCATACGACATTCTAACCTCACTGGCCTTGTCACCCGCGTCACCTACGTGGCAGACCGATGCAATTCCAAAATTGATACATCAAACTGCGCCCTCTAAAATGAGTATGTGGCCCAAAGCTTGGGCTGAATGTCAGCAATCTTGGAAAAAACATTTTCCAAACTATGTATACCGTCTCTGGACGGATGAGGACATAGATGACTTTATAAACAAGCGCTATCCAGCATTTTACAATTTCTTCAAGTCTTATGACCGGCACATAAAGCGCGTTGATGCATTCCGCTACTTTGTGTTGTATGAGTTTGGCGGAATTTATGCAGACATGGATTATCTGTGCTTGCGCAATTTCGAGCATTTGCTGCCCAAAGGCAAGGTATCGTGCAACCAAGGTGGGGTGGATGTCTATCAAAATGCGTTAATGGCTTCCTCTGCCAAGCACCCTTTTTGGCACTACGTCTTCATGGAGTTGTACAGAGATCCGGGACACAAAAATGTCATCATAGCCACTGGTCCTGACGTGTTGTTACGTGCGTACAATCTTGCTCCCAATGGCGACGAGCTTTTGCACCAATTGAGTGCTGCCAATTTTTACAGGTGTGACAAGGCCAACCCCGATTGCTTTTCTTACCACATTGAAACGGGCTCCTGGAAGACGTAAAAACGGATGCCTTGGGCTCAGAAAAAAAGGAAGAACCTACCTCTCAATCGCCACCCCTCAGCCTTAGGACGAGGTGTAGCGTAGACTCTTTTTGGATGTTGTAGTCGGCGAGCGTGCGCCCATCCTCTAATTGTTTTCCGGCAAAGATCAGGCGTTGTTGATCGGGCATGATGCCCTCTTTTTCTTGGATCTTGGCCTTGATGTT
>JACCDG010153133.1_pt1 | contig 19244 bp, 34 predicted proteins | sample 7442471 | NCBI WGS metagenome assembly JACCDG01 (sample SAMN15323444, study PRJNA562643) | freshwater metagenome | isolation source: river surface water | place: USA:Blue River Watershed | collected 2017-08-17 | reverse complement strand
CTTGCGGCGAGTGAACCACAGGTCCTTGTTCCTGGAGCCCGACAGATCGATTTCGGCCCATTCCATGGCCGATTCCTTCGTGTCGAACGGCCCATTAACCGTGAGAAGGTCCCTGCTGGCACCTTCGGTTTTGACTACTACAAACATTCCATTCTCCTCGTTGTGGGCGATCTGCCCCAATGCAGTATACCACAGATAGGGTAGGACCAAAACCCACTATTCTAGAAACGGTTCTGGAATAATGGGGCCTCCGACCCCTGGACTTTATTCTCGGTGCGTTAGGGCGAACGTTTTGGGCGGCAGGACCAGTCGAATCTGCCAGTATTCCTTATGCTGATCGCTGTCGAACAGAATGGCCTGAACCTCATCGTCACCGTATCGGCGGCTCAGGGCTTCCTCAGGAACCTTGTGGTAGAACATCGCCATCTCCTCAGCGGCCTTCTCGGCATCCGAGCGTGTAGAGAATGGGCCATAGACCTCGATTTCATCATCCTGGTCATGGAACGCGATCACATACATCGTGCACTCCCTAGAAAAGGATCGGGGGCCTCTCGGCCCCCGTCACTTCACATGTTGAAATGGATCGAGATTTCCACGGTGTGGCTTCGCCATTCGTAGCGAATTACCATCTCTCCCGCTCCATCCAGGATGTTCTCCAGGTTTTCCGAGTCTTCGGGGAACCCGTCATTGCGGACGTCCCACTTCCCGTCCGCGATGGCTTCCTCCAGTTCGATGGGGAGGTAGATGTTCCCGGTGCCGTCATCGGCCAAGGTATTCGGGTCGGCGGCGAGTGCCCCTTCCGCGATCATCTCCTTCATCTGGTCGGGAGAAGCGGCCTCTCCGCTCAGAAGGACCCCGGCGAACCACGTGCCCTTGGTGTCCTGCTCGGGATTCTCCGGCTGCTTCCACGCGGGCATCCCGGTCACTTCGTAGTTCCGGTAGTCCTCGTCGCGTTCGACTTTGATTTCCATATTCATTCCTCGTTGCTACGCCGGATGGCGCAAAGACAGGATACCACAGCGGCATCTGCCCTACCATCCCCTATTCCGGAAGCGTTTCCTCCAGAATAGGGGAAGATAGGGCCTTTCGGCCCTATTCCCGTGTCACGTGAACCAGGACACGCGCGGCGGGCTGTTCGCCTTCCAGAGTTCGTCCACCAGACCGTGCTGGTAGAGTTCCAGGAGGGAGTCGAACATGACCCCTTCCAAGGGCACCCCGTTCCTGGTCAGGAAGAACCTGCCAGAGGATGCCGAGAACCCGGCACCGAATTCGGGATTCCCGTTGGTCATCGGGTTCCTGAGGATGCTGAGTTCCGTCACGTGTTCCGGATCGCCTTCCTCGTCCATCGGATAGAAGCAGAGGGAGTCTTCATCCACCTTCACGTTTTCCCAGGTGCTGGCTTCCTCGACCAGGAGCTTCTTGCCCGTTTCGAACGCTTCCTCGGACGTAGCGAACGGACCCCGGTATCCCCAGGATTCGTCGATCTGCCCCTCGTATTCTTTGACCAGAATGAACATTGTAGCCTCTCTCGCTATTGAGCCACTCAAGATAGCACGCCGTGTGCCACCCCGCCACTCCCCCTTCCCAGAAACGTTTCTCTGGGAAGAGGGAGAAGCGGGGCCTTTCGGCCCCACCCCCATTCAGGCCACCGCCTTCTCGGTGTCCAGCTTGTCGTCGTTCCAGACTTCCTCACCGACCGCCACCCGCTCGGCGTTCTTCAGCCGGTTGCGCAGGACGTTCCCGAGATTCATCCGCTGCTGGCCGACGTTCAGGTGCCCCCACCGGGCTTCCACGTCGATCCCGTTCTGGTGCCCGATCTCGCGGAGCTTCACCATGTCGGTTCCGGTCTTCGTCTTCACGAGCTTCGCGAAGACATCGGCCATCTCGTCACCGCAGCTTCCGCCATGCTGCTTGTAGAGCTTCTTGAAGTGATCGGGGACGATGGTGCCCTTCTTCGCGGGCTTCTCCTCGCCCTCCGTCTCGGCGGCTTCCTCGGCGGCCTGTTCCGCCACCGGCTTCTCCTCGCCCTCCGTCTCGGCGGCTTCCTCGGCGGCTTCCTCGGCGGGCTGTTCCACCGCCGCCTTCGCCGTCGCCTCGGCTTCCGCCGCCAGACGCGCCGCATTCCGCGCCGCGATGGCTTCCATGGTCTGCTCCGCGTCGGCGGCTTCCACCTCGACCGTCTGCTCCACGGTGTTCTCCACGGTGTTCTCCACGGTGTTCTCCACCGCGTTCTCCTGCGTTTCCACCGCGTTGTTCGTGCGGTTGCGGTTCTTACGGGCCATCGGCCTATCTCCTCGTTGTTCGCGACACCATCTGCCGCAGGACCAACCATACCACATCGCGTCGCTCAATGCAACCCGATATTCCATGCGCTCCGCGCAAGTTATTCCAGCGCCCAATGCATGTTCTGCTCAGAATAGGTTCCGGAAATATTTATTTCGAGACAGTTCCTCGGCTCTCAGCCACGGCTCCCAGGGGCCGCTTTCGGTGGTATTCTCAGATTTTATTATATGGAACTATGGGGGGAGGATCTTTATTCCTCACCCGATAGATCGAAATGTTTCGACGCTTAAGCATGCATCCTCCTTTCATGGACCGGGGACTAGCGGCCCATGGTGGAAGGGGCGATCCTACTCGGACCGCCCCCTGTGGCCATGGGTCGCTAGATGTTGTCCCTGACTTCCTTATGAGTCAGGAACTCGATCCCCTTTACTGTTTCCCGGCTCAACACCATCTTATAACCGGTGTTGGGGTGGAGGAAGACCTCGTTGGTCTTCCTCGTTTCGTAGAGGGCTTGGGTGCGCAACTTATAGCCGCGCCCCTTCGCCCAATCCACGATTTGTTGTGTCAGTTGCACCGTCACCCTCTGATCAGCTTCGGCATCGCTGCCGGGTGGACGAAGATTTCCGCCTTGCGCGGATAGGTGTTGGTTACAAGAATCATGTCACCCGGCTGCAGTGGTTGTTCAAAGCCGTAATCGTACACGGCTCTCTCAAGCCTGTCACAATTGATGTAGTTGTCCCCGTTGGCGGAATGAATGGAGGCCGTCTCCCCACCTCGGTGGAAGTGAACTTCCTTCACATTGGCGTCGTGCCAGTTGCCTCCGCATCGGGCCTTATCACCAACGTAGACGGGGATCTTCGTCGGTCGAAGCTTGCGCTCACTACAAACCCTCTTTGCCCACTCAGGCAGGTCGCGGAAGGGGATGTGGATGTCAGTAACGGGCATGATCTCTCTCCATGCAAGTGGTTGATGGTTAGTGAACGGTGTCTTCACCGCTGTCTTCGTCGTCTCCGAACACCAAGGAATGGTATTCCTCGTCATGTTCAGAGATGACGTCCGATCCGAGTACCTTTTCTATGGCCTCGATGTGCGGGTAAATCTTCGTTGGCTGGAACATGTTGAGTCCCCAGGCCGTGAACGAGAACAACCCATCGCACACCCCGTAGAACCACAAGTAGCCGTCGTTCTTCACGAATGCGTAGTCAATCGCATCCGGGCGTTCCGGGTCACGGTGGATCGTGAACCCCAGCTTAAGCATACCGTCTTTTAGGTCCTGCTCCGTCTTGTCGGGAGCAAGCACCACATAATCCATACCCATTGCTTTTCTCCCGATTCACTTACCCAGCTTCTCAGCGCCGCTGAGAATGTCATCGATTCGCGGATCATCAGTGTGATCCGAAACCAAGTCGTCCTCGTTACCCCAAATCAGCCAGATCCATCCGATGTTCTGACCATCGAGGGAGAAGTAGAGGTAGTCCTCGTCTGTGGTGCACATCGCTTCCAAGATAGCGCTTTTGTCCTTGGAACGTCTGAGGGTGAATTCTTCGCCATCGCGGACGGTGATTGCGTATCCGGTCTTGAGAGCGTAATCCACGATCCGCTCAGCGATATTGCGCTCGATGGAACGCGGGTTGTCCTTAAGTGCCATTTTACTTATCCTCGTTGTTGAGCGTGCTGTACCGTAGCACATGACGAGTGGACGCACCACCATACGTTTTGGGCGGCGAAGTTGCCCCCGCCGCCCTATCCGTGTCATCGCTGTTGGCGATCAAGCCTTGAAGCGTTCGCCATCCGCGTTGAGAACGTAATCGCGCTTATCCAGTTCTTGGGCGCGCTTCCGGTGGTCCTGCATATAGGGACCCCATTCGGTAACGTTACCGTACGTGTCCAGTTCCGCTACGAAGTGGACCCGTTGCTTGCCGTCCAGGCGGCTGTACACGTAGTGGAGTTCGATCCGGTAATCGACTTTATTGATGATGTTGAACCGGACCCCCTGCATCCTCAGAGAGTCAATGACCTCTTTAGCTGCTGGCGGAATTTTCCAAGACCTTGAACCTTGAACCATTTTCAGTTTCCCCTGTTCAGACTTACCGGGGAGGCACCATTGCCTCCCCGATCCCCCAACTCAGGCCCGAAGGGACTGAGCTTCACGCAGGACCTTCCAATCAAGGAAGTGCGCGTCGATGGAACTCAACGTGTAAGCGAAGTCCTCGTTGTGGGACATGCTGATCACGTGAGCGACTTCGTGCTTAGCATCGCTCATCATCTGCTTCAGAGACGATGCGTCTCGGAGACGGAACCTCATCTTTCCCTCTCCGTTGAGAGGATTGACCAAGAAGTGATATCCGTCTGCGCCGCGATCTGCCATCGCGAGAGTGTCGTCTTCGAACACCCACCCAATTGACCAGATCACGTCATAAGCTCGTCCGGAGTCAATCAACGCCCGAACTGCCTGTTCGCACATGTACTTCCACATCATGAGGAGGCGAACCTGCTCCTCACCTTGTGTCCAAACCACTCTGCCGTTCTTGATCACGTAGCGCCAGTTGATTGGGCGATACTTCTCAGAGGCGGAGATGATCTTCTCGTTGGAGGTGTTGCGCAGGAACACGATAGACGGGAGAGGACTGAACGCATCCTCAATGTCCGGGTTCCTGATCATCAATTCCGCCAACCTCTCTCGTTGGGACATGGAAAGATCCAGATAGTCAATCTTCTGGACCTCGGCTCGGAGAGCCTCCACATCACCAGCAAACTGCATCTCGGAGATCGAGACAAGGTGCCGTTCTCCGGCTGGCTCGTCCCTATCCGCGCCAGTGGTAGTCACTGGCTTGACGCTCCTAATCATCCCCGAACCGTTGCTACGCGTCTTGACCTTATTCTTATCAGACTTGATAGCTCGGCTGGTGTTGCTGGTAAGCTCATCGCGATATGCGGCCACCGCGCTCCGGTATTTGTCGTGGAGGCTGTCGCGGCTCGCCGTCAGAATCTCTCGACTCCGCTCTGGATCAAGCTCAATGGTGATCCGGTGAGGTATATTGACGTATTCTCGGTACATCAACGTCCCATTCACCCTGACCAACATGTAATAATCCATCTCGCCCTTAGTCACGTGGACGCTGGCAAAGGGCTTATCTTCGCCCTCTGCGGTCAGATCCCTAACGTGGCTACCGATGGGGAGAGATATATTGTTGATCTCTTCCCCATTAAGCTTCACCATCGTCTTCAAGGCCGACGCCCTGATGTAGTCTTTGAGGTGAAGAGTCATCGACGATTCTGATGTGCCGTCCACCATGATTTCCAGGCGACATCCGTCCACCTTCTCGTCTATCTTCGCCAGTTCGTAGCTGGCTCCGGACCCGTCCACGTAGTTATCCTGGGTCCAGATCTTGTAGTACATCATCGAGAAGCAGGTGAGGATTCGGGCTCGACCAAAGCCGCCGATTCCAGAACTGCCGTCCTTAGTGGACTTCCCGAGCGAGAAGTAGACGTTGTTCAGCACGTCTTCCGACATGCCACACCCGTTGTCGGAGAAGGTGATCTTGAGGTCTTCACCGACCGATTCAGTGGTGATCTCGATCTCAGTGGAACCAGCGTCCACTGCGTTCTGGATCAGTTCGCGCCAGAAGGCGAAGCGCCACGTTGAGTAGACAGTGTTGCGCTCCTTCGTGAAGAACTCGCGCGGAATCGTAATGGTAGGCATCGCTCTCTCCAATGCTATGTGCAGTATACCACACCACGTGGTGCGGCGCAAGGCAGGATTGCCTTGATAGATGGGAGGGGACTGCTCCCCTCCCGATTGGTCAACCTTCGACCTTAAGCCAACGGCCATCGGTCTGTTTAACGTACTTCTGACCCCGCCCTGTGCCCAGGCCAACGCCGTATATCTCGTGAGTTGTGGGGTGCATCAGCGCCCAACCACTCCCTTTGATTTTACCATCCACGAACGAGTCTTTGATTGGTGCCCCTATAATCTGGCACTCAGCGGGAACCTCGCTGAGCCAGTAAACCTTTTTCTTGTCCATAACTCTCTCCTATGAAATGGGAAGGGCAACATTGCCCTTCCCTTATAAACGGTTCAGGCGGCTTCGGGCTTAGCGTCCTTGTTCCAGACGTAGCTGCCAACTGCCACGTATTCACCGCGCTTGACGCGTCCCCGGAGAACGTTGCCGAGATTCATTCGGACCATGCCGGGGTTGCGACCCTCCCAACGATCAGTCGGGATTCCGTTCTGCGCCATGACTTCGTAAACATCGTGTCCCTTAAGGACCTCTGCGACGTCATCCCCGCAGTTGTCCTGACCGGTTTCCTGACGGTAACGGGTCTTGTAGCTGTCCGGAACCACGGAACGCTTCACCTGGACCCAGATCTTTGCCTGTTCGGCGTGATGGATCAACATGTCCCGTTCAATGACTGCGGGGAGCTTCACACCAACCGCCAAAAGGGCGGCTCGGATCTCTTCGTCGCTATTCGAAGCGCTGACCGTGATCCTCTGGTCGGATTCCTCAGTAGTCTGAGGGCCAACGCCCACTTCAGCGGGAGTGACCCCGGTGAGGACTTCGCCTTCGATCTTCTTGACGATCTGCTTGGACTTGGTAGCCATGATTGCTTCTCTCTCGCAAAAATGGGGACGAGCACCATTGCCCGTCCCCTGGTGAACTTATCGGAAAATAACAGTGTCCATCACCGTGAAACACCGCTTCATCTTCTGCTGAGCCACGGCAACTCGGTCGCCCCACCAGTTAATCATCCGCTCCCAACGGAGACTGCGATTCCGAGCATCGCGGAACAACACCTCAATCCCTGTCTGAAAGGCATTGCGACCGGCGATTCGATACTGTCGCTCCATGTCGATTGAGCGCTGCATACCGGCTTCCATCTTCCGGTATTCAGCTTCTGCTGCCTTGTAATTGGCCACTGCCCACTTAACCACGTGATCATTATATTGAGTCATTTCAGCCTCTCTCGCTGGAATATAGGGCGGACCCAATGTCTGCCCCTGTTGATTTCAGAAGTCAATCGTGACGCGATTGACCTCGACGAAGCGAAGACGGAGCTTGCTGCGCGTCTCCTTTTCCTGTTCGCGCCACAGCGCAAGGGCTTCGGCGGCGGTGCCGCTGACCTTGACCCAGACGAACGGAGATTCGTTGGCGAAGCTCTTGATTTCCCAATCGAGCCTCTCGTCGTCCTCAAGATGGACCGGGGCAATGCACGAGAAATCGCCGTCTTCGGACTTGAGGGCGTCGGCACCGTACTTGAACTCATCGTGCCCGATGAAGTCCTTCATTCGATCGTATGCCGTGTCGCGATTCTCGTACAGCGAAATCACGTGGCAGCCGTCCACATGCTCGTTCGTGTGCATCCACAGAGTGATCATCATCTTGTTTCCTCGTTGAGTGAAGGGAAGGGCACCATGCCCTCCCCTATAAATATCAGTAGTAACCGGCCATCCGTTCCATCTGGCGACGTTCGGCCTGGCACTCCGCCTCATATTCAGCGTCGTCCTGCAGCGACTTAAGCGCGGCCTTGTGATCGTCGGTCACGCACTTATCTTCGTCCGGAATTTGGACCTTGCCGCTGCCCTTGCAGTCCTCGCACTCCTGATCGTAGGCTCCGTTGAGGTAATCCTCCTTCTCCTCTTCGGACCAATCAGGACCGTTCCACTCGTCGGCGGTGATGGCACCAATGGCGAGAGAGTGGGAGCCATTCCCACGGCACTTATCGCAGATCTCCCAAACAGCCGGGAGTTGGACCTCGCGAGCGCCGTCCTCGGCGCTTTCGTCGGAGATCTTCACGCAGATGAAGTTGCGAATCATTATATTATCCTCGTTGTTAAGCATCGCGCACCAAGACCATCCTAGCACGCGGGGTGACGTCCTGCCACCCCCTGTTCGTCTCACAGCATTGCGAGGCGAACAGGGGGAAGCAGGGGCCGAAGCCCCTGCTCTTACTGGTTACTCGTAGTACGGACGGGTCTTTGGCTCGTAGGAAGGCCACCCCTCGTAAACCCGCACCTCGATCACTCCGTAGCTGCGCGTGGAGTGAATCGGCGGGCGACCTGCGTTGATCTTTTCGCAGATCGGCAGAAGCGACTGCATGTGCTTCACAGCCGCGTCCCGGTCCCAGAACACCTGGAGCGCGTTATGCTCCTTGTTCAGTTCCCAGGCTTCGCTGTCGCTCGGACTGTAGGTGGTGTACCACCAACCACCTTCCTCGGGACCGCCGTAGCTCTGCTCGGCCTTGCAGAAGGACACCATCCATGGCCCGGTATATTCGGGCTCGGGAATGTCCTCATCCAGGCACTCCGTCATGTCGCGAGCTTCCATATATTCCTTGTAAAGGTCCGTCATCCACTCCACGAAGGCATCGCGCCCGTCATTCTCAGCTTCGGCACCGCCACCATTGTAGTAGGCGCGAAGCAGAACCCAATCGGGAATGCTCTCATTCGCGTTGGTCTGGAATCGAATGTTGCTGATGACGTTGGACATGAATCGATTGTTCGGGTCCGTCTGCTTCGTCACCGGGCCTTCCAGCCACTCGATGCCGTAGGTGCTGTAAACGCTGGTATTGTTGGTCATGTCAGCCTCTCTTGCTGAAGCGGGGGCGAGCCCTATGCCCGCCCCCTAAGGAACTCAGAACTTCACCGCAGGCTTCTCGGTACCCTTCAGGATATTCAGGGTGACCGTGAAGTCGCAGTAATACATCACAAACACGATCACGGCGCTGTAAACGCCGTTGCTGTAGAAGGCCGCGATCCGGTCCATCTTCTCCGGGTCCGTCACCTTTTCCATCTTCTCGCCATTATCGTGTTCGACCATGCGGTGGATGACGCCCCTGATCGTCTCCTCGTCTCCCGTCTTGACGCGAGAGAAGAACTCGTCGTCCACTTCCATGTGGTAGACGTCGATCTGGTTGCCCTCATCATCCCAGGCGTGAATGGTAATGTCCATAGTATGTCTCCTCGTTGTGGTGGCGCTCAATGTTAGCACAGGAGGTCGCGCCACACTACCTCCTGTTCGTCACACCAAGGTCTTGAGGTAGAGGCAGAAGCCCCCAACAATGACCGTCGCGATTGCCGTATTCTTGCGGCGACGAAGCACCTGCGGCCACCAAGCCAGCTTAGCCCGCTTGACCTGCTTGCGAGTGACGTAGAACGTCCCTCCCAGGCGACCGATCCGCCAGAACCACATGCCGCCGTGCTTTTCGAATTTCATTTGCTCTCTCCTATCAGTTGGACTTGAAGGCGGCAACAACCATCGCCGCGCAAGCGAGGGCGTTAATGATCAGCCTCTCCGAACTGGCCCCTTCGAACCAGCTGTCGTAAAGACTGTGCACGGAAAGTGTGGACCAAATGGTCATAAGGAATTTATCGTTCATCTTGTCCTCGTTGTGGTTAAAGTGGGGCGAGCCGAAGCCCGCCCCTGTTGTGCTTACTTCTTCACGACGCCCTTGACGATCTCGCCATCGGCATTCAGGAAGAAGTCTCGACGATCGAGCTTGGACGCCTTCATGTCGGGATTGCCCCAGTCGCTGATGTTGCCGTAAGAATCGACCTCAGCTACGAAGTGGATCTCGACCTTACCGTTGAGTCGAACCACCTCGTTGTGAAGCTCGACCCTACGATCAACGACCGTCTCGATGGTCCATCGAAACCCGGTGCCACGCAGGACCGCCAGAGTCTCAGTGGTTTCTTTGCTGTACTTCTGCATGTTCTCTCTCCATGCTAACGATGGGAATATCCCCATCCCTGAACGTACCATCATTGATACGTTCAGGGATGGGGGCGAGCCGAAGCCCGCCCCTCCATTTCAGCCTTTAACTTGCTCAGCAATGTACTTGTAAGCGTCGTTGAATACGAGGTCGTTAGCCTCGCAGTAACGGAACGCTGCATCAAAGGCTTCTTCGTAGTTGTTCGCGATGAACACCTTGAGATAGAGATGCTCATACGAAGCGGAGTCACCGTTCACCGGCTCGATGTACTTGCCGATGGAGAAGATGAAGTAATTACCGTTATCGTCCGAGTCGTCCTCCGATGAATCGGTCGGCTCGACGTAGAACGTCTGCTCAAAGACCTCGATGGAATCAACGAAAACGTCGAAGCTCTGGCGACCTTTTGCCCTGTCCACCGCCACGTATGCCATCCGCGTGGTCACGGGAGGCTGTTCGACCGGTTCCTGGGACCACGACAGGTCAAAGCCCATCACCTGCTCGTTGGCCTCTTGACGGGCCGCGTGACGCTCTGCCTTCGCGCTCCTCTTCTTGAGGAAGCGCGTGCAGTCATTGCTCATCTGGACGAAGCGACGCTCGCCCAGCAGCGTGTTGACCGTGCTTGCCGTCTTGCTCATGCGATTCATTGTCTTTTTCCTCGTTGAAGTGGGGCGGGCATTATGCCCGCCCCGGTTGAATTAGTGAACGCCGGGCTCGACCGGCATGCATTCCATGTTGAAGCGGGCACGACGCCCGATCTCTTTCATCGAGGCGGTGGAGTAAACGCCCACTCCTTCGAAGTAGATGACCACCGCCCTGACCGGCTCTTCCTCAACGTAGAGGATGCTCGCGTTGCCGCGATTGTCCATCAGATGCCAAGGAACCACCGTCATCGTGGCATTGGCAAATTCGTCTCGGGCAAGGGCCTGATTCAAGGCCCACATCGCGGCGACGTCGGCTTCTTCAAACGTATTGTACGGTCCGGCCCCGACTCCGTTGTCTTGGGACAGATCGTAAATCATTACGATGAATCGCTCCATCGGCTTCTCCTTACGGGTGTTTTTGGCCTTTTTGGCCATGTTTAGTCTCCTCGTTGTGGTGGGAAAATCCCCACCCCGGAACGTACCAACACTGGTACGTTCGGGGGTAGGGGCGAGCCGAAGCCCGCTCCCTGTAGATTAGATCCTCGCTGTAACAGGCGTAGCGGAGATCACCCGGAGAATCTTGATGGGCTCCTGAGAAACCATCCAATCGGGGTGTTCTTCGGAGGGATCGGGTTCCAGAGCCGTCTCCGGATCGATTTCTAGTTCCAAGAGACAACCTTCTTCACCGGCATCTCGACCGATCAAAATGAGCATCGCACTGCCCAAACCATCAGAAGTTAGGCTAACGTGGGCCAGCCTCAACTTCCGGTTCATAACATTACGTCCCAACCGAATCGTCATCTCGCTCATGATCGATTCGGCTTGAGTCATGGTCTTGGTCATGTGCCAAACTCGGCATCCAGTCTCGACACCGGGTTCTGGACCCCATGAAGGGTCCCACGTAATTCCGAGAGATTCTAGATTTATGCTGCTGATGACACTCACTCCTCGTTGTTGGGGCGGGTCGAAACCCGCCCCGTTGTGATCAATCCCAATACTTAGCGAAGTATGTATTGACCTTCGCCGCAAGCTCGGGGCTAGCTATCCGAACCTTAACCCGCAAGGTGAGGATGCCGTCGATGTATTGTTCGTAACCGTCCTCGACTTCCTCGAACGGATGAGAGCAGCCCGGCTCAAAAGTGCCGTCCACCCAGTACTTGGCCTCCTTCATGGCCAGATCGTGCCGGAAGTGGGTCCGCGCGCATACGGCCAATTGGCTGAACCATGACTCGATCCGGTTTGCGGGATCAAAGTCTCCGTAGACTTCGTAGACGACGTTGGGTTTTGATGTGTCTGAGATGACACGATCTCCTCGTTGTGGTGGGAAAATCCCCACCCCCGAACGTACCAACATCGGTACGTTCGGGGGTAGGGGCGAGCCGAAGCCCGCCCTCCCGTTTTGGCCCGTTCCGATTAGTATCGAACCGTTGTGACGCCGATCTTGTTGCCGTCCGCATCGTACACCGGATGCTCGACTTCGAACTTGGGGCTATTGGCCTCGGACTCTGGAAGGATGATCTCGATCTTGGGCCGGGTGAACGCGAACTTGTAGAAAGCTTCCGTTGCGATAGCGCTAACGATCAGAGCCAGCACCATCGTGACGCTGTACTTGAGGTCGCTATTCACCTCGTACGTCATCAAGTACTTAGCGAAGACTTCGAAGACGAAGCCGTTGAGGTGCCAGCCCAAGAGGCAAGAAGCCACGAGGCTGGTCGTACCGAAAATGAAAGCGCCGATGCGAGTCATTGTTTATCTCCTGTGTGGAAAGAGGGTGAGTCGAAGCTCGCCCAGGTTGATGTGTGTATGTTAGATGAGGCCGGGAGAGATTGCCACCACGCGGCGCGCTATTGAGCGAAATGCCGCGCGAGGGTCCGCGTCGAGGCGGCAGATAAGATCGATCGCCGCGCTGAACAACTCGCCTGCGTTGGTACTGTTGGCGAGGCCGCAAATTGCTACTGCCTCTACGATGCGCGAACGCTTTGAAGCAGCGGACTCAGAAAAAGAAAGACCGAGAAAGGAAGGCACGAAGTCTTCATCTTCTATCGCTCCATCTGCATCTTCGCGGAGGCGGTCGAGCGAGGCGATCATCGTGTTTGCCTCCTCAATCGATCCAGGAAAATCGGGAACAACGCGACCAATGGTGGTCGTCGATGTTTCTATCGCGTCAAAGAGGACGGGATTGTTGGTAAGGCGAAGAACACGTTCACGAACCACCGGAAGGAGAACCTCACGGTAGAAGATCATCATGTCCTTGAAAGAGTAGCGGTACGCTCCGACACCCCACGCGGCGAACTCTACCCCACCGGAATAGATGAAGAAGTCGCCAAGGGAAAGCTTCGCGTAGGGGCAACTCACGCCGCGACGATCAAGCACCTTCATCAGGCGCTCGGACCCGTTTTCGCACGGGTCCTTATCGATCCAAGCATAAACGCTCATTGCGAGCATTGCTTTTTTACCTCCTATTGATGGATGATGAGCGGGACGAAGCCCGCTCAGATTGATTGACGGAAAATCTCGGCGGCGAGAACGCTAGCAACGCGGTCAAGGTGGCGGTTGATCGACTTGCTAACAGTGCCAACCTCGATCTTGTAGTGAACTGCCAGTTCGGCCCTGGTCATTGGCTGGCGATCTGCACGGCGACCAACCGCGCAAAACATTTCGACCATGAGCGTACCACCCATGCCGCGCGTTGCGTCAAGGGCGGCGAGCGTCTCGGGGCTGAGGTTGCGTGCTGCGAACTCAGCGTCGATTTTCGCGCGAATGCGCTGAATCAACGTGCTGCGGTTCTTAGTAGTAGGCATTTTCATGTTGAAACTCCAAAGATATGCCATGCGGTCCCCCCGAATGCTCTCGTCGCGCGCGGGGGCCACATATAAGAACGGAGATGGTTCGATAATATACCCATATGGGTTGGGTATAATGCACTCCCCCTAATATTTCTATTGTTTGAGCGACATATACTCCTCTTTTTCCTTAGGTATTTAGTATAACCAACCACATCACACCGTGTCACTTGACTCCTCTCTCATCTCCTGTTCTCATCGTCACATGGCGGTGCCTCTTAATCATTATTCGTTAATGGTCCAGCCCGGCTCGACCTTAGAAAAAGATCTCTATGAGGCTTATCAGGCATCTCCTACCGAGTCAGAGTTGTTGATTCATACTCTCGTCTCGGATGACTTTGAGCACTTACATGAACCCAATTGCGCGTGTGCCCCATTCTATATCTATTTACGCAAGCCCCATATAACTTTTCCCGAATTCTATCGGAGATTTCGGTGCTACGCGACTGAGAATTAGATATTGTCCAGCCGATTTTTCTGTGTCACTTTAGTCTTCTCGGAGGTCCAGCATGGCTAGCATCAAGGCCGCTCGACAGAGCAAGGTTTCCCGTGTCATGGGAGAATTTAAGGATAGCTCCTTACGTTCTTCCTCCGGTTCCCGTGTCACGTCCCGCGCTCAGGCTATCGCCATCGCTCTCTCCGAGGGCGACCGTGCCGCCAAACGCACTCGTTCTCGTAACGCGAAGAAGGGGAAGTAGGTCATGATGAACAAGGCGAAGGGCGGCGGCACCAAGAAGCCCGCCATGGGCAAGAATTCGGCCCCGGCCAAGGGTGCGCCCGCCAAGGCTCCCGCTGCCAAGGGCAAGCTTCCGTTCCCCGGCGCTGCCAAGCCCTTTGGTAAGAAGTGAGATGCCAGTCACCATGATGAGCGCATATGGTGGGACCCGTCTCCCGCGCACCCCGACACGGATCAATCCTCCGCTGGCTCGACCGGCTGTGAATACGTTCCAGTCGAAGAGCCCGGAAAATTCGATGGCTCACAAGGCCACCGGACCGAAGCAGTCGGTGCGTCATATTAAGGCTAAAGACGCCTAATAGGAGTTTTGCGTGTACTTGCACGAACAGATCAGAGGCCGATTTTTGGCCTCTGATTATTCTTGGGTCGTCAACAACGTCTCCAAGATCCCAGGATTCAGTTCAGATCCTGATTTGATGTTCATGATGGGCCAGAGTTTGGCCAATTCTGGACGTCCCGAAGCCGGAATTCCGTACATTCGCAGATCTTTAGCGATCAACCCCTTGATCGACGAGAGATGGTGCGTGTTGTGTGATTATTTGGCCGAGACTGGATTTGCCCAGGAAGCCGAGAGGATCGCCGTAGATCGGTTGCGATACACTGATTCTAAAGAGTATTACTATATTATAGCTTATTGTCTGACCTTGCGCAGGCAATACGAGGCTGCCATTCTTTGGTACAAGAGATACCTGGAAATGGATCCTCTCAACGTAACGGCCCTTAATAATCTCGGTAATTGCTACCGGTTCTTGGGCAATCCACATTCGGCTATCCAGTATTACAAGGAAGTGGTGAGGCTCAAGCCTGATCATGTCACCACGATGTGCAACCTTATTCCGGTGTTGATGGACACTGGGCAGATTGAGGAAGCCAAGGTGGTGGGGGAGGTTGCGATGAAGAATCCGGCCTTCCTGATCGAAGGAGCATTCAATTATAGTCTGGTGCTGCTCGCCACGGGTGATTATCTAAATGGATGGGCATTGTACCAGCTGCGCAATCGGATTCCTCAATTCCAGGATTCAGTGCCGAAGATCAAGGGAGAAAGACTGCTTTCTCTCAAAAGCGTGGTAGCCAAGCCGGTCACGGTGCACCACGAACAAGGATATGGCGACACCCTCCACTTCTGCCGATATCTTCCGTTCTTGGCCAAGATTGCCTCAGAAGTTCACGTAGTAGCCCCGAAGCCGCTACACGATCTCCTCAAGCTATTACCTGGGGTCAAATCAGTGCACGAAAGGAGAATGCAAGATACTCCTTATGAGTGCGCGATGCTCGATCTACCGTATTTGTTCCAGACGACGCTCAATACGATCCCTAACAAGAATTATTTTGATATACCCAAGGATATCGTAAAGAAGCGGAAGCTCAAAACAGCTAAGTCTAACAAATTAAAGGTAGGGCTAGTGTGGGCGGGAGAGCGTAGGACGTACGATCCCGTGCTGCTGCATACCGATATGCGGCGATCCACTAAGTTGAGCCAATGGACCCCGATTCTGGAAGTCGAGGGGGTCGATTTTTATTCGATGCAGTACGGAACTCCTGCAGGAGACGTTCTTGAGCTGCCAGAACATCTCCAGCCGATTGATCTTAAGGGACCGAGCCCCGATTTCTTAGACACCGCTGCAGCCATGGCGCAACTTGATCTGCTGATTTCGGTGGACACTTCATCCTGTCATTTGTCGGCGGGCATGGGAATTCCCACCTGGACACTATCGCGCTTCGATTCGTGCTGGCGCTGGATGCAAAATCAGCCCACCACTCGGTGGTATCCGGCCATGCGAATCTTTGGCCAGAAGCAATGGGGAGATTGGAACCCTGTAATGCAGGAAGTCGCTGATGAACTCAGGAAGTTGGTAGCGAGCCGCAAATCCTGACCATCAGGGCCTCGACGTCCCAGGTGCCGCCAGTCTTCCGGACAGTCACCAAGTCTGCAGGAGTCACTGCTTCAATCTCCGGATCGGTCCCGGCGTAAAGTGACCACGACCGATCGGGGTTCTTGACGCACAGCGCCCACCCGGCGAAACAATCACAGCGCTGCTGGACTCGAATAAAGTTACGTTGAGCTTTAGTCAGATCCACTCGGATCGGAGTCTTCTCCATTTTCGGTCTGACTTCATATTTCAATTCGATCCAGGCCGAGCGACCTAATAGCGCGGCGTTTAGATCCACCACCCCACTGAAGAATTTATCGGAGATTTTGACCGCGAATCCCTTTTTAGAGGAATGTTCCTTGAAGGTCTTGATTAGTTCGGTCTGGAAGTCGCGTTCTGAGTTTGCCATATGTCCATCTTACCATACCCATGTTAGCATGACAATCAGGACATGCTCCCAACCGCGTGTTGTCTGCCCAGTTATGGTGTGGTAGGGTATGTCTCCTGAGACAAGAGGGACCCAATGAAGACTTTGCTAGGGCTGTTCGGGCCACCGCGTGCCGGTAAGAATACAGTGATCAATATAATCAATCAGATCACTGGCAATCAGTGGGAATCTCTCTCGATCTCTGCACAGATCAAGAAGTACGCGCACCAGATCGTGCGCCATGAATTCAAGGATGAAGAGAAGGACACTCCTCAGGCGATCCTCGGCGGCAAGACGCCCCGCGATCTCTACATTTATATCGGGCAACTGGACGAATTTCGTAACGATCTGTGGACCTCTCCCATTGCCGATTGGGTCTATAACGTTGATCACCCCAAGTTCGTGATCGAGTCGGTAGGCAAGCAGCACCAGTTCAACACGCTACTGGCGCGCAAGCCCTGCCCGCGCATCGTCCTTTGCGAAGTCCATCAAGAAGGTAGAGTATACGACTCGCGCGGGCCGATCCAGGATGATCGACCGATTTTCCGGATCGAAAACCCGGCGACAGTGGGGGCAGACCTTAGCCATCTCGTCCCTCAGGTAGAGCGGCTGTTAGAATGGGTAGAGCAGCAGGACCCTCGCTAAATCATGCCTGTACCCATCCGAATCCGTAAAACTGCGGACGGATACACGTTCCCGTTGACCCTTGGGTATCGGGTGCTGGTATGCGCCGATGCTCTGGAAATGGTCAGGGGATTGCCGTGGTACGCTTGCCTTAACAATCGAGGAGTGCCATATGCTAGGTCGAAAATCTCGCCGCGCACCCTCGACACGGTTAAGCATAGACTCCCCCATAAAGGGGAGACTTCGACGTTCCCAATGCATGTCTTCCTCAAGCCGCCTCCCAACGGTCTTGTCGTTCATCACATCAACGGCAATACACTCGATAACCGTCTTCGTAATCTTGAGGTGGTGACGCCGACGCTCAATAACGCCGCGCAGAGCAGCCGGGGCGGAACTTCCGAGTACAAAGGAGTGTTTAGGAGGGGCAACAAATGGCTAGCCCAGATACAGGTTAACGGCACAAAATATAGTCTTGGGTCGTTCGTGGACGAAGCGGAAGCAGCAGCGGCGTATGACCGGGCGGCGATGCTTCATTTTGGCCCGTTGGCCGCGCTCAATTTGACGCAGGAGAGAATTAATGCAATCTAGTATCTTCGAAGACTTCAATCAGCCGGGCAAGGCTACCGTGCTGATCGATGGTCAATACGGCAGTACCGGCAAGGGGCTGATCGCTGCCTATATCGCGCAGCACAGCCCGGTGGACTTCGCGGTCACCAACGCCTCGGCCAACGCCGGTCACACTACCATCCTGCCGGATGGCACCACCTTCGTCACGTTTCACATGCCGACTGCCGGTATCATCAATCGTGACGCGGTGATTTACCTGAATGCGGGTGCGATCATCGATCCCGAGATCCTGATGAAGGAGATCGAAGAGTTCAAGATCGAGCCCGGTCGCTTAGTGATCCACCCGAATGCGGCGGTGATTACTCAGGAAGATAAGGACTACGAGAAGTCCAAGACGTCCGGTGCGACCAAGATCGCCTCGACGCAGAAGGGAGTGGGGCGGGCACTGGCCCGCAAGGTCATGCGCGAAGGCGTAGTGGTCAAGAATCACCCGATGCTCCGCCAGTACACTCAGATCCTGAATCTGAACCGCGAACTGAGCCGTGGCAAGCGAGTGATGGTAGAGGTCCCGCAGGGATTCTCACTCGGCAACGATCAGCCGTGGTACCCCAACACCACGTCGCGCATCGTCTCCCCTGGTCAAGGGCTGAGCGATGCCGGGATCAGCCCCAGGTTCATTGGCAACATCATTATGACCAATCGGACCTACCCGATCCGCGTCGGTAATATCGTGCAGGACGGTGAGCAGCTAGGTTACAGCGGCGACTGCTACGATGATCAGCGTGAAGTGACCTGGGAGGAACTCGGTCAGAAGGCCGAAGTCACCACAGTGACCAAGCGGGTGCGGCGGATCTTCACCTTCTCGCGCAAGCAGTATCGGGACAGCCTCGATTGCATCCGGCCCACTCATGTCTTCTTGAATTTCGTCAACTACCTGCAAGCTCCCGACGACCTGTTCACGATGTTGAGCACGATGGGCGCACAGGAGCGCGAGACTGGGGTAATCCCGCAGAAAGTGTTCGGGTTGGGTCCTTCGACCACCGATGTGGTCGAGACTCTTGAACAGGCCAGTGCTTGGCTGCACTCCAAGCGGCGCGCAGCAGCGGAATAAGGGAACAGGTTATGGAACAGGTGGTATTCTCTAAGCTCGTCCCGGAAGTGTACGAGTGGTCCTACGGTAATTTTGGCGAACAGCCGTCTTACCGACCGTTGCTCGGACTGGCCGAAGAATTCGGTGAGTTGCTTGAGGCGCTGGCGCACAACGACCGCGCCAAGATCGAGGACGCCATTGGGGACATCGCGGTGTTCTCGATGGACTACGCAGCCCGCGAGAAGCTCGACATGTCGGCCCTGGATGATCTCGAATACCTAGGGTCCCAGGTGGCGATGAATGCTGTCCTGAATGGACCGAAGGACATGGTGATTGAGGCAATGAAGTATCTCGGTAAGATCAATCACGCCCATCTCAAGTCCGAGCAGAAGATCAGGGTGTCGGAAGATCATACCAAGAACAAGCAATCGTATCTTCACAAGGTGACTCAG
>JACCDG010110710.1_pt1 | contig 19269 bp, 19 predicted proteins | sample 7442471 | NCBI WGS metagenome assembly JACCDG01 (sample SAMN15323444, study PRJNA562643) | freshwater metagenome | isolation source: river surface water | place: USA:Blue River Watershed | collected 2017-08-17 | reverse complement strand
TCTGCGCCCGCTTGGAACCACGCCGTGCAAGATGCTTGATGCGGTGGCGATTCAGCGCGAGCAGCGCTGTTTCAGAAATGGAAAAGAATGCCGAGGTGCAGGTCAGGGCGACCAGTGAGACGATTTGGACCCACAAGGGGACTGCGTCCATGAGGATGCGAAGGGAAGTGAAGACACCACATTATACGAGAGGCCGCGCGTCTCGCTCGCGGAAGCTCCGGCGGTCGGAGCGTCAGCTGAAAACGAAGACCAGGATGGCTGCGTCGTCGATTAGATAATCGGTCGCCCAGATCGCCTGGAGTTTGGCGAGGGCTGTCAGTGTTTCTGTAAGATCATAAAGGGAGGAATGGACCTAGACGCTGGCAGCGCCGACAGGCTGCGTCATCGAGGCAGTCCCAGCACTTGCGCCTCTGCCTCCTGCTCCAGATACACCCAGTCCACTATTTCACCGTTCGGCGAGTAACCCGCCACCAGTTGCTGCATCATCATCCGAATTGCGCCAACATCGTTCACATTCAGGGCAATTTCCAGAGAATGAAGCTTGACCTCGAACTCAGTCCAAGGGAGGAATTCCTCATGAGCTTTCATGATGCGGGGGTGCACCGTGGGCTTGGGGTTGTCGCCGATCAGCAGTTCTTCATAAAGCTTTTCGCCGGGCCGCAGGCCGGTCACCGCGATCTCGATGTCGCCTTCGGGGTTGTCCCCGTCCTTCACCGTCAGGCCCGAGAGTTCCACCATGCGCCGAGCCAGATCCATGATCTTCACGGGCTGCCCCATGTCGAGCACGAACATGTCACCGCCCCTGGCCATGGCACCGGCCTGGATGACCAGTTGAGCCGCCTCCGGGATGGTCATGAAATAGCGGGTTATTTCGGAATGCGTCAGTGTGATGGGACCACCATCACGAATCTGCTGTCGGAATTTCGGTACCACGGAGCCCGATGATCCCAGCACATTACCAAACCGTACCATGCTGAACTTAGCACTTGGTTTCGTGGCCGCAAGGGCCTGTAGAACCATTTCTGCCAGGCGCTTACTTGCGCCCATGATGTTTGTGGGACGAACGGCTTTATCGGTGCTAACGAGGACAAAGTCAGAAACACCATTTTCGGCAGCTGCCTGAGCAGTTCGCAGTGTACCCAGCACGTTGTTTTTAATGCCTTCGGCCGGGTTGTGCTCAACAAGCGGCACATGTTTGTAAGCTGCGGCGTGGTAGACCGTTTCCGGGTGCCACGTGGACATGATCTCGCGCATACGCTCATTGTCTTGCACCGAGGCCAAAAGCGGCACTAGCACAATGTCACGCCCGGATAGCTTTTCTTCGAGCTCCTGATGAATGTCATAAAGTGCGAATTCACTCTGCTCTATTAGCAGCAACTTGCTTGGGCCAATCGCGAGGATCTGCCGGCAAAGTTCACTACCAATTGAACCACCGGCACCGGTCACCATGACTACCTTGCTGCGTATATTCATCGCCAACAGAATATGGTTTGGCATAACTGGCTCGCGACCGAGCAGGTCGTCAATATCCAGTTCGCGCAGATCGGAGATACTGACCTTGCCTTGCGCCAAATCAGTCACGCTGGGCAAAGTGCGTACGGCCACCCGAGCTGTGCGAATCTGCACTAGGATTTCATTGCGTCGCTTGCGACTTAGACTGGGCATTGCCATAAGAACGTCGCTGATATTCAATGTGGAGGCGAGACTATCAAGGTCAGCGGGGTTATAGATGGGCTGCCCATTCAACACATGGCCATGCAGACGATCGTCGTCGTCGAGAAACCCGACTACTTGCATTTCATGGCTATTAGCAATGGCGGCTACTAATTGACGTCCGGTGCTCCCTGCACCATAGATCAATACCTTTGGCCTAGAGGCTTGTTTGAGGATATTCAGATACTGATCACCCAACCAGACCCGGGCCAGCGCACGTGATGCGCCCACAAAGAGCAGTAGCAATATAGGCTGGATGATGCCGACAGTACGCGGCACTCCAGCTACGCCAATGGCCGTGAAGATGGATGCGTAGAGCAAGCTATAAATAGCCACCGCTCGGGCTACGGCCAGCAAAGCTGGCCAGCCACTGTAGCGAAAGATCGCGCGGTACAGGCCTGACACGACAAAAACTGGCAGGGCGATGCCAATGGAGGTAGCCGCGGCTAGCAAAGCATTGCCAGACAGCGCCACAAACTCACCCAATCGTAGGTAGTAAGCCAGCCAAATAGTTAAGATGCACAAGCCAAGATCGACGGACAGAGCGACGAAGCGTTTCGCGGCCCGGGGCAAGGCAAGGATGGGCACTGCTAGCTGAAACAGAGACTTTTCCATGACATTCAATACCTCAGGTCGCGAGTCGCCCGCCCCGATTCATCAAGTCGGTCAGTGTTTATCTTCAATGCGAAACTCCGTCTCTTGCCCAAACTTTCAACGCAGTCATATACAAAATTTTTAGATCAAACAGAAATGACCGGCGGTGCAGATACTCCACGTCCAGGAGCACTTTTTGCGAAATCGGTAGTTCATCTCTTCCGTTTACCTGGGCCCACCCTGTAAGGCCTGGCGCCAATTCGTGGACGCCATTTTCTGTTCGCAGATTTATCAGATCATCTTGGTTGAACAGTGCCGGACGTGGCCCTACAAAGCTCATGTCGCCTTTCAGAATGCTCCACAACTGGGGCAGTTCATCCAGGCTGGATTTGCGCAGAAAAGAACCTGCAGGCGTCAGCCACTGATCTGGGTTCTGCAGTAGATGCGTGGCCACTGCAGGGGTGTCGGCGCGCATGCTGCGAAACTTCGGCATCATGAAATTTCGATTGTAACGGCCGATCCGCTTGCTCCAGTAGAGGACGGGGCCGGAGGAAGTAAACATCACGGTAAATGCGATGGTCATAATCGGTACTAGGAGCAATGCTCCCAGTATCAGGGCCATGATCACATCGAAAATGCGCTTAATTGATAGCGTCGCTTGTACCACTCGGTTGTTTCCTTCAGGCCATCATAAACCGTTACTGGAGGCACCCATCCAAGTTCGCTACGTATTCTGCTGCTGTCGATACGCAATGACCCTGTGATCTTTCTGAACTGCTCAGCGCGTCCTGCCAGTCTTGCTCCTAAACCCAGAACCCAAACTGGGCAGGGATACAAACGTGCTGGATGTCCGATCCCGTTACCCAAACTGCTAAGCAATTCAGGAACGGAGAGGTCCTCGCCATCGCTGACCAGCCAAGTCCGATTCGCGGCGCTCGGGTGGTTAGCGCAAAAAATCATGGCATCGACAAGGTTCCCAACGTATATCAGGCTACGACGGTTTCTGAGCGAAGCCAGCGGAAGCGGTACGCGCTTATTCAGCGCATGCAGCATCTGCAACAGATTCCCCTTCACGCCGGGACCGTAGACCAAGGGCGGCCTGATGATCACTATCTCCAGCGGTGTCTCGCTCGCCATGCGCTCGAGTATTCGTTCGGCCATCAGCTTGGATCTGCCATAGGGATCCAGCGGCGCGGGAACATCTGTCTCGGTGTAAGCTTGTTTAATTGCCGTCGTTTCGCCATTGACTTTGACGGAGCTCGCATAAACCAGTCTCTTCACGCCGGAAGCTGCTGCCTGACAGACAAGATTGCCGGTTCCGATTATGTTCGTCTTTTCGTATTCCGCAAACGGATCCCGTGCCGGTTCGTGTGTCCTGTGCGCGCGCCCTGCAAGGTGAAAGACGATTTCGCAACCATGCAGCGCCGCTTGCCAATCCGTATCTGCACCAATGTCGCCAACGATGACCTCGTTACGTTCACCGCTCGGCTGCCGCACCGCTCGAATAACGTGGACGCCCTTGGCCTCAAGGGCGGCTGCAAGAGCCTTGCCGACGAAGCCACTCGCTCCAGTGACCAGCGCCTTCATGGTCTTACGAATTCAAGGAGCTTCAGCGGATATTTGGAAAGTATCATCAATGGATTGGTGTATATGCCATTCTCACGGCATGCCTTCAACACTTCGCGGTTCAGCAAAAGTGTATTGCGCAAGCCAGCGGTGCTGACCCCTCCTATGCGCATGTTCACGAACACCTCCGGCAGGTGCCGATAGCGCAGGTCTGTGGAACGGAATGCGCGGGCAACGAACTCGAAATCACCAGCGATCCGATAGTCGGTTCGGTAACCGCCTAGTCGATCGAACACTCTGCGATGGAAGAACAGGGCTGGATGCGCCGGCATCCAGCCCCATGCAATGCGGGAAGGTCGGAAACTGGAAGAGCGGTAGCGGCGAACAACCCGACCAGGTTCTTCTGGGCGAAAGAACGACACGTCACCAAGCACCGCATCTAGTTGTTCCAGTTCCATGACTCGCGCGACCGTTGAGATCACGCGATCATTTGCATACAGATCATCTGCATTCAGGATGCCGAAGATATCGCCCGTCGCCAAGGCGTTACCTTTGTTCATGGCATCGTAGATGCCGCGATCGGGTCCGGAGATAAATTTGGAGACGCTCGGGCAGTCCTTGACGATGGACAGAGTCTCATCAGTGGACCCCCCGTCGACGACGATGTGCTCGATGTCCGCATAGTCTTGTCGGGCAACTGAGTACAGCGTGTCTGCAATTGTTGCAGCGGCGTTGTAAGCAACAGTAATGATGCTGATTTTCATTGATTCATCATGTATCGGTCGCTGAAGCTGGCTATCTGCATCCTGCCGTAATGAACTACGAGTCCACTGACCAGTCGGGGAACCGCAAAGAAGTGATAGACTTTTAAGTGTTTGACGTAGATCATCAAATCGTACAACCGCATGAAGAGGTCCACGTGCGAGATCTCCTCAACATGTTCCTGCTTCCGGGAAGAGGGAGCGAATCGATCGCAATCATCAGAAATACAAGCATCGCCTCGCCCCTTGGACACCCATAGGGTCAGCAGTCCCCGGAGCGAGCCCAGTTCGATAGGGGCGGCACGCGCAATCCCGAACAGGCAAGACAGATACTTTATCTTTCGACGGAAGTTTGCCAAAAAATACCCGCCCTTCTCCCATTTCCGCATGCTTATGACGAGGCAAGAACCGAAGAAACTATCCGCTGCAGTGAGTCATTGAATTCATGCTGTCCCCATCGTTCCGCTCTCTGCCTACCCCGCATCGCCAGATCATCGCGGGTGTCGTCATCTATCCATATGCTTCGTATCGCCGCTGCCATTTCCTGGACTGAACGCGGGTCGAACAGTAGTGCTGCGTCCCCCACCTGCTCCGGTATCCCATAAATCCCGGAGATTACGACCGGACATCCAAGGGCGAACGCTTCAAGGGGCGGGATGTTGGTCGGCCCGAAGAATGTCGGCATAACCAACGCGCGGGCGCGGCGGTAGAACTCCGGCAGGTCCGCATCCGGGACATAACCGGTGAACAGTACGCGCCCCTTCAGACCTAACTCCTCGACACGCGCAACCAGTCGCGAATACTCGTATCGCCTTGGACCCGCCAGCACCAGACTGATGTCGGGATGTTCCCTACTGATGATCGCAACCGCTTGTAACAGACGATCATGGTTCTTGTGCTGCCAGAACTGCGCCGGGTAGAACAAGAATTTGCGCGGCAAGGCATAGCGCGCGTCAAATCCTTCCGGCGCGGCCTCCTTCGAGTAAATATAGCGAGGTGGCAGATACGGCAACGGAGAGATGCGCTCCCGTGCAAGCCCATAAGACTCCATCACATGGTTACGACCGGCCTCCGAATCGACCAGCACTGCTCGTGCGTGGCGGCAGATGTTGCTGAAGCGGTATTCCCTCAAGAAGTACCTCCCCCACCTTGACACCTCAGGGAACCGTGCCTCGTATCGATGCATCAGATCATGGATGCTCACCAGTGCTGGCACCTGTGCCAGATAGCCCCAGTGATCCTGAGCCGGGAATATCCATAGATCGCAATGTGCCTCGTACAGGGCGCGTGCTACGGGATCAAGCCGATAGAAAAATTTCTTCCACGGTGCCGTAGGTAGACACAGGGTGTGCCATATCCGCCCGAGGGTATACGGCGCACGGCCGTCCGATGTTCCCAATGAGATATGCTGCAATCCGAACTGCTCGACATAGGACTGCCACGCCGGATTAAATGACGCGAGCAACACCTCGTGCTCATCGCGCGGGAGCACAGCCAATGCTTCCACTAGCGCAAGGCTGTACTGGAACATTCCACCACTGCCTGGGTCGGTTCCCAGAAACAGGCCGATCTTCTTCATGCCCTGCATACGAAACAAACACCCCAGGTACCAGACCCGGGCTTGCGCCCGCTCATCCACTCGTGCGAATCGACGAACGTGAAACCAGCTTGGGCAGCGAACGATTCGATCTCGGGAGAGAACAGGTAACGCATGCGATGAGTTTCACTGCTTTCCGAATAGCCACCGGTATGCTTGTCGCAGGCGATGATGCGGTATTGCACATCCACCAAGTTGCGTTCGGGATGCAGAACCGGCTGTGCGATGCGAGTGATTTTGATCTCGTCGTCTTCAAGCACTTTCGTCCGGAGCGACGGCCGGTCAGTCAGTACCGCAGGACCATACCAGGCATCGAAGATGAAGACGCCGCCGGGCCGCAAATGCTTGTATGCCGTGGTGAACATGGCCAACACGTCAGCATTTTCCGACTGATAGCTCATCACGTGGAACAGGGAGATCACCGCGTCCGCCTTCACCCCCAGCCTGACATCCCGCACATCGCCATGTGAAAAGTGCAGTCGTCCTGCCACGGCTCCTGGCAGCGTCGCTCGCCGGGCCTCGGCCCGCTCCAGCATCCATTCGCTCAGGTCAGCCCCGTGCACTTCCATGCCCGCATGCGCCAGATGCTCGGCGTGAATGCCTGTCCCGCAGCCAAGTTCCACCAGCACTTTTGCGTCGGGAGCATGGGTCAGGATCAGGTCGCGAATGTAGTCGGCCTCTTGTTTGTATGGCTTGTCGCGATACAGCAGGTCGTAATAACGCGCATAGTTGCCGAACACACTCATGGCGCGAATACCTCCCTGACAGCAACCGCGACACGATCCATCTGTTCATCACTCAGCGCCAGTCCGCTCGGTACGTAGAACCCGCGGCGCGCCAGCCGCTCTGCCACCGGATAAGACTCGCCGGCAAAAAGCCCCATGCGCCGAAATACCGGCTGCTCATGCATCGGCCAGAAGAAGGGACGGCATCCTATGCCTTTGGCGCTCAGCCGTCGCATCGCCTCTTCAGCATCGAAGGGGAATGCGTCGTCCAGCACCAAGCCATAAACCCAGTAGATGTTCTCGGCCCAGGCGGTACTGGGCACGGGGCGCTGCAAGCCTTTTACATCGGAAAGCAGGCTGTCATAGCGGGCTCCCATATTGCGCTTGCGCGCGATGAAACTGTCCAGCCTTTCAAGCTGAGCACAACCCAGTGCCGCCTGCAGGTTCGACATTCGGAAGTTCCATCCCAGCTCCTCGTGCACGAAACGCTTTTGCGGCATGAAACACAGGTTTCGCAAGCTGCGACAGCGTTCCGCGAGACGCTCGTCATCCGTGACGATGATGCCGCCCTCGCCGGTCGTGACATGCTTGTTGGGATAGAAACTGAATGTGCTGATGTCACCGAAACTTCCACACGGTCGGGTCCGTATCGTCTGCCCGTGCATCTCCGCGGCATCCTCGATCACCTTGATACCGCGCGGCCCGGTGATCGCCAGCAGCGCATCCATGTCCACTGGCAGCCCGTAAATATGTACCGCCATGACGGCGCGGGTACGCGGGGTGATTTTTTGCTCTACCTGCCGCAAGTCCATGTTCCACGAATCAGGCTCGCTGTCCACAAGCACCGGCGTCGCGCCCGACCGCACGATTGCGGCGGCACAAGAGATGATGGTGAACGACGGCATGATCACTTCGTCGCCGGGAACGAGGTCCAGCGCCTTCACCGCCGCATCCAGCGCCAACGAGCCATTGGCCACCGCGACGCCGAACCTTCGCCCGACCCGGGCCGCGAACTCCTTCTCCAGTCGCTGCACGAAGGGTCCTTCGGACGATATCCAGCCGGTATCGATGCATTCGCACAGATACTTCTTCTCGTTGCCACTCAGCAGCGGCTCATTGACTGGTATTAAGTTACTCAAGATCAGTCCTTAAATTCGATGACGGCAGCATCCCGGCGGGACAAGGATCACAGCCATCCGGTGGTATGCAGGAAAGCCCATGGCGGCCGCAAGTGACAGTTAATCCGACAGGTGAAAACATCGCCTTCGCTAATCGCAAGAAGCCCTGGTGGCGAGATAACGTCCACAAAAATGGGGGCGCAAAACAAAAATGGGCTTTGTTTAGGCTCTATCACAATGTCGCTGGCTGCGTTGAGGGCGTCTGGCCACCGACCGCACCGCTTGACGGTGCTTATTTTGAAAGAGCCTCTTGCTTCACGCTGCCCCTATGTGCCCGCGAGTCTGCGCCGTCAAAGGCGGTGACGTTCGATCGGTATATGATGACATCGCCCCGGGTGGAAAAACCACCCAATGACGCCGGAAGTGCGTTTTTGATCGACCACAAGTACTTATATAGTGGGTAAATGCGAGAGTTCGGTCCGTTGTTGATGAATATCTCCGACCTGTATTGCCCGCGATTCAGAAACCTCGCAAATTCGGCAACGTTCGAAGTGCAATGCACTAACCCGCCACATCTGGAAAGCCATATCGCATCATTGATAACCTCCCTTCCGAGATTATGGAAGTGCTGCGGCCTGCATTTGATTTTATAAGCGTTCCACCCCCGCGTACGGTAACTGTCCGTGTAAAGCACCATGTTTCCGTATATCCGCGCGATTTCTTCGAGAAGATTCAGGTCCTCTGTGACAAGAAAAATTTTTTCGTATCCATCTCTGTCGAGCATGAGATCAATAGCTGATCGCATCTGATCGAAAGTTGGAGGGAGCCAGTGCCCGCGAGCAACCCTCATTTCCTGGCCCCGATAATGCACTCCCAATACCTTGGAATGATCGCCCAACAAGGGATCAGGTCCTACAACGCCATCTTTAATCGTTATGTATTTATCGTACGCCGAATATGCAGACGGAATATTCGTCAATGAATAGTCATAGTTTGATGGATATCTGTTGCAAGTCACATAGACATTTTGCGACTCGTATACCTCGATCAGGCTGACGTTGGATAGCTGATTGAAGTAGTATTCCCAGGAGTTCTTCGTTGTCAGTACATCTTGGTCATTATAAACGGTTGGAAAGTTTTCGAAATCAACGACCGGAATGAGGGAGCATTTCTCCGCAATATCAATGTAACAAAGGACGGCTGACAGCAACGAGAACATTCCTCTTCCCCTTACCGAACTTTGCTGAATAAGGAGAAAATTCAATGATGGATTCCGGTCGCCGGGAGAGCATTTCAGAAAAGAGTTGCCCAATAGCTCAACCAAGCCGCTTCTGCTGCGAAACATGCGATCCGCATCCCGCGTGTGGCCTTTATACGAATTGAACGCAATAGGCGGCATCGTCATTCAGTCGTTGAAAACGCAAATGCAGTTGGATTGCATTGATGTTCGGAATTCAGGCAGTTTTTGCCTTTCGCAGGGCCTCGTATACCTTGCGGTCGTCCATCTTGTTAAACACTTTGTCGTGCGTCCTGAGAAATTTGAAATACGACAACCCGGAAATCTGATGAATTGATCGCGAAAACGGAGAGAAATCATTCCTTGTGGACTTCCATACAACCGTTTGTCCGGGATTCTCGAATGTTGCAAAATTATACTGGGGGAAATAATCATGGATCGCATATATGACCTTATAAACATCCCCCATCCACTCGGGTTGGTTTAAAAGTCTTCTCGCGACCTTGTGAAAAGCGGAATTTCGGCTGGCGGCAAGCATGCCGCTTGGTACCGAATCATCAATCAACCAGATTGTCTGCTCGTGTGCAAAATGAATCGAGGCGCAGAAGTCGCGGAATGTCTGGTCAAATGTGTGAAGTCCATCCAGAAATATCAAGTCGAACTTGCATTCCGTTTTTCTTGAAAAATATCTGTCGGATGCTTCCTCAAAAAACTGGAGGCGATTTGATGCGTGTTTGGCGTAGTCAAAGCGAAAGAAGGGGTCTACCGCCACCTGATATTGGAAGTCCAGGTCGAAAAAAGTGCGCCCCTCTTGCACCCCGATTTCAAGATAATTCTTTACCGGGTATATGTTTGCAATCTCTTTCAGTCTACTTGACGAAGTCATAATGCGTCTTTTCGTATTCGGCAACGTCCTTGCTGCCTTGTTTGCGCGAGGTCGCCAGGCCGGAGATTATGCCAAGCATGGCGTACAATTGAAAATCAGTGAGATAGTTTCCGGAAAACTGGCTTTGAATCAAAAGAAATATTAGAAGTGAAGTGGAAACCACACCCAGCCTCAAGTGCCGATGGTCCGCGTTGCGCATGAGGACAAGAATTTTAATGAGTGCCATCATAATCATGAATGCGGCAACAAGCGCTCCCGTCAGGCCGAGTTCCGCAGCAGCATGCAAAATGAAGTTATGAGGCGAGCCCAAAGGTGCGCCACATTCTGTAATGATGCCCCAACGGCCTACCCCCACGCCGAACCACGGAAATTCGTGTATCAGGGCCTTTGTTTTTTCGATCAGCAATAATCTGGTGGCTATGCCATCGCTTTTTACTTTGCATGAATCACCTGGTTCGGCATTGTCGGTTCCATCTTCTGGATTGTTGCCAATATCCTTGTAATGGCGGAATGAGCTTTTGGCGGCTCCGGCTATTTTTTTATAGTGGTCAGCACGGTCGGTGCCCAGACTGCAATATGACAGAACGCTTGTCGCCACAATAAAAAGAATCACCAATGTTTTTTGCCTGATCGAGCTCCGGCCAATCGCCGCCAAAAAAACACAGGTGGCCAACACCGCTACGACCTTACCCCTCAGGCCAGCCAAAAACAGGAGGTAAATTGATATGGAGAACACAGCGAGGCACAGGCATATATTGGTCGCCTTGGATTTCGTAGCAGACTTGTCGATCGGATAATGGATTGACATCAATGCCAGCCATCCAGTCGCCAGGCTTAATTGAGGTATTACCCCGCCTCCAAGCAAGACCACGCCGTGCATGTCAACGACGGCAAATAGCGTCTTGATTCTGTCTGTCATGAATTCGGAGTCACCCAGCTCGAGCATGCCGCCAATGGCCACCACCATCCCCGAAAGCGTAACAAAGCCGGACACACGGAAAAACAGCTTCAGCTCTTGGACGGTAAGCAATCTGCCCGCAGTATATGGAATCATCACAAAGAAAACGATTTCCCTAGTGGCAGTTGAGTCCCCTTCAATCATATTGAAAGACGCCGATGCAAATATCATCAGCAAAAAAGCGATCATTAAAAAATCAATCGCGTTTGGTGATGTTCTTGAATGCCGCAGGGCGGCGGCCATCAAGCAGGAGGCAGTCAGCATTACCCAAAAAATCCAGGATGGATGTGATGCCGCGAAATAATATTGAGCCGACGAAAAAATAATGGGCGCCAGCATGACAATTGCGAGGCAAGGTGCTAATGCCTTGCCCGCCGTTGCATTTATTTTTGCGTCGAACAGACCTTCTGGCATGCCGCGAGGGGCATTAAGCATTTCTACCTTCGAAACGTGTCTTGTCTGCTTCACCAGCATAAGGTCCTTGCTTGACTTCAATCATCTCCACTTCCTCGATCACTTCGAAGCCATGGCCACCGGTTGCGAGAAGGATGGTGTCGCCCCCATGCAGCATGCGGCTCTCAAGGTAATTCTGGTCGTTGTCGTAAAAATCCACGCGCATCACCCCTTTGCGAATGAACAGCACCTCCTGGGTGTAATGCACCTCACGCGGCACCGGGTTGTGTACATGGGGCTGAATGATCTTGCCGGCGGGATGGCGCATGTAGGCCAACTGCTGTGACAGTTCATTCGGCGTGAAAAAACTTATTCCCGGCTCGCTGAAGGCGGCACGGACGATAATGGCCATCAATTGGTCGGCGTGGGAGATTCGTTCAATCATTTTCCGAGCGCTCCCAAGATAGCTTTTGCTTCGTTTTCCAGATGCTCGACGCTAAAGCCCTGCGCCACTAGCAGATGACAATTCCGCGCTAGCTGCTGTGCCACAGACTTGTTATGGATCATCTCGACCACCGCGGCGGCAAACTTTTCCTCCTCATCCGCCAGCAATACGTGCTCTCCGTCCTTCACTGGCAACCCTTCGGCCCCGAGCACCGTCGACACGATGGGGACATTGCAGGCAGCCGCCTCAAGTATCTTGAAACGAGTGCCGGATTCGAACTTCAGAGGAACGAGCGAAACATCGGCGTGGCAAAGGTAGGGCAGTACCGACGCCAGCTTGCCGGTCACGGTGACGGACGAACCGGACGCATGCCCCAGCGTGCGATCCGACCCCTTACCCACAATGTAAAAATGCACATCCGGAATCTCTGCCTGCACGCGCGGCAAAATCTCTTCGAGTACCCAGCGGGCGGCCGTGTCCATCGGGCTGTTGTAGTGTCCGAACGTGCCCGCCAGGAAAATGCAGGGCTTCTTCAGCCCACTGGGCGCGGGTGGCACTTCTCGATAGCTAGCCAAGTCGATTACGTTGGAAAAGATGTGCACACGCTGAGGCTCCGGGCTGATAGAGCGGTAGTATTCCGCATCGACTTCGGATACGGCGGTCGTCACATCGCACAGCGCGACCCAGGAACGCTCTTCTGCCTCCTTCTGCCGGCCCTTGCGCTTTATTGCAGCTCGTCTGCGGGCATTGCCTGCATAGGGCAATTCGCGCAGCACGAAACGCGACCAGACACTATCGGTATCACAAACGATCTTGAGCTTCGGACGAGCGAGCCTGATTGCCTGTATCAATGGGAAGGAGATGTTGCCGTAGCCAAGCCAGAGTACGTCTATCCCCAGCCTGTCAATTTCAGCCAGCAGGTAACGGGCATCACGGCTGACATCCAGACCGGTAATTTCGCCGAACAGGTTCTGCAGTTTTCTTAGATAGCGATTCTTCGATCGCCATTTGCATGAAGGCGAATAGGAAAAACTACGGCACAACATCGCAATGTAGCGCTCGGCGTCAATCCCGCCGAAATTCCCGCGACTGACTCGGGAGACGACATGCAACTCACATATCCGGCCGAGCGCCTTAATAGAGTTCTCGATGCGCAACTGGGGGCCGCCGGCCGGAGGATATTCGAGGACCGGTGTCGTAAATAGCACTTTCATCTGTGGCTCAATTGGTGGACGGCAGCATCTATCAAATTTATGCAGCTTCTCCGTTGTGGGACAGGCTCCTGAACACCTTACTGGTCATTGTCAATTCGTCGAAGTCGCCCTGCGCTGTTAGGGAGCCCTTCTCGATGATAAATATCCGGTCGCATGCACGGACCGTTGAGATGCGGTGCGCGATCATGATAATGGTCTTTTTATGAGAAAGCTGGCCAATTGTTTCCATGATCGCAGATTCGGTCATACCGTCCAGAGCGCTAGTAGCCTCATCCATCACCAGCACCGCAGGATCACGATAAAGCGCTCGAGCGATTCCGATTCGCTGACGTTGCCCACCGCTCAGACGGGCACCGCGCTCACCCACCACGGTCTGGTATCCCAGCGGTAGCTCATTGACAATGAAGTCGTGTATCCGTGCCGTGCGTGCCGCTTTCTCGACCGCCTGCATGTCGATACTGTCAGTGTCCAGGCCAAGCGCGATATTGCGTGCGATGGTGTCGTCGGACAGGTAAATATGCTGCGGGACGTAACCCAGGCCGCGCTGCCAAGTGCGCCGGTTCCTCGCATCGACAGTCACGCCATCAACCTGCAGTGAGCCGGACTGCGGCTCGAATAGTCCAAGCAGGATATCGACCGTGGTGGTCTTTCCCGAGCCGGTCGGACCAACAAATGCCACTGTCGAGTTCGCCGGGATGTTCAAGGAAAGATTCACAACGCTTGGAGAAGCCGCGCCCGGATATCTGTAGGTCACGTTGTCGAAGGTGATGTCCCTCTTCAACTCATGCGCTCGCGGCGTGCCATCGTCAGTCTCGGCAGGACGGCCTGCGTAAGGGCCGGCATCGCGGAAAACCGCCTCCAGCGCTGGCAGGTTAAAGCGGAGGATGGCGATGTTCGAATAGGTTTGCTGGATCGCGGGCAGTAACCGATAGCCTGCGAATGCATAGACCGCGATGATCGGCAGTACCTGACTCAAAGTCTGCTGCCGCCCGAGCAGCAACAGCGTAATCAGCAGTATGCCGCCGAAGGCGACCATCTCCAGCAGATATTTCGGTACCCTGGCCAGGGCCTGGCTCGCCGCCTGGCGCTCTGCCAGGACTAGTGAAGGCGCTGCGTAGCGACGGACAAAATGCTCTTCCTTGCCGATGATCTTCAGTTCCTTGATCCCGCCGAAAGCCTCGTTCGCGATTTTTACGCGGTCCGCCCCCGCCACAACCGACTCCCGTCCGATTCGGGTCAGGTGGTGACGTATTACCAGGAAGATGATGCTGTAGATGCCTCCCAACACACCGGCCATGCCCAGCGCCATCAGCGGATCGATGGTCAGCAGCAGCGTGAGAATAGCCAGAATCACCGTACCTTTTGCCACGATCTCTATCATCGGCAATAGCACCCCGACGATAAGACGGTTGATCTCCGCGAAGAGGATGTTTGCCAGTTCGCCTGAATTGCGACCGAGATGGAAGTCGTAGGGCCGCGACAGGTAACCGGCGAATAGCCGCTCGGACAACGTGTGCCCACACAGGGAGGAAACTCGCAGCGAGAGCCACTGCGTGACGGCCGAAAACAGGTTATTGAACACAAGCACCGCCATAACGGCAGCGCCGATGAAGTACAGGAATGCGACATCACTACCGAATCCGAGTGCTGAATGGATGCCGGACAGGACGGCATGCCGGTGAATGAGACCCGGATCGGCGACCAACGCCATGAACGGCATGATGGAAGCGACGCCCGCCATCTCTACCAGAGCCATGATGACGAAAGCCAGCAGCAAGCCGAACAACGTTTTGCGTTCTTTTGGGGAGAACAGCGAAAGAAGCTTACCTGGTATGGACATGAATGCCCACGGCAGGCAAGAGGTGTCGAACCATAAAGCGGTAGTCAGCGGGAAGGCTGATCACGCTGCCCCCCTCAGTTGTCGTATGTCTGCCATCACCATTTCCTTGACGATATCTTCTAGGCTCGTTTGCGCCTGCCATCCCAGAACGCGCTTCGCTTTGCTGCTGTCTCCGGTCAGTGGGACAGTCTCATCTGGGCGGTAGTAAGCAGTATTCAATCTCACCCAGTCTCGGTAATCCAGCTCGACGATGCCGAAGGCAATGTCGAGAAATTCGCGCACAGTGTGCGACGTCCCGCTGGCAATCACATAATCGTCAGGGACATCATGATTGAGCATGCGCCACATCGCATCCACATACTCCGGTGCGTAGCCCCAGTCCCTGCTCGCATCGATGTTGCCGAGTTCCAGATGGTCGAGCATGCCCAGATGGATCTTCGCGACAGCGGATGTGACCTTGTGCGTGACGAACTCGTATCCGCGCCGAGGAGATTCGTGGTTGTACAGGATGCCGGTGCAGGCGAATACACCATGGTGACGGCGGTAATTAGAGACCAGATGATGTCCGGCCACCTTGGAGATGCCGTAAATGGAGCGGGGATTGAACCGCGTGCTTTCGTTCTGCGGCGTCGTGTCCGCCTCTCCGAACATCTCGCTCGATCCCGAGAAATAGAACCGGCATGCCGGAACAAGTTCTTTAATGCTGGCTAGCAGATAATGGGTCGAATTGAAGTTGTTCGATAGTACCGAGAGCTCGTCATCGAACGAGTAGCTGACGAAACTGGAGGCAGCAAGGTGATAGCACTCCTGGGGGCGTACTTCGTTGATGATCTTGTAGACTGCCAAGTGGTTGTCAACCGAGCCGACGTGCAGCTTGATGTCATCCAGCAGATGCGTGATATTGCGCAGGCGGTGCGCAGGATCCTCGATCGCTTCGCGGCGAACGATGCCGTGCACCTCATACCCCTTGGACAGCAACAGTTCGGCCAAGTAGGAGCCGTCTTGGCCGTTCAGGCCGGTGATCAAAGCCTTACTCATACTAGGCGCCAAACCTCTCTATAGTCTGCAAAGCGAAGTCTGTCCCGGGGTCAGCCTGCTTTGGGTACCAGTCTGCGCAGCGCGTGCCTAAAGCGCTGACGTAGCGACATCCTTTGGCCTGTCAGCATCGGCGCGTTCCAGCGTTTCGCTGCACGTTGCAACCTGACGGGAAGCGGATCAGTGCAGAACTGCAGATTGCCACGCAAATGACCCAAGCGGGCCTTGGCCTCTGTCAACTGCTTCTCGTAGTCCTGGATCAGTTCGGACAGAACCGCTTCCGTTTCGACATCGAATCGGCGCTGCGAATGTTTGGTCAATTTGCCACCAGAAGGCATCGCGAATCCACTGAAATGCATCAGGCGCAGCGGTTCTCCGGATGCAAGCATGATTCGCCCGTTTTCGTTGCGCAGATGACGCTCATGGAGATTCCAGTAGGCGACGTTGACTCCGCGATCTTCGATAAGGCGTGTCCGCGATCTGAACAGGTAGAACAATGCAGATAGCCATTGCTGATCCCCGTATAGTCCTACAGCCGGCGCCACGAACCACTGAAAGCACGCTTTGTCGGCCAGCCAGTCAAGCGCAGGGGTACTGGTTTCCGTTCGTCTCGCAAGGAGCACCCCGCCATTGATGAATCCGCTCTGGCAAAGCTCCAGATCGTCGGGGGCTGCACCATCAGAAGGATAGGGGGCGAAGGTATGCGCGCTCACCACGATGTCCCCGGCGCACTCCAGTACCGTGTCGTGCAGGCTATCAAGCACCAGTATGTCCGGATCGAGGAACAGGCATTCTGTCCCGTTCCTCAATACATGGGCCGCCCCCAGTACCTTGAGCGCAGAGCAAAACTCCAGCGTCCCGTAATAGGTGCGCATCTCGGGGATGAAATTAAAGCCGAGGTCGTCGCAGCACAGAACATCGATATCGGGGCCCAGCGCATCTCGCACTTGAGTCAGACCATTCCGGTCAACATCTGCTACCAGCAGCGTCGGGCGCAACTCGGGATGCATGCGCCGCGCATGAGTGAACATCACCGAAGCAAGATAAACGTAGCTTGCGGTAGCCACCGTCAGCAATCGCATCAGCTGTCCTTCACCTTGGATACGACATCGGAAAATCGCCTGCTCGCGCCCCAGCCAAAATGTGCCATCGCTTTTTCTGCCGAGAAGTACGCTTTCCGTTCAAAAATCTGCGTCTTGTATGGGGGAAGCTGGATCGGTGCCCGGAATCCGGCAAGCGATAGAAGCCGTCTTACCGGACCACGGCACAGCGGAGCCAGGAAAGACGGAAATCGTTTCCGGTCCGCCACTCCCAAGCGCCTTTCCAACGCTGAGAGCCAGTCTGAAAAAACGACAGCTTCGCCATTAATAATGTACTCCTCTGCCTTGCCGCCGGATTCACGGCTTGCTGCTTCGACGATCGCGTTCGCTACGTCATCTGCATGAACGATATTGTTGATACCCCGCCGCTTTTCCTGATCCACGATATATCCCTGTGTGAGGATATGTTCGTTCATGTTCAGCCGCTTGCTTCCTTCCGAGTACACGCCGGTCGGGTGAAGGACGCTGAGTGAAAAATCCGCATTCGCTTCCATCGCTGCAGCAGCGGCGTCGATCTTGTTTCTGGCATATTCGCAGTCCGGAACTTGCGGCGCATCCTCATCAATCTTGCCATCCGGGAGTTTCATCCCGAACGCGCTCATAGAGCCCAGCAGAATGAAGTGCCTCAGCAACGAACCTCTGAAATGTTCGATCACATCGGCAACAGACTTGACCGTAACTGCCCTGTCATATTCTGCAGCCCCGGTAGCGGCATAGGCCATGTGAACAACATAATCAAATTGTGCCGGATCGATCGCGGCAAGCCATCCTATCTTGCTGACGTCAGCCACAATCGGGAGCGCTGGCGCCTTCACCTTTTTCGGATCGCGCGACACGACGGAGACCTTGTGTCCTTTCGAAACCAGACGATCGACAAGAAAACGGCCCACCAGTCCACTGCCTCCAATGACCAACCATGATGACGGTGAGGAGGTATCACTCATTTCGTCAGAACGTAGGAAATCTGCTCGAACGGATATATCGAAGACAGCCCACTATTCTCATACCGAAAAGGTTTTGCGATGGCCAAGGGAGTGAGGAAATGACGCATCAGTGTCGAGGGATAGTCCTGATCAAGAAATACTTCACAAGAGGTGAATGCACGGTCGCTAAAGCGATATCCCTCATGGCAGTACGTCCCTGCCACGAAGAAATCCATCGTGTTGATTGTGAAGCTCCTGACATGGGTCGGATCGATGTGAGCCCAAGACGATCTGAAGTACGGCACATGCGCGAGGAGTATCCCGCCCGGACGTAGGATGCGATGGATCTCTGAAATAAGCCCGACCATGTTCCGGACATGTTCGAGCACTTGATTGGCGAACACAGCATCGAATTCAGCATCCTCGAACGGCAGGGGTTGTTCTAGGCTCGCGACGACATCCACGCCGGGCAGCGGCATGTGGTCCAGTCCGACCGAACCGGGCAACTTGTTCCTGCCGCATCCGATATCAAGTACGCGTTTCCCACTCAGGATATTCGCGGGCAACTTCCTGTGGCCAAGTATCATCTAGCACGTTCCCCAATGATTCAGAAGATCTTGGTTTGCGGACCTGTCCAGCCATTCCGAAAACACTTGCAAGTCAGGTGGGAGGCGATCACTTCCATGGTCAACCGGGCAATAATTGATGTCATCAGACGCCACAACGCGGTCTTTGCCTGTCTTCAGCCGTGGCTCAAGGCATGTCAGGGTGAATGGCTTGAGCACAAAGATCGAGTACGCATAGCGCTTTGCCAGTTGCCATTCCTCTTCGGTCGGGTCGGGCAGGTCGGGCAACCTGGACAGCAAATCAAGATAGGCTTCCCTGGTGGGAGGGTCGGTGGTGAAGCCGTTGCCTTCGTAACGCCCCGTACCCGCCGTGATTACGCGCTTGCCGAGTGCCGCCATCTCCAAGCCGGATGTGCCGCGTACAGTGATGCCGTAATCGGCCAATTGGAACCACGAATACGGATTGAGCTTGGTGCTGGCTGGCACGATGCGCACGTGCGGTGGTAGCTTGCCGATCGTCTGTTCGATGAGGCGCTCCTCCTCGTAGCGCCCTCCAAGCAGCGTATTCAATTCTCCGCGCCATAGATTGGAGGGGTGT
>JACCDG012000282.1_pt1 | contig 19272 bp, 6 predicted proteins | sample 7442471 | NCBI WGS metagenome assembly JACCDG01 (sample SAMN15323444, study PRJNA562643) | freshwater metagenome | isolation source: river surface water | place: USA:Blue River Watershed | collected 2017-08-17 | reverse complement strand
TCCCATACAATGAGGGTCGTCGTAGGATGAAAGCAGATATCTCTGAATACATCCACGACAAGCACTGCTGGGACAATAAGGGCATGTGACTTTGAGACGAAGTTCTTTCGTATATTTATCAAGACAGATTTCACAGGTCATTTTACTCTGGTTGTGGAATACTTATTTTAGTTCCACAGGTTTGTCAATTTTTTCATCGGCACTGGAAAACAGCTCGGTATTGCTGACATGTTTGACATAACGCACATCCTTTACAGAAGTATTCATATCCATAGAATGAAGAGCAGGAAGATGATTGTCAAAGTCAATGAATGTAGGAGGTTTTGGAAATCCGTTGAATTCACTTGCGGTAGCCGTTGTATAGGCACCCATGGAAGGAAACCAAAGCCAATCTCCCACTTCTAACTCTTCCATATTGTCTGAACGCGCAATCACATCAAGGCTATCACATGTTCTTCCAAACAAGATTCCACTCCCCCAGTTGCGTGCGCGCGTTTCTTCTGCGCGAGGAATCCGAACCCATTTGGGTTTCTGGTGGTCAAACAAGATGTTTGTAAATTGACCATACAAGGATTCATCCAGAGTATACCGCCAGCCTTTGGAAGGAGCATGAGCGGGCTTCTTTCCAATCACCTGAACAAACAAATCATGAGAATCCGTTGCGAAGAAACGACCTGGCTCCGCAATGAATCGCAAGCCAGGCACTTTGTTCGCATTGTTTATCGCATGACGGATATTCGCAGTTCTGAGTGTGAAATTCTTTTTGTCTGTGATAAATCCTCCTCCTATGTCAATCATTGCTGCGTAATGACCAATTTTTAACAGATTTTTGCAGTGCTCTACAGCATTTTGTATAGCTATGTAATGGGCGGATACATCATAACTGCCCGAGCCAACGTGAAAACTAATTCCCTTCACTGCAATATTTTTAAGTTTTGCCTCTTTTCCAATTTCAAGAACATCTTCATTCACACATCCGAATTTTGTTCCAAAGGGCATTTTACTTCCAGAATCATCTACCTTGATACGGATAAGTGTTCCACCCTCATATCTCATATCAGACAACTTATGAACTTCTTCAATTGAATCTACAACAGTTACAGGGCTGCCTGTTTCTTTCGCAAATTCAATATCCCGTTCAGACTTACAGGGGTTCGCATAAATTATCGAGTCACGGAAATGACCACGAGTCTTCATCATTGAAAGTTCACGAGAACTCGCACAATCAAAGCCAGTAGCATTCTCACGCATCATGTGAATGAGTTTAGGTTCTGGATTACACTTCACAGCGTAGTAGGGCCGGACAGCAGGGAGGTCTTGCATCCATCGTTTCAATTGTCCTTCCACACGATTCTCAGAAAGCATGTAAAATGCGCCTTTAACATTGGGTCGTCCCGCATAGGTATTCAAAATGTTGCGGAGGTTTCTCAGTGCGCTAAAGATATTTGGTATTAAGAAAAATATGCTTAAGCCTTGGCGAAATTCAATTTTTGAAACTAGGGTCTAAACTTTTCCCTGCTAGGCTCAAGAGATGACAATTACCATTGAGGTATTGGCAGGATTAGGGAACCGGATACGTGCGTTGGTGTCTGCGATTTGCCTTGCCGAAGATATGGATGAAAATCTTCATGTGATTTGGCCAGCAAATGACCCTGCGTGTATGATACGTTTTGATGATTTGTTTGAGAAATATACTCTTCCACGATGGGTTCAGATTGATATGGGTCCTTTGGAAGGAAAGTCTGTTGAAATTGAGACAGAAGAGCAGCTTGAGTCTTGGAAAGTAGTATCCCCTCGTCTTCCCATTAAGTCCCATCAACCCTTTTACAAGTATAGCTCTGACAAATGGTTGAAGATTCTCAGAAGTTTAAAACCTGTTCAGGAAATTCAGCAGCGCATATCGTATAAAGAACCTTTTGTCGGTGTTCATATTCGTCGTGGAGACCATGTGAAATCCAAGACATATTCTCCATTGGAACTCTTCATTGACGCTATGAAGCAAGAAGCAGAATCAACGAAATTTATCATCGCTACGGACAGCGCAAATGTAAAACGTGATTTACAAGCACTTTTTGGAGAGCGCGTGTCATTTCCTGCTATTTCTCTATCAAGGATGACACGCCAGGGAATGCAAAGTGCTCTTATTGACTTTTTATATCTTTCAAAGTCATCAAAGATATTGGGAAGTTATGATTCTTCCTTTAGTCAGATTGCCGCTCTGTATGGAAATGTTCCTTTGGTGGTACTAAAAACATCGCAAGAATAAGGAAGGAACCATATGAGTTGGTTTAGAGTATATGAAATTGACATACTTCGAGTAGGTCAACTTTATTTACAGCAAGGTATTGATTCATTGTATCCAGCGGCTGGAACAGTGCTGACATCAGACGGGTCAGGAGGGACCTTCTGGACGCCAGCAGCAGGTTCACAAGCTGCTCTCACCTCTACGATTCTTGGGCTGGGTAATCTTGGCTACATTTCAACGTCACAACTACAATCTACAATCAATGGACTAGGAAATATATATCTAAGCACGGGGGGTGGGGGGACGGGAAATGTAACCACAGCAGACTTAGTCAGCACTGCGGTTGGACTTGGAACTCTAGGCTATATTTCAACCTCACAACTACAATCTACAATTAATGGACTCGGAACTCTTGGTTATATTTCTTCACTAAGCACAATCCTTTCACAACGAGCAAGTATTTCATCATTCGCAACAAACAATATCAGTGCTGGCACAGGGTATATTTCTTCTTTAAAAGTTGATACACTTATCTTTGGAGATGGCACAGGATGGATTGATTTAGGAGTTGTGCGAGCTCAGGCTGTAAGCACGATTCAGATTAATTCCTATATTGCGAATTTAACGCAAGTCAATGCGTCTTCTTTGAGTGGAGATGGAAGTCGGATATACAATCTCAATGCGATATCCTCTTCTGCTCTCCAGTCAACAGTTGTAGGCCTAGGAAATATTTATTTGAGCACAGCGGGTGGCGGAACAGGAGAGGTAACATCTCTTCAGCTTCAGAGCACAACACGCGGGCTTGGGACAGCTGGATATATTTCAACAGGAAATCTTTCTTCGTTCTCCACTGCGATAGGAACAATCTTTTTTTCACAAAGCACTGGTGTTTCATCTCTGAATGCGCCGTCCTTTACAGGTCTCCAAGGAACGATTTCGTCCCTTCAGGTGAATGGATTAACCATTGGCTCTGGAACTGGATGGGTGAACATGGGGCCTCTCCAAGCGATTGCTGTGTCAACCATTGTCTTCACGACTGCGCAGGCCGTTGTATCCTCTGTTCAAGGCGATGGTTCATTTCTTCAGAATGTTGCGGGTCTTTCTACAACTGCTCTTTTTACAAGCAATACATCCAATTTCTATAGAAATGTTTTACAAAACTGGTCGTCTCCTCTGTCTACAGCTACACTCTTCACAAGCAACACATCCAATTATTACGCCAATCTTCTTCAGAACTGGTCAACACCACTTTCTACTACAGCACTCTTTACCAGCAATACATCCAACTGGTCTAGAAATCTTCTTCAGGATTGGTCTACCCCGCTTAGCACAACTGCGGTTTTCACAAGCAATACATCCAACTGGTCTAGAAATCTTCTCCAAGATTGGTCCACCCAGCAGAATACGATTTATTCATTTACAAGCAATACATCTAACTTTTACAAAAATAATCTTCAAGATTGGTCCACTTCCCTTTCCACAGTTGCGCTCTTTGCGAGCAATGCGCAAGCGTCTGCGGGTGGTTCAGGAGTCTCTTCTCTCTTTGGCGTTGTGTCTACTGGCTTTTCCACCCTGGGACTCTTTACAAGCAATACATCCAACTATTCCAGAGGACTTCTTCAAGATTGGTCTACACCCATTCTCAGCACAACTGCGGGATTAGGAACAGCAACCTATATTTCTTCTCCGCAACTTGTCTCATCTCTCACAAGTATTTTAACATACTACAGGTCACTCAGCGTAAATATTTCAACTCTTACCACAAGCAATCTTACTGGACTGACAGGCTATATTTCCTCTCTCCAAGTGGATGGTCTTCAGTTTGGAAATGGAACAGGATGGGTCGATATTGGCCCGATTCGTGCGGTCGCTGTCAGCACAATCCAATTAAATGTGAATACTATCTACGCAAATCAAGTGTCCAGCTCTAGCTTTGTGGGAGATGGGTCTCAACTTGTCAATCTTCCTGCGATTTCTTCCTTGTCTCTTCAGTCTACTGTGCGAGGCCTTGGTAATTTCTATATTAGTTCAATTAGTGCTCCACTTTCTACGCTTGCGCTCTTTACTAGCAATACATCTAACTATGCTAGAGGCTTTCTCCAAGACTGGTCCACTGCTGTTTCTACAGCATCTCTCTTCACTAGTAACACATCCAATTACTTTTTGAGCAATGCGTCTGGAGGTCAAGTGTTGTCTTCTCTTCTTGGAATTGTATCCTCTGGACTTTCTACTACTGCGCTGTTCACGAGCAATACCTCTAACTTCTATGCGAATCTTCAGCAAAACTGGTCAACTCCTTTGCTGAGCACAACAGCAGGTTTGGGAACTGCGTCTTATATTTCTTCAGCACAGCTTGTTTCCTCGGTCACAAGTATTCTTACATCCTATAGGTCACTTAGTGTGAATATATCTACGTTGACAACAAGCAATCTTACAGGCATCACTGGATATATCTCCTCTCTTCAAGTGGACCAACTTCAGTTTGGCACAGGAGCAGGATGGGTTCAGTTTGGTCCTATCCAGGCGTCCATTGTGAGCACAATTCAACTGAATACCGATACGATTTATGCGAACCAAGTAAGCAGTTCAACGTTTATTGGAGATGGTTCTCAACTGACAAATCTTCCCGCGATTTCTTCGTTATCTCTTCAATCCACTGTGAGAGGTTTGGGAAATTTCTATATTAGTAGCATAAGTTCACAACTTTCAACACTTGCTCTCTTCACGAGCAATACATCCAACTATTCCAGAGGGTTTCTTCAAGACTGGTCTACATCTCTTTCTACAACAGCCCTTTTTACAAGCAATACATCCAATTTTTATAGAAATGCTCTTCAAGATTATTCTACTGGACTTTCTACTGTAGCACTTTTTACAAGTAATTCAATTGCGAGCACGACGATAGGATTAGGAAATATTTACTTATCCTCAGCCCTAACTGCGTCTCTTCTTACCAGCACAACCACTGGCCTTGGTAACATTTACATCTCGACACAATCGTTAAGAAGCACAGTGACTGGATTGACGAATAATTTGGGTCAAGTGTATATTTCCTCTGTTTCCTATCTTGCGATGAATTATTCACAGAGACTTGGAAATAAGGTGACAGTCACAACAACTACAACAACGCCAGCACCAGTTATCAGCACTACCATTACTACACAGGGTTTTCCAGTGCAACTTTTAGTCACGGGTGATGCCCAAAATGACACTGCTGGTTCGTGGGTGAGAATGCAACTTTATAGAGGAAATACCGCCATAGGAAATCAAGTTTGGTCAGAATCGTCAGCAGGAAATGAAAATGGGGCTTTTTCTATAACCTTCATTGATAACCAACCTGCTGGAACATATGAATATTTCATGAAAGTGAATGCGTTAGCAGGTGGTGACTTTAACTTTGGTGAAACAGATGGTCCTACCTTGACAGCAATTGAACTCAACACAGGCTCAGGTATTTCTCCTGTTCAATTGGCTTCCACAGTGAATGGGTTAGGTCAATTCTATGTAAGCACTGCTGCGTCAGGTGTGATTGCCTCACAACTTTTCAGCACAACCGCTGGATTAGGACAGATATATCTCAGCACTATCAGTCAAGCCACTCTGTTTACAAGCAATACCTCTAATTACTATACAAATCTTCTCCAAAACTGGTCAACTGCTATTTCAACCAGTGCGCTCTTTACAAGCAATACATCCAATTATTTCGTAAATAACGCAGGGGGTGCTGGAACCTCTTCCTTGCTTGGTATGATTTCATCAGGATTCTCAACACTCGGCCTCTTCACAAGCAATACATCCAACTATTCAAGAGGGTTTCTCCAAGACTGGTCTACATCTCTTTCTACAACTGCGCTCTTCACAAGCAACACATCCAATTTCTTTGCGAATAATGCTGGAGGAGCAGGAACATCTTCTTTACTTGGTATAATCTCAACAGGATTTTCTACTTTAGCTCTCTTTACAAGCAACACATCCAATTACTCCAGAGGCTTCTTACAGGACTGGTCTACATCTCTTTCTACAACAGCCCTTTTTACAAGCAACACATCCAATTACTCAAGAGGCTTCTTACAGGACTGGTCTACATCTCTTTCTACAACCGCCCTTTTTACAAGCAATACGTCCAATTTTTCAAGAAACATTCTTCAAAATTACTCTACTATGTTTTCTACAGCAGTTTCTACTGCGACACTCTTTACAAGTAACACCTCTAATTATTATGGAAATCTTCTTCAAGACTGGTCAACATCTATAAGCACTACTGCGCGATTTACAAGCAATACGTCAAATTGGTCTTTCAATCTTCTCCAAAACTATTCCACCATGTTTTCTACTGCTATTAGCACAGCTATACTCTTTACAAGCAACACCTCCAATTATTACTCCAATCTACTCCAGAACTGGTCTACTCCTCTGTCTACTACTGCTCTCTTTACAAGCAATACCTCTAATTTTTCCAGAAATCTTCTTCAAGATTGGTCTACTAGTTTATCAACCATTGCTCTCTTCACAAGCAATACATCAAATACCTTCGCAAGCTCTAGTGGACCAGGAATTTCTTCTCTTTTTGGTGTTGTGTCGTCTGGATTTTCAACACTTGGTCTTTTTACAAGCAATACATCTAACTATTCTAGAGGACTTTTACAAGATTGGTCCACACCCATTCTCAGCACAACTGCTGGATTGGGCACAGCGAGATATATTTCTTCTGCGCAACTGATTTCTTCTGTTGCGAGTCTTTTGACATCGTATAGGTCTCTCAGTGTGAATATTTCTACTCTTACAACAAGTAATCTTACTGGCATTACTGGTTATATTTCCTCTCTACAAGTTGATTCCCTTCAGTTTGGAGATGGAAATGGATGGGCAGATTTTGGTGCCTTGCGTGCTGTCATTGTTAGCACAATTCAACTCAATGTAGATACCATTTTTGCGAATCAAGTGTCCAGCTCTAGCTTTGTGGGAGATGGCTCTCAACTTAGAAATCTTCCAGCAATTTCCTCTGCCTCTCTCCAATCCACTGTGCGAGGCCTTGGAAATTTTTATATAAGTAGCATTAGTGCTCCTCTTTCAACACTCGCGCTTTTTACAAGCAATACCTCTAATTGGGCTGTGAATGTACTTCAAAATTACTCGACAATGTTTTCTACTGCTGTAAGCACAGCAACACTTTTTACGAGTAATACATCAAACTTTGCGAGAGGATTTCTTCAAGATTGGTCAACCTCATTGAGCACAACATCACTTTTCACAAGCAATACTTCAAACTTCGCAAGAAATATTCTTCAAGACTGGTCTACACAGCAAAATACCATTTACTCATTTACAAGCAATACATCCAATTATTATTCCAATGTGCTTCAAAACTATTCTACTATGTTTTCTACTGCAGTGTCAACCGCAACACTTTTTACCAGTAATACATCCAATTACTACGCAAATCTTCTTCAAAACTGGTCAACCCCTCTCTCAACAACAGCTCTTTTTACAAGCAATACATCTAATTTTTCAAGAAATCTTCTCCAAAACTATTCTACCATGTTTTCAACTGCGGTTTCTACTGCTACTCTCTTTACCAGTAACACATCAAACTATTATACAAATCTCTTACAGAACTGGTCTACTGCTGTTTCTACAGCTAGTCTTTTCACAAGTAACACCTCCAATTATTCTAGAGGATTCTTACAGGATTGGTCTACTGCTGTTTCTACAACTGCTCTCTTTACAAGCAACACCTCCAATTATTCTAGAGGGTTCCTCCAGGATTGGTCTACTGCTGTGTCTACAGCTGCTCTCTTTACAAGCAACACCTCCAATTATTCAAGAGGATTCTTACAGGACTGGTCCACCGCTGTGTCTACAGCTGCTCTTTTCACAAGTAACACCTCCAATTATACCAGAGGATTCTTACAGGACTGGTCCACCGCCGTCTCTACAGCGTCTCTTTTTACAAGCAACACCTCCAATTATTCTAGAGGGTTCCTCCAGGACTGGTCTACTGCTGTGTCTACAGCGTCTCTTTTCACAAGTAACACCTCTAATTACTCAAGAGGCTTCTTACAGGACTGGTCTACTGCTGTCTCCACAACAGCCCAGTTTACAAGCAATTCCGTGACGAGCACAACGTTGGGCCTCGCAAGAATTTATTTGAGCAGTTTCAGCACCTTCAGTTTGAGCACAGGAACCATGACAACCTCTACCATTGGATTTTTGGATATCAATACACAACAAACACAGCGATTGTATGTCAGTAGTGGTGTGCTTGTGTTGAATGGCCAAGGAATTGGCGGTGGCGGTGGCAATGGTTCAGGAATGACGATTAGTGATTATGTTGTTTCTGGTAAATTAAATACAGATCAATCAATCGTCTCTGGAGATCCCAATAAAGTAATTCAATTCTCAGATGATTTTGACCCTCAAAACTGGTATGATCCTAGTACCTATCGGTTTACACCCACCATCGCAGGATATTACTATGTAAGCTATGCTGCTTGGTTTGCTGCAACTCCTGCTGGAGGAACCATCGCGCAAGTGAATATCCAAATTGATAAAAATAGTGGAACGAACATTGCTATCTCACAAGCAGTAGCAAGTGCGACTGATGGATTTGGTCTTGAAATTACCAAAATAGTCTATATGAATGGTTCTACAGATAATCTTCGTTTTAACGCCTATGTTGGAAGCTCATCCAATGGAACTGTAAAGGCGTATCCAGGAACATGGTTTTCAGCTGCTCTTCTTACAAATGGAAGTAGTGGTGATAATTTAACCTCTACTGTAAGAGGACTTGGAACTGCTGGATATGTTTCAACACTTACACTCAATCAAACAAGCAACTACTTCGAGAATCTTTTACAGAATTGGTCAACACCTGTCTCCACAACAGCTCTTTTTACAAGCAATACCTCCAACTGGTCAAGAAATCTTCTTCAAAACTACTCCACTATGTTCTCTACTGCGCTAAGCACTGCGACACTTTTCACGAGCAATACCTCCAATTACTATGCGAATCTCTTACAGGACTGGTCAACACCTCTCTCTACTACTGCTGGATTCACAAGCAACACCTCCAATTGGTCTCGCAATGTTCTCCAAAACTACTCCACCATGTTCTCTACTGCGGTAAGCACTGCTACTCTTTTTACAAGCAATACCTCCAATTATTATTCCAATCTTCTCCAGAACTGGTCAACTGCTGTTAGCACAGCTACCCTCTTTACAAGCAATACCTCTAACTGGTCCAGAAATCTTCTTCAAAACTATTCTACTATGTTTTCTACTGCTGTCAGCACTGCGACACTTTTCACGAGCAATACCTCCAATTACTATGCGAATCTTCTCCAAGATTTCTCAACACCTCTTTCTACTACTGCGCTCTTCACAAGCAATACCTCTAACTGGTCTCGCAATGTTCTTCAAAACTATTCCACTATGTTTTCTACTGCTGTCAGCAGCGCTACACTTTTCACAAGCAATACGTCCAATTATTACTCGAATCTTCTCCAGAACTGGTCAACACCTGACTCCACTATCGCACTCTTTACAAGCAATACATCCAATTACTTTTTGAGTAATGCGTCTGGTGGCCAAATACTTTCTTCTCTCCTTGGAATTGTCTCGTCAGGACTTTCTACCACTGCGCTCTTTACAAGCAACACATCCAATTATTATTCTAATCTTCTCCAGAACTGGTCAACCCCTAATTCCACTATCGCACTCTTTACAAGCAACACCTCCAATTATTTCTTGAGCAATGCGTCTGGTGGTCCAGTCCTTTCTTCTCTGCTTGGAATTCTATCATCTGGACTTTCTACTACTGCGCTCTTCACAAGCAACACCTCCAATTATTACGCCAATCTTCTTCAGAACTGGTCAACACCGATTAGCACAACTGCGCGATTTACAAGCAATACTTCAAACTATTATGCGAATCTTCTCCTCTTTAATGCGTCTACTGGTATGTCTTCTTTCTCTACTGCGATAGGAACAGCCTTCTTTTCACTGAGTTCTGGTGCTTCTTCGTTGAATGTTCTCAATCTTACTGGTCTCCAAGCGTCTATCTCCTCACTCCAAGTGAATGGGTTGACCATTGGAACTGGAACAGGATGGGTTAACATGGGACCTCTTCAAGCAGTCGCAGTCTCCACTATTGTGCTGAATGCTGCGCAAGCAGTAGTATCCTCTGTTCAGGGAGATGGGTCTCAACTCCAAAATATCGCAGGACTTTCTACAACAGCTCTCTTTACAAGCAACACATCTAATTTCTATAGAAATGTCTTACAAAACTATTCTACTATGTTTTCTACTGCGGTAAGCACAGCAACTCTCTTTACAAGCAATACCTCCAATTACTACTCCAATCTTCTTCAAAACTATTCTACTGCTGTAAGCACAGCAACTCTTTTTACAAGCAACACATCCAATTACTACTCCAATGTTCTCCAAAACTGGTCCACACCTCTTTCTACTACTGCTGGATTCACAAGCAATACATCCAATTGGTCTTTCAATCTTCTCCAAAATTACTCCACTATGTTTTCTACTGCTGTCAGCACAGCAACTCTCTTTACAAGCAATACCTCCAATTATTACTCCAATCTTCTTCAAAATTACTCGACAATGTTTTCTACTGCTGTAAGCACAGCGACTCTTTTCACAAGCAATACCTCCAATTATTACTCCAATCTTCTCCAAAACTACTCGACTGCGGTTAGCACAGCCGCCCTCTTCACTAGCAACACATCTAATTATTACTCCAATGTTCTCCAAAACTGGTCAACACCTCTCTCTACAACTGCTGGATTCACAAGCAATACCTCCAATTGGTCTTTCAATGTTCTTCAAAACTACTCCACGATGTTCTCTACTGCTGTCAGCACAGCAACCCTTTTCACAAGCAATACATCCAATTGGTCTTTCAATCTTCTTCAAAACTACTCTACCATGTTTTCTACTGCGGTAAGCACAGCGGCTCTGTTCACATCCAACACGTCTAATTACTACTCCAATCTTCTCCAGAATTGGTCAACACCTCTTTCTTCTGTAGCCCTTTTTACAAGCAACACCTCCAATTTCTTCCTGAGCAATGCGTCTGGTGGTCAAGCGCTTTCATCTCTGCTTGGAATTGTTTCCTCAGGACTTTCTACAACAGCTCTCTTTACAAGCAATACATCCAATTACTACTCCAATCTTCTCCAAAACTGGTCAACGCCCATTTTTAGCACAACTGCTGGGTTAGGAACAGCAGGGTATATTTCTTCTCCGCAATTAACATCTTCTCTCACAAGTATTTTAACGTACTACAGGTCACTCAGTGTAAATATTTCAACTCTTACCACAAGTAATCTTACAGGATTAACAGGATATATTTCTTCCTTACAGGTGGATGGTCTTCAGTTTGGCAATGGAACAGGGTGGGTGGACATAGGACCCATTCGCGCAGTTGCGGTGAGCACAATTCAGTTAAATGTGAATACTATCTATGCGAATCAAGTCTCAAGTGCTAGCTTCTTAGGAGATGGCTCACAACTTGTGAATCTTCCAGCGATTTCTTCCTTGTCTCTTCAGTCCACTTTGAGAGGACTTGGAACTGCTGGATACGTATCTACTGCGACATTAACACAAACTAGTAATTATTTCCAAAATGTTTTACAGAATTGGTCAACAAGTTTATCAACAACTGCGTTATTTACATCTAATACATCGAATTACTATTCTAATCTTCAACAAAACTGGTCTACACCTATCTACTCTTCTTTGATTGGCCTTGGAACGTTTGGATATATTTCAACTGGTCAATTCATCTCTTCTCAAATTGGAATGTATAGCAATATATCATCCTTCATAGACCCTGCCGAGTTGACATCGACTATCATTGGCCTCGGTTCAGCAGGATTTGCTTCTTCCATTGGATTGACTGCGATTCTCAATTCCACAGTGACTGGACTCACAAGCAATATCTCTACTATGATTGACCCTGTTGAATTAGCCTCTACAGTAACTGGAATAGCAGAACAGGGGCTTGTTTCTTCTGTTCAATTGGATAAATATTTCGCAAGCACAATCAATGGACTTGGAACAGCTGGATATGTTTCTACTGCTGCGCTTACATTAACAAGCAATTATTTCCAAAACCTCCTTCAAAACTGGTCAACACCTCTCTCTACTGCGACACTCTTTACAAGCAATACCTCCAATTATTACAGCAATCTTCTCCAAAACTATTCTACTTCTGTAAGCACAGCAACTCTTTTTACAAGCAATACATCTAATTATTATTCTAATCTTCTCCAAAACTGGTCTACACCAGTTTCTACAACTGCTCTTTTCACCAGCAACACATCCAATTATTACTCCAATGTTCTCCAAAACTATTCTACTGCTGTAAGCACAGCAGCTCAGTTTACAAGCAATACCTCCAATTACTACTCCAATGTTCTCCAAAACTGGTCAACACCTCTTTCTACTACTGCTCTTTTCACCAGCAATACATCTAACTGGTCAAGAAATCTCTTACAAGATTGGTCTACATCTCTAACGAGCACAACTATTGGTTTGGGAAATATTTATCTGAGTACTGCGACGGCAGGAATCACACAGCCACAATTAACAAGCACAACAATTGGTTTAGGAAATCTTTCTTATATTTCCTCTTCTCAACTCATTTCTTCCATGTCAAGCATTCTGACTTCATTTAGATCACTCAGTGTAAATATTTCTACACTTACAACCAGTAACCTTACAGGTGTTACAGGATTTATCTCCTCCTTACAAATCAATTCGCTCCAATTTGGCGATGGAAATGGCTGGGCTGATTTTGGTGCTCTTCGCGCTGTCATTGTGAGCACCATCCAAATGAATACAGATACTCTCTTTGCGAATCAAGTGTCAAGTTCCACCTTTCTAGGAGATGGCTCTCAACTTGTGAATCTTCCTGCGATTTCCTCGTTATCTCTTCAATCCACACTGAGAGGATTAGGAACTGCTGGCTATGTTTCTACTGCTGCGCTAACATTAACAAGCAATTATTTCCAAAATCTTCTCCAAAACTGGTCCACACCTCTTTCTACAACAGCTCTTTTCACCAGCAACACCTCTAATTATTACTCCAATGTTCTTCAAAACTACTCGGTTGCTGTTTCCACAGCAACACTCTTTACAAGCAATACCTCCAATTATTACTCTAATGTTCTCCAAAACTGGTCAACACCTCTCTCTACCACTGCTGGATTCACGAGCAACACGTCTAATTACTATTCAAATGTCCTTCAAAACTGGTCTACTGCTGTTTCTACTACAGCCCTGTTCACCAGTAACACCTCCAATTATTCTAGAGGCTTGCTCCAGGATTGGTCCACTTCTCTTTCTACCACATCCCTCTTCACCAGCAATACCTCCAATTATGCGAGAGGATTCCTCCAGGACTGGTCTACTTCACTTTCTACCACATCTCTCTTCACCAGCAATACCTCCAATTATGCGAGAGGATTCCTCCAGGACTGGTCTACTTCTCTTTCCACAACAGCTCTGTTCACGAGCAACACATCCAATTATTCTAAGAATCTTCTCCAAGACTTTTCTACTGGATTTTCTACACTTGCTCTCTTTACAAGCAATACATCAAATACTGCGTCTTCCAATCTCATTTCTACCGCAGTGGGTCTCGGTTCCTTAGGATATGTATCATCTCTCCAACTTCAGTCTACAACCACTGGACTCACCAATTACATCTCAAGCTATATCATTACTGCTGGAAACACTACAGGTGAAGTCTTGTATTTGAACTATAGTCAGCCTCTGACAAGTCCTTACAAAGAGCTAGGACTAACACCAACTTTTTCAACACTCCAAAGTTCTGTTTTCACAGTGTTACGAAACACCAGCAATCAAAGTGTAGCCCAATTCAAAACGAATTTTACTCTTCCTTCCTTTATTCCTACTGGCATTTGGGAACTCGCTATTTTCGCAAAATCAGCCCGCGCAGTGACGTATTTGTATGCTAGTTTACACCTTATCTTCTCCGATAATACTGAACAATATTTAACAACTGCTGCTTTGAATCCTATCTTAGTCAATGCCTTAAATTATATTACACAATATGATATCCCTTTTGTTGTTCCTTACACAAACACCTCTACAGGGTCTTTGGCACTACGTATCTACGCAAATACAGCTGATAATCAAGATGATACACTTACTACGTATTATGAAGATGGTGAATATTCCCACTTACACACAACCTTTGGAACCATCATTCCTGAAGTGATTCTCACCTCCACAGTTGTTGGGCTTGGCTCAGCTGGCTACATTTCCACTGCGCAATACACAACACTCAGCAATTACTACAAAAATACTCTCCAGGACTGGTCAACACCACTTTCCACAACTGCGCTGTTCACCAGCAACACATCCAATTATTTCACAGGGTTTATTGGAAGCACGTTGTCACTTTCCACAGGAAATGTCACAACATCTAGCTTGTATTTCAAAGACCCTTACGCAACCTCCATCGCTATGTTCCAGAGTTCATCACTTCTCTTTTATGGAAATGTAGTTTTGGCAGGATACGGACAACTCCAGCCACAACTTTTTACGTTCTAGAGTAGATGTCCACGTATACAATTACAGAAAATTTCCTATTTTCTCCATTATCATTATCGAATTGTTGTCTTTGGTTGGACGCAGCAGATAGAACAACTTTATTTACTGATACTGGAGGAACACTGCCTGTTTCTACAGGTTCCACTACACTCAGATGTTGGAAAGACAAAAGCACTTCCAACAACAATGCGACCAATACAGGAAGCAATCCAGTTGTTACCTTCAATAGTCAAAATTCTTTGAATACTATCACATTTAGCACCTCAAATTATTTGAATTTAACTTCTACATCCTTACCGAATGGTGGTCAATATGCGACCTATTTTTTTGTCTTGAAAACAACAAATACAGGAGTTCAAGTGTTCTTTTCTCACGGCCCAAATCCTGCGCAACAATACCAAACGCCACAATTTTTCTTTGCTTCACAAAATGTATATGCCGATACATATGGTGGGACTACTATTTATGATGCTACACCTATCACAAATAATTATATTCTAACAAGTTTTACACGAAATACAGCATATGATGGGTGGCTTCAAGGCTCTTCTTTTGTCGCAGCCAATGGTGTTAGTCTGTTAGGAAATACAGGAACTGGTTTTGCGACGCTGGGTATTGGGCGTGTTGGAAGTACATTGGATTATTCCTTCATAGGAGACATTGCGGAAGTTGTCATTTACAATACAGACCTTGATACAAGGAACCGACAACTCATAGAAGGCCATCTTGCGAACAAATGGGGGATTAATTCAAAACTTCCATCCAACCATCCCTATTATCAATATAGACCCTTGACATCGAATCTGCCTCTTCCTTTAGTTCCCGTCAATCCTCTCTTTATTCGCACTCTTGGTTCACCCCCTTATAGCAATTATCCTACGACGATTACAACGCAATTCTTTTCTCCGAAGAGTATTGCGAATTTGTCTTTGTGGCTGGATGCGAATGATCCCAATGCGGATGGAACTCAGACTTCAAACAATCAAACTATTTCAAACTGGAAAGATAAAAGCACAAATGCATATGGTGCTACAGCAATTGTTGCGGCTACTATTTCCAAAAAGAGCATAAATGGATTAGATTCCATGGTATTTGATGGTTCGTCTATGGGATATAAATACACTTCTTTTACGATTAATAGTGCTACTCATACTTTCTTTTTTGTTTCTAAACCAACTTCAGTAACAGCCAATTCTGGATATAATTATATTCTTGCTTTTCAAGACACAGGAGGTGGAAGTCCTTATATTGTATTTCCCTACTACAATGCTAGTCTCAGTGGAATGAAAGGATATATTACATCTTATAATGGTTTAGCAATAGACTATACAAATTCAACTTTGGTTGATAATGCTGTCGCAAATGCTGTTACTTTAACATGTGCTGTTATTCAAAGTGGTTCTCAACAAATTTATAGATTTGGAAGTCTACAATCTTCAGCCACCGCATCATTATCTTCCGCAACGTCTCCCTATTTATTTCTAGGTGCCTATCCCGCTGGAGCTGGATATTACTTTAATGGAAATTTGTGTGAGGTTCTGGTATTTAATGCTACCTTGGATGCTTCTCAACGACAAACAATAGAAGGCTATCTTGCGTGGAAATGGGGATTGGTAAGCAGTCTTCCGAGTTCGCATCCGCATAAAAATATTCCTCCCTCGGCTTAGAGATGTCTATTTCCTTTCGTTCACAGGCGGGTAAAAACAATTCATTTACATATACTCCCTTCTTTCGGCCAGAGCAGGTTGGTAATTTGACTATTTGGCTCAATATGGATAGTGATTCAGCAATTTTTGATGGTAATGGAAATCTTACAGAATGGAGAGATAAATTACGTTATGTACCTGCTGTAGTTCCAGAGAGAGGTCCTCCCACTCCCGCTCAAGGATATTATATTCCTGGCAGAGAGAATGATTTTCCAACACGAACGAGCTTTGGAAATGGAAATGGAGTTCTGTTTACTGCTAATAAGTATATGGTGTCTCAAGCGAATGTTACTTTAACAACTTCGGATAGCTGTACTATATTTATTGTAGGGTTTTTTGATCCTAATGAGAGTGGTGTTATGTTTTCATTTAAAGTTCCTGGATTGACTCCAGGAAGTACAACTGGAGAAGGTCGTTTACAATATGATCAAGTAAGTGATCCTCCTCAAACAATTGGTTATTTTGATGTAGCAGGTGCGGCAACAACACTTTCAACTATGTTGAATACTCCAGGCCTTTTAATCTTTAGAATTCAATCTGGTACAGGTCCTCAAACTATTTACATAAATGCAGATACAACTACCTCAGGGTCTATTAACAGAGATGGAATAGCAAGTTTAGACGGCGGGAAAACTATTTATATTGGTCATTCTGATCCTCTGAATACTGATCTTCCCTTTTCTGGTAAAATAGCTGAAATTCTGGTGTATGATTCAGTAGTTGCTATTGATAAAGTTGCTGCTTATTTAGGTCAAAAATGGGGGTTTGGTTCGCAGATTTCTGGTGACTTCGCAGATACAAGAGTTTTTTATCCTATCAGATCTGGACCCATCTTTACTTTCAACCCACGCGTTCCGTAAATTTCTTTTAGAACAAATGATATACTAAAAAAGGAAGAGTCATCATGACTTCGTTTTTTAGTACACAAACCCAAGTGGCTCTCATTGATACGCGAAGCAATCCTGGAACGATTCAATTACCATCTGCCATCGCCTTCGCGTATAGAACTATCTTGCTCAAAGACATTTACGGAACCTTTGCGACGAAGTCTTTAACGTTAACAACTACCGGTTCGGATACCTTTGAAGATGGTTCAACAACAAAAGTGTTGACGACGAACTCTGGATTTATCCAAGTCTATGCTGGGCAGGCAGGAAGATGGTATATTTTGAGCGGGACAGACCTTGTTCAAGTCAAGGTCTCTTCCATCCAGTTTTCTACGCTTATTGGGCCCCTTCCCCAGATTTCTACGATTGCTTTGTTTACAAGCAACACATCCAACTACTTCCAAACTGCGCTTCAAAACTGGTCCACCGCAGTCAGCACAGCTACATTGTTCACAAGCAACACATCCAACTACTACTCCAATCTTCTCCAGAACTGGTCAACACCTCTTTCCACCACTGCTTTATACACAAGTAACACATCCAACTACTTCCAGAATACGCTCCAGAACTGGTCAACTGCTGTATCCACTGCGACTCTCTTCACGAGCAACACCAGCAATTATTATACAAATGCGATTCAAAATTGGTCAACTCCTCTTATCAGCACAACCATTGGTCTAGGCAATATTTATCTTTCAACTGCGACGGGTGGTATAGCATCGATTCCCAATAACCTTTCCACGATGGCCCTCTTTACAAGCTCCGCAAGTATTTCCACAACCACCACAATTATCCTCAGTACACAAGCTGTTTACACATCGTCTGTACAAGCATTTGTTCTCAGCTCACAAACCTTATACGTCTCTTCACTCTATACGGCCACACGACAATTAACACCCATGTTTATCACCTTCTAAGGTAGATGGCTACAGGTCAAAACAATCCTTTTTTTACACCCAGACAGATTTCTGGATGTCAACTTTGGTTGGATGCAGCAGATTCTACAACGATAACAGAATCTGGAGGAACTATCATAAATGTCACAAATAAAGGAAATACAAGTGTTGTTCTGAGCAATGCGAGTGGATTTACCTATGACAGGACAAACAAAGCCTTTTCCAATTCTACTGCCTCTTCTAGCCGAAATTTAGGAAGGAACGGGACATATACACAAAATCAACCAGGAACTCTTTTTGCGGTGGCGGCTTTTTCATCTGCTGCTAGTAATCCTTATATTATTGATAGCCGTTCAACACAAGTGGATGTTGGCCGATTTGCGTATTCAATCGTTCGTAATATTGCCAATACTGCGGATGTTGCCTATGCATTTGCTGGAAATGTGAATGCTCCAGATTATGGTTTGCGCACGGCTACTAACATTGCTTCAAACACAACGATTATCCATACATTGGTCATGAATGATGCGAGTTCAGATGTTCGTCTGAATGGTACAACGCAAACCTTTACTCAGAGTCCTGGTACAAATAGCATGACAGGTATCACTGTCGCAAATCGATATTCTGATGACCAATCCTGGGTTGGAACTATCAATGAAATTCTCTTATTTAATCGTGGACTCACTTTAGCAGAGCGACAACAAATCGAAGGCTACCTTGCCTGGAAATGGAATCTCCAGTCTTCCCTCCCTTCTACACATCCCTACAAATCCACTCCCATTCCACCTCTCCTAAGTCCACCCACAACCGCTCCTGTAAGTATTCTCAATCCATCCTTTTCAGATTGGAGTCCACTTCAAATATCTGGCTGTCAACTCTGGTTGGATGCGACAGATTCTACTTCAGTGACTCTGAATAGCACGAGTGTGACACAATGG
>JACCDG010411772.1_pt1 | contig 19272 bp, 29 predicted proteins | sample 7442471 | NCBI WGS metagenome assembly JACCDG01 (sample SAMN15323444, study PRJNA562643) | freshwater metagenome | isolation source: river surface water | place: USA:Blue River Watershed | collected 2017-08-17 | reverse complement strand
GACATAGCAACTTACATCATTACCGACACAACTAACAGTAGAGCCTATCGTATCACATTACAGATAGGTGCAAGTTTCAACAACAACATGATTAGTATTGAACGACTAGTATGATAATACAAGGTGTATCACTAAATGGTGTTCGTGTAGTTGATGCTAGTATCATTACACAAGATTTAGCAATATGGATAGATGCCAATAATGCTAGCAGTTACAGTGGCACCGGTACAAGTATCACAGATTTGAGCGGCAATAGTAGAACACAAAATCTACAAGCCGCCGCACAATACACAATGTTGAATGGCGTGAAATGTTTTGACTGTTCAACTAATACATATTACATCACAGCCGCGAGTGCTGTTCCTGTATTACCAACAACTGGATTCACATATATTGCCTGGGCTAGAATGAATAGTAGTACTAGTACTTGGCGTACACTTTTTAGAAGCAACCCTAGCGATCACGCATTATTGATTGAGATAGGCACTAATCGTTTAGGTATGTATGATAATCAAACAAATGCTTTTTATCCTAGTGGATATAATGATGTATCAAGTTTAGCAAATGTTTGGGTACAATGGGCTGTGACTGGTGATAGTAGTGGGCAGACATTTTATATCAATGGACAGCAAGTAGGCACTACAGTAAAAACAGCCGCAGGAAATAGTCATTGGTATACTGGACTTCAAGACCAACCATTTGGCTATATCGCTAACATGGAGTTGTACACCACAATACTCACACAAGAACAGATACAGCAAAACTATTACAATCAATTATCAAAATTCACTACACCTGAAATTGTGACATCTAATCTTGTATTGTGGTATGATCCTAGCAATAGCGTTAGTTATCCTGGTAGTGGCAATACTATAACAAATCTTGCTAGTACTTCACTAAATGGTACTATGAGCAATATCACTTATACTAGCCCTTATTTTAGTTATAATGGAAGTAGTAGTCAGATCAATGTGCCTGATAACGCATTACTAGAGCCAGGCACTGGCGATTGGACTATGGAAGCCTGGGTATATTTGAGCAGTAGTAGCGGCAGTAAAGTTGTATTAGGTAAGTTCGATCCGGGCGGTGGTCAACAAGATGTGTCATATAGTATTCGCATTCAAGGTGCCGGCATTTATGCTCAAATAGGTAACGGAACAAATGTCGTAGATACTGCTCTTTATACATTACCATTGAACACTTGGACAAATGTAACTTATGTCTGGAAAAATGTAGCCACTAACTCACTAGAAGCCTATATCAACGGAGTCAGCGTAGGTAGTGTGTCACACAGTTTCTCAAGCATATTGAATACATCAGCAAACTTGTATATAGGCTCATATAACGGTGGCGAATACAGTCAGTATATGAACGGCCGTATAGGCATCACTAGATTGTATAGTGCCGCACTGTCATCAGCACAAGTTCTACAGAATTACAACGCAGACAAGTCAAAATACGGGCTTTGATAAATACTAGACAAGGATAATAAGATGGCAACACGCGGCGTAAAAATCACGAATCTAAACACTATTGCAAACAGTAGCCTTACTGGCAATATAGTGATTCCTGTTGTCGATCCTACGATGACTTTAGCCGCTCCAGACGGCGAGACACTTAAAACTAGTGTCAATCAATTAGCCAATTTTATATTAAACAGTGCAGGCCCGGCTAATGTCGCAAACACAGTCAGAAACAACGCACAACCTAACATCACAAGTACCGGTACACTAGTTGGACTAAATGTAGCGGGCATCACAAATCTAGGCGCTGTAGCAAATGTTAAGATTACCGGCGGTACTGCTGGACAAACATTAACTACATATGGTAACGGTACATTATATTGGGGCACAGACAGTACTCCCGGACAACCAAATAATTCTGTACAGTTCAATAGCGGTAATGCGTTTGCAGGAAGTGCTAATTTCACATTCAATAATTCAACTAGCACATTATCTGTCACCAACATTAATGTAGGAAACATTGACGCAAATACAGCCACTGTGGACACTTTGACGGTTGGCAACTTAAACCTCCCAGTAGGCAACGGTACACAACAACAAGTCCTGGGTATCATAAATCAGTCTACACAGCAACTAGGTTGGAAGACAGTTCCAGTCTATTATGTGACTGTAAATATGCGTGATAGTACTAGTTATTTGAGCAGTCCTGACCCGGTTTTGCGTGTTTATCCAGTAGGCCAGCGTGACGGGTCATTCTTAGACCTCAATGTTACGCAAATATGATAAATACAGATAATAGGAATAAACAATGGCAAATAAGTACCCTTTAGTTTCTAATTCTGCTACTAAAACGATACAAGAACTAGGTGTAGGTGATACACTTCTAGTCGATAACCTTGCTGTAACAGGCGAGGGAAATATTGTCGGTAATCTAGTAGTAGGCGGAAATGTCACAGTTAATGGTAGCATCAATGCTAACCTTGGAAATGTCATTGTTGAAAATTTGACAGTTGAGGGGGAAAGCAATCTAGGTCCTGTAGGAAATATTACCATATCAGGCGGTAGCAATAACTATGTATTGCGTACTGATGGTACAGGTAATCTTACTTGGGCTAACATTCAAAGTGAGATTGCTAATGCAGCCGGCGCTAACACATATGTACAGATCAATAATAACAATCTGTTCGGTGCTAGTGCCAACTTCAGATTCAATACTGATACGAATACATTATTTGTAGACGGTAATGCAAACATAGCAAATTTGAATCCTACAGTTTCAAACTTAGGACCTGCCGCTAATGTTCACATCACGGGCGGTAGTGATGGTTATGTTCTTGCAACAGATGGATCGGGTAATTTAAGTTGGGTCGGTATAGACCCTAGCGTTAGCGGCGATGGCGGCAACGCAAGTAGTTCAGTTTTACTATTAGCAAGCCTAAATGGTGGCAATGCTATTAGTGCATAAATTTATATCGTCAGATGACGGAGGAAATGTATAATGTCGGTCTTAATACAATTTAGAAGGGATACAGCAGCGGCATGGACTGCGGCTAATCCCGTACTCGCATCAGGCGAGATGGGCGTAGAAACAGATACAAGTCTGTTTAAAATAGGTAACGGTAGTACACCGTGGAATAGTTTAACATATGGTGGCCTAGTAGGTAACCCTGGTGCGACTGGTCCTCAAGGATCAACAGGTGCAACAGGCATACAAGGTCCAGTTGGTGCGACGGGCGATGTTGGTCCAACTGGCCCAGTAGGCAGTACAGGTGCAACAGGTAGTACAGGTGCTACTGGTCCGATAGGTAGTACAGGTAGTACAGGCCCGGTAGGCTCAACAGGATCGACAGGCCCAATTGGACCCGTAGGCTCAACAGGCAGCACAGGACCGACAGGTGCTACTGGTTTAACTGGAGCAACAGGCCCAACTGGCCCACAAGGCGCATCAGGTTTAACTGGTGCAACTGGTGACAGATATTCAACTACAAGTACATCAAGCATCACAGTAGGTACTGGTAGCAAGGCATTGGTTGTAGCACAAAATCTATCATGGATTCCTAATCAACTAATCATCATCACTCAAGATGGTAATGCCGCTAACTACATGACTGGCGTAGTCGTAAGTTATGCAGGTATCTCTGGTTCAATGGCTGTTAACATTTTAGATAGTTATGGTTCAGGTACATACTCAGGATGGAGTGTAGGTGAGTACACTCAAGTAGGTGCTACTGGTCTAACAGGTGCAACTGGTTCAACTGGTCCAGTAGGCCCAGCCGGTGCTACAGGTCCTTCAGGTGGCCCAACAGGTGCCACTGGTGCTACAGGCCCGCAAGGTGATCCAGGTACCCCAGGTGGTGCGACTGGTTCAACAGGTCCAGCTGGTCCAGCTGGCGCGACTGGTATCACGGGTGCTACAGGTCCATTAGGAGCCACTGGTCTACAGGGCGCAACAGGTAGCACAGGTGCTACTGGCGTGATGCCAACTATCGGTGGTGCTAACACAAGCATTCAATATAGCAACGGTGCTCCTGGTGGATTCACTGGTGATGCAAACTTAACTTGGGACTATGCTCTAAACATATTAAGTGTTGTAGGCACAGCCAACATTTCTGATGTGAATGTAAGCGGTAACTTAGATGTATTAGGTGCCGCACAGATTCATGGCAATCTAGTTGTAGGTAACAGTCAAGGTAATATCAATGGTGTAGGTGACGGTATTCAGTTATATGATGAAACTGCTACAGGTTTTGCTCAGATTAACTGGGCAGACGATCAGATCGTCAAGACTGACAACACTGGTATAACTTTCACAGCAAACGATGGCAATGGTCCATTCACTGCAACATTCGGTATCGATGGCAATATGTCATTCCCACAGAATGTAACTGTTCTAGGCAGCATTGATCCTGAGAACTTAAACATTGCTAATGGTCGTGCTAATGTAACAGGCGTTGCTGATACAGTAGGTGCAGGTGCTACAGTCGGTGTTCGTTCAATACTAAGTGTTGATAGCGCATTCGGTAGCAATGATCCAAATAACCCAGCAAGCGCACAAGCAGTTCGCGGTCGTATCACTGGTACAAACTTGACAGGTAACAGCAACTATCTAACTGGTGTTACTGGTCAATATTTGATCACTGGTACTAATGCAAGTGACTTCTTAAAGACTGGCGTATTAGGTGTTGTTGGTGATCAAACAACTACAGCAGATGCGGCAGTTGTTGCTTACTTAGACGGTGACGGTGGATTGACTACAGCAGGCTCAGCATACGGCGTGAGCATGAAGAACAGCACAAGTGGTTCAGGATTCGATTATGGTCTTGACCTACAATGGATCGATCTTGGCCTAACTGGTCTAGATACTCCATTCAAGGTTGCTGACATTCGTTTCAACAACGGTGTTGAGTTAGTAGCAAATGTCGCTAACGCAGTAAGCATTAATGCTAACATAACACTTGGCGCATTAGATGTAACTAATAACGCAAATGTTGGCGGTGACTTAGATGTTACAGGTAATGTTGATGCAGGTAATGTTATCGCAACAGGTGATGTATCTGGTGCTACATTGACTGGTAACTTGACTACTGCGGCTCAACCAAACATCACTAGCGTTGGTACATTGACAAGCCTAGATGTAACAGGTAATCTATCATCAGGTAATGCAAATCTAGGAAACTTAGCAGTCGCTAACTTCTTCAGCGGTGATGGTACATCATTGAGCAATGTTACTGCTGATTTTGTGACGATTGTAAATGCTAACGCAAATGTGATCGGTACATTCTACCCACTATTCGCTAACGCAACTAGCGGTGTTGTAGAGTTAGACAACTTCGGTAACACGATTGAGTTTAACCCACAAGGCAGTATCTTGTCATTCGGTCAGGCTAACGTCGAAGTCGTAACTAACGGCGGTGGCGAGACAATGAATCTTGACGGTAATAACAACAAGATTCGTTTCAGCGTGACTGGTGCAGCCAATGTAATGACTGTTGAAAGTATCGGTGTAAGTCTACAACTTGCAACATATGGTTCAAACGGTGCAAGAGATTTAGCGATCACAGCACCTGTAGCAGGACAAGTTATCTATGTCACTGGTTCAGGTATGCAGGTTCGCGGTGCAACTCAGTGGAACTTGATCGCAGGATCAGGAACTTAATACTAAACTAAAAATTTAGTCTAAACAGCAACCTAGTATAAGTAATCGTATGAGATTTCATATACTAGGTTTGCCACATACAGTCACAAGTAAAGAATATAACGCTTGTGCATATACACAAAAGGTTCTTAAGTTCGGTAAGATGATGAAGGCCCGTGGCCATGAGATCATCCATTATGGTCATGAAGAATCAGACCTTGTTTGTGATGAACATGTCACAGTAGTCACTAACAAAGATTTAGAGATCGCTTACGGCAACTATGATTGGCGTAAGAATTTCTTTACATATAACACACAAGACCACGCATATCAAACATTCTATAAAAATGCTATCGCTGAGATAGGTAAGCGCAAGCAAAAGAATGATTTCATTCTTCCTTTCTGGGGCTCAGGTGTTCGTGATATATGTGACGCACACAATGACTTGATTGTTGTAGAGCCGGGTATCGGCTATGCAGGTGGGCATTGGGCACGATGGAAAGTATTTGAGAGTTATGCTATCATGCATGCCTACTATGGAATGCAGGGAGTGGGCACTTGCAAATCTGATTGGTATGATGTAGTCATACCCAACTATTTCGATCCTGAAGATTTCACATACAATGACAAGAAAGAAGACTATATACTTTATCTTGGCCGTGTATACTCAGGTAAAGGTGTTCATGTAGCCATTCAAGCAACTGAAGCAACAGGGGACAGATTAGTTATCGCAGGTCAAAAGCCTGATGATATGCATTTTCCAAAACATGTTGAGTTTGTGGGTTACGCAGATGTGCCTACTAGAAAGAAACTAATGGCTAATGCTAAAGGTGCATTCGTACCTAGCATGTATATCGAACCATTTGGTGGTGTACAGATTGAAATGCTAATGTCGGGCACTCCTACGATCACAACCGACTGGGGTAGTTTCGTAGAAAATAATCTGCATGGTGTTACTGGATATCGTTGCCGTACATTCGATCACTTTGTATGGGCCACAGAAAATATCACAAACATCAAACCACAAAATTGTCGTACATGGGCCGAAAACTTTACATTAGAACATGTAGCCCCAATGTACGAAGAATATTTCCAAAATGTCTTAAATGTCTATAACGGCAAAGGCTGGTATGAACGGACACTTGACAGACAAAATCTAAATTACTTACATAGACAGTTTCCTCTGCTATAAAAGGAAAGGCCCCATAAGGGGCCTAACCTATTTCAGTATTTGATTACTGATTACTTGACAGCATCAAGCACATCAGCAACAGTGGTCTTAGCCTTGTTGCCGCGAGCCTTGATAGCATCAAGCGAGGGCTTCTGAGCCTTCACCTTGACCTCACCCTTGCGGGCCTCTTTCTCACGATCAACAAGAGTCTCGCTAATCGTAGCCTGATCTTCTGCACTCGCAAACTCATTAAGAGTCAGCATGAACTTGAGCGCATCGATCTTGCTCATAGCGTTCGGGAGCGTAACGAAGTCACAGCGAGATGCCCCGCCCTTCGTGAACTGCTTGACACGGCGAGCCATGTCATCAGTGAAACGCACCTTAGCGTTACCATTATGAACAGTGATACCAACAACAGTATAAAGATTAGTCGTCATATAAATTACCTCATCAAGTTAAAATTAAACACACAAACAAATGTAGTCACACACTACACCATTAGTATAACAAAGTGGAGAGCCAATGTCAACCACTTTGTTACCCAATTTATACCGGCATCGCATAGTCGCTAATCAGCAACTTGCCATACTGGGCCTTAAGCATCTGAGTAGCCGCGTAGGGATTCTCAGCCATGATGTACACTCGGGTCGTACCTGCGCCCGGCTCATCCTTAAGTCTGCAAAGCATCCAATATTGTTTCAAATTCGACATCGTTGTTCTCCTGTTCCTACTATATATTACTTAGTCGTAACAATGTAGGGCTTGTCCCAACTACCGATGTTGAGATCATAGTAATACGCGGTGTCAAAATAATCGGTCATCGCATCGCTACGGTCATAGTAGTCAGCAGCCTTGAGGGCTTTGAAAGCCTCAGTCAAAAATTCCTTAGCGATACCGTCATAGTGATCCTGGAACCAGTAGGGGTTCACTTGATCATAATTATTAGTGTTGGGGCGGAAACCACGCGACACTTGATAATGATCATTACCGCAAACACGATTGCTGTTGGCAATAAAATCGATAGGACCTGACTTGAGGGTCAGAGTGATCGCCATGTGATTACGCACACGCAAAGTGCCCTTGACACCAAACTTAGCAAGCACGGGCTTGAGGGCTTGTGCGATCTTCTGTTTGCGTTCCTGATTCATGTAAGCCATTTCGTATCTCCGAAAATTCAGTATATGTATATTATAGACCCAACCTGACCCAAAGTCAAGCCTTAGATGTAAAAATCTTCACCGCGTTCGCCGGCGCCGATAGCATCATAGACCATTTCACGCACCACTGTGTCAGTAGCCTCACCATACTTAGCAGGATCGTAGTTGGCGAGATCGATCAAATTCTGATAGACCGTCTGCCAGTCCAAACCAGTTTCCTTAGCATATTGAACGATGCCAAAAACTGCGATATTGCCTTCTGAAGTGAACATTCCGAAATTCATAATTTGCTCCGTTTCTCAACTCTATGTATTAATTATAGTCCCACGGAGACCCAAAGTCAAGCCTTTTTCGCCACTTTTTTCCATTATTTTCCGGATATTTTGTTGTTTAAAAACAACAACTTACGCTTCCTCAGGGACTGTAAGGTCCGGTTCATCACTTTCCATCATGTATTCCAATACATCTTCAACCCAACATTGGGGAACTCTTAGCATCGATGACACCTGTTCCGGACTATAGCCCCTCTCTAATTGCTCCTGGATTTCGATATTCAATTCACTCATTCTGCTCATGCTGTCATCCACTTTTCATTAGATTCTAAAACTAAAGATTCGGCTCCGTCGTACTCATCGATACGAAACTTGGCTCCTACTGGTACCCAGTGAACATACAAATCACCCGCACCACCGGTGTAAACATCATCCCCGTACTTTTTGTCAACATAGGATTCAATTTCGTGGTAGTGAACTTTATTCAACACCATGTTAACGATGATTGGATCGAATACCAATTCCGGGTGTTGTTGATTCCAAGTGTACCAGCCCGCACCGAAGCCCGGGCTTACTAGTACCGCAACGTTACCGTCACGCACTACCTTTTCCATGATTACATCCAAACTATGTAACATTATACAGTTTCCAACATGTTAGCGGGCACTCGCCAGCGAGTAAACCCTGCATTAACAATCACAAACTTACGGTTAATCTTATCAACCTTACCAGTCACCAATTGACCAGTACGGCTGTTTGTAAACTTCACAGAACAACCAAGTGACAGACTACGGCGTGTCTGTGTAGTCAATTGACTACGGCGATAGCGAATCGCATCACCGATACTATTCAAATCATCGTTGGTCAGATCACCAAACATGATAGCACTATTGATTTCCTTGATATTCATCATTTGCTCCTTAAGCAGCCTTGTTAAGATATTCGTTAACTTCCTGACCGGTGACCATATCACCGTTGCGCATCGTATACAAGACACGATAATTCTCACGCCCACCACCCATGAGCATATCATACTCTTCGGTCTTGCGTTCCACACGCTGGTTCATGTAACCATATTCGCCGTTCTCGACGGTGCGATTAGCGACCCAACGACCACCAATCCAGCGCAATTCGAATGGCGTCTCCCAATCTTCACACACCACGGCATCATTATCGAGGATAGCCCAATCAACTACATACTCCTCGAACATGGGATTCATAGTATTGATCAATGCTGTCAAAGTGGGGATACCATCTTCCCTCACACGCACAGCCTGAGCCGGGGTAAGATCAGGAACGATAAAAGTCTCGCCTCCCTTAAACTTCCAGTAGGGCTTATCTTCCGAACCGTAGTTCTCGCGGACTTGAGTAGTGATAACGATCTTCATATCTGTTCCTTAATCTCAAACTATAGATATAGTATATTACCGGGCGTACCCAAAGTCAAGCCTTTTTTAAAGATTTTTTAAGGAAAAATGTTGTTTAAAAACAACAACTTAGATCAGTGGTGAGCGCCCATCCAGGCCATGACCTGTTCTATGTCGATTTCCAGACCCTTATACACGATCTTTTCGACTTCTAAAATCGGCATTTCAAGTTTACGGGCGATCTGGAAACAATCATGACCTTTAGCCCTCAGGTCCATGACCATTTGTTCGATTTGTTCAGACTCCATTATAGGTCTTCCCAACTATCGTCACGGTGTTGAAATTTAGGGCGGCGCTTGTAGGTGTGCTTATCATCCTGGCGCTTACCGCGGAAGTTGCACTCCCTGTCAAAGAGAGCCTTATGGACTCGCTTCTTAGGGGCCTTGATAACGAAAGAAATGCGTTCAGTTTTCATATCCATTATGTTACAGGATTTGGAACCTGTTGTCAAGATTTATTTATTAAATTCCTGGCTGATGTAGTACTCAATCAATCGCTGTTGCATTTGTGCAACTGTGTTACCATAACCTTCGCCACTGAATCGAACCGGACAGTTACCCCAACTGAGATTGGTAGTGAACTCTCCCAACCACTTTCGATGATCAGGATTAGTAGGATCGAATTTAACGACGGGACGGCTTACTACACTTAGAACGGACATTTAGTCACCTTTAGTTAAAAACACAAGTGAATTATATAACACCAAAGAACAATCATCAAACAGTTTGGGTAACTGTCATAATCCTACTGCCTTCTTAACTTCGTAGCGAGCAATTTTCTCGTCAAAGTACATAAGAACGCCTTCGTTGTAGGGACTTTTCACTAGGACTTCACCTAACTCTGTAGCGAGGGCTTGCGTGAACTTAAGCAGAATACTGTAAGTGTCCTCGGATTGATCTAACGGATCACGATCTAAAACACCTACTGTATCATTAATTAGTTTTTCAATTTGTGCGTTCATTACTTCACTCCAAAAGTGTTAAGAGCAGGTTGCAGTTCCTTGATCAATGCAGTCTCGACCTTGTGAGCCTCTGCCTTACCACGAACAACATCAACCAACATAACTATAAAAGCCTCAGCACCATACTTGCGAATGTTGCGAGACAAACCCCATGCCTTATTCTCGGTCATAGCACGTTGCACGTGCTTCAAGAACCGACGCTGGATCGTGCGTTCCGCGTTACCGCGATATGATACGACCGTAAGTCCGATATACTGTTCGCCCGTGATCGTGTTCTCAAGCATATAGATTGCTTGATTACGATCTGATCGGCGCTTGCGTTGTTTTGTCAGCATATGTATATTATGCTACCTTTTGACCCAAAAGTCAAGCCTTTTAGTGTTGTTTTTATGCAACAAAAAGGTGTTGTAAATCAACAACTTAGCGAGCCTTCAGTTTCCTGTTGTTTTCTCGCAAAAAGTCTAGTAGTTTGTGTTGTTTTTGCGCAACATCACTTTCCCACGGTAACTGTCTGTAATCCTCATATGACATATCTAGGGTGTTGACTTTATACAACACATTGTCCCATAGTATACGCCCTCCCGATCTGCTTTGCAACCTATTTGTAAACATTTGATGTAGGTGTAGTAACTCATGTGTCAAGGGAATTATAAACTCGTCTAATGACAGATCCTGGTTCAATCGTATGCGATTGGGAAATCTAGGATCAAGTACAGTCATACCATATACGCTAGGATCCATATTTTCAAATTGAATCTCTATTCGATCGGGCAAGACATAGATCGTCTTTACTAACTTGATTACTTTCTCTGTGAATTTTTCATAGATGATATCGGGCTTTGTTTTACCCCGATAGATGAAGGTTACTTTCATACAACTATTTATCCTTATAAATATCGTTATGGCTACATTAACTGATTTTATCATAAACTGGGGAGATGTTGTTGAATTCGATTTCCCTACTTGGAACTTTGGTGAGGCGACAAGAATACTCAACAAGCATCCAGGCTGGAAAGTATATCAACCACACAAGCCGGGATACAATAGATTTGGTTTGAGCGTCACTAGTCTAGATGGCGGGTTCAGTGGCTTACCTGATCTTGTTAGTTTAAGAGAATACAATGCCTTAAACAATACAAATTATAACGAAAGCGACTTCAAAGTACGCACTAACTTAGAAGCATTTATTCCTGAACTTAAAGAGTTGCTAGACTTCTTTGAACCTAACTTAGGTAGATGTCATTTTTTACGACTAGACAAAGGTGGATTCTTTCCTCCCCACAGAGATAATGGTGCTATCGTAGCAGTGCCTAGTTTTAGAATACTTGTCCCTATCAACAATTTCGGCAATAATGATATGAAGTGGATACAAGACGATAAGATATTAAATCTATCATTGGGGCGCGTATATTTCATCAATACCAGCAAGATACATAGCATATTCAGTTTTGTTGATAACTGCATGATGCTTGTTTTGAATGTTATGTGGGATGAACAAATTTTAAATAAGATGGTGAAAAGACTTGTTGCGATTTGAATATTATCATGATAATTGGTTGGATATAATACCTTACACAAAGGGTGAACCCGATTTGACAACGAATCTTACTGTAGATTTTTTTAGATCATTAAAGTTCGATTCTGAAACATTAAAAACCTATAGAAAAAACGCAGTCAACAGACTGTTACCTATGCTAGGCGATAAGCCCGCACTATGCTTTAGTGGTGGCATAGATAGCCAGGCAACATGGCAATGTTTTAATGACGCCGGAGTTGACATAGATGTTTATGTATTGGTCTTCAAAAATGACTTGAACTTACAAGATGTGTCTAGCGCCATCAATTTTGCAGAATATAAAAAGTTAAAAATCAATTTTATTGAGATTGATATATTGAATTTTTTGTCTAGAGAAAATGCAGCCTATAGCCAAAAATATAAATCACTCAGTCCTCAATTTAATACTCACTATAAACTATGTGATATACTTAGATCGAAAGGATACACTGGTTTTGTTCATGGTGGAGGGTCTCCTATGCTAGCGGCCAACATAGGAGCATGGATAAGTAATTATAACAGAAATTTTTTAAATTACATCAATTACAGCGAAGTGACCGGAACTTTGTGCCAAGGAAATTTTTTAGGATCTGACCCTCATCTAGCTTGGGCAATAACATTACTGACACCGACATTCATTAATGAGCATTATAATAAAAATGCCGTATACAAAGAGGAACATGACCTTTTCGAATATCAGAGATACTTAGATAAAATAAAAGGTTACAGGGCGTCAGGATTCGACATTATTCCCCAAGAACGAAAATACACCGGATTTGAATTAGTAAAAGTAGAACTAGAAAAAAGATACGGAGACGGGTGGGCGTTTGAAAAATTTTATAGATACCCGCTCAAGCAATATGCAAAAGACATCGATATAGTGGTACATCTCAGCGATGATCTTATAGATGAAATTAAAAGATTAAATTTTGAAAACTTTAGACCTAGCGTTGACGCCCCTACCGGGATTTGAATATAGTTGACTACCCATAAATAAGACTCCGTCTACTAGAGTTTCAGAACCTATCCAATACCCTTTCTCCAAATGAATATTATAAGGAGTAACTTTGCATCCATCGCATCTGCTATCTTTATACGGATTTATATGTGTCACTAGGATTTTAATCACAGTAGGCGTAGTCTCCCACTGTCTTACGATATTCAGTTCTTTCTGATGTAGCAAATTGATATCCTGTTGAGTGACAAATATTGGTATAGCACCGTGAAGAACTCTGCTTGTATTAGAGGGAACATGCGATTCTATCTGATCGAACCCATATACAATTTCTTTACAATGATTGCGAGACCAATTAGTATCTTCCCAATCTATATGACAACTGTGTATATAGGGAAATCCATATTGACATAAGACATCTACCTGAGTACCATTTTTAAGAGTGATGATCATAGACTTATCACTGAAATGAAGATTACGAGGCCAATTGGGATTATTGTCCCGTCTTAGAATCAGTCCTTCAAACACCTCATTTACGAACTTATCGAAAGTACCATATAGTTCTTGTGAGCCCGGATTTACTACAAACTGAACTTCAGGATATAACTTACACATTGTTTCTATGTACAAAAACCCTCTTTTTATATGTTTTCCTATGTTTCCGTTGAAAATGACCAAATCGGTATCGGGAGGTAGTACCTGCTCACTTTCGCTGTTTTCGTTGTATTCGAAGTATAGATCACTAATTATATGTACATTTGCCATGTTAATATTTAGATTTCTTGTAAAACAAAGATAAATAAAAGATATATAGCAGGAGCCTATAAACATGCTAAGAGTTACATTCATGGACGAGGCATCAAGAGATGCATTCGCAGACCGTTTTAAAATTACCAGTAAGGTAGACAGCAGCCAGCTGGATATCGACTGGCATTACCTTCAATTTGCTAAACTAGATGCTAAGGCACTAGATTATACCGAAGTAGCCGTGTTACAGTCAGGGGCTGGCGCCGCTCAGGAAAGAGAATTCATTGTCAAGGGAAACCCGTCAACATTCGGAGCACACGCTACTGTTGTGCAAGACTTGGGGAAAGGTTTCTATCTAGTCAAGTCAACAGACGGGCTAACATTGGGCGATCATGTTGATTCTATTGAACACAACAGTTCACCTGTTAAATTTGTAGCAGTCAGTAAACCAGACGGTGTGCTAGGTGTTGCGACTACATTAGGCGCAGATTCAGATTGGGCTCGTATAAGATTAGCATCACGCTTTCGTCCTTTAGTGTCATCTTTCAGCAAGCACGATATCAAATATAAATCTAAGCCTGAATTAATCGTAATGGATAGCGGTATTGATTTTTCTCATAGCGAGTTTCAAGGATTAGAAACTGAAAATTTCTACACATTGCCACAGTTCAATGGTGATTTTTCAGATGATGTAGGTCACGGAACAGCAGTAGCAAGTTTAGCATGTGGTAAGAATTTAGGTGTTGCTAGCAATGTAAAACTAGTGAATTGTAAAATAGGTAGCGCAAGTTACACAGCAAAACTTATTGACTTAGGTTTGGCTATTGATGCAATCGTAGCAAGAGCCAGCGCAAACTTAGCAGTTACAAGAATCGTAAACATGTCATGGGGTATACCTCGTTCAAGTTGGTTAGATGACAAGATCCAAGGTCTACTAGATATGGGAATCACTGTTATCTGTGCAGCCGGCAATGATGGTATCAGTGTTGAAGACATCAGCCCTGCAGGTATGGATAATGTTATAACTGTAGGCTCAATTGACAAGTACGATATCCCTTCAGGATTTAACAATATTAGCCCAAGCGATGCCGGAGTCACAACTGGACATGGTTTAAGCCTAGATTTGTTTGCTCCGGGTGAGAATGTTACTACTGCTGATCGTTCAGGTGCAAACAATTATATAATTGTATCAGGTACTTCTATGTCAGCACCATTAGTAGCAGGTATTGCCGCAGAACTTGCTTCACTACAAACAAGCATGGTTCCTTTCTCAACTGTGAAGAGTCAATTGTTAAGTACTGCAACTAAAGATGCATTACTGTTTGAAGATGACAGATTTAGTAGCAATCAAAATAATCTTGCTTATTTGGTTACTTGCGATCCTAGCGTCGATATTAAAGATGACGGTAAGTCATTATATCTAGGCACACACGGAGAAAATGCGCAGATAGTTGCTAACTTAAATAGCACTGTAACTATAAGTAGCTTTAAACTATTGTACCCAGATGATCAGATCACATGGTCATTAGTTTGGGAAGATGCCGCGTTAGAAGCAAAATATGCCTCTTACACAAATCTTGATCCTGTAACAGGTATCTTGACTATCAATCGTCCAGAAATCGAATTACCTGAAGATACCAAGTTAGAAATGGTTTCATTTAAGGCTCAAGCCACAAGTGATAAGTTCGTTGCGAAAACAACTAACATGTTTTTCTTTAATGCTAACCCTGCATATAGAGATACAATGTCACAATCAGATGTTACTCTTGCATTGACAGATACAAATAGTATCAGTTTCTATGCTACATGGTATTTGATTATTAAATAAAGAGTGACCGAAGTTATACCATACAAACATGATGTTTTATGGAAACATTATGACAATACGAAATTAGAGGGATATATCTACAAAGATGTATTTCCCTCTAATTTGTTTTTGAGTATTAAAAATTTTATCAAAGCCAGTATCGACGACCATAATACCAAAACATTTTTAATGTCGGGTACAGAATTTACTTTTAATAATACAAAGATTAGACTGGTTGAACATCAACAAAATGAAAGAGAACAGATCGTTTTAATAGATCAGACTTTTCAAAAAGAATGGTATTATCAAACTAAAGAAACTATTAAAGAATGGTCTACTCGCAATCTTATAGAAAATCTTAATCCTCATATTTTAACTGCTATAAAGCATATAGAACAACTTGAGCCTTTTACAAATAAAGACTATGTGTTTAGCAGAATACATATAAACTATCTTGCTCCGGGAAAATTTTTAGGTTTACACAAAGACGGCGGACTTCTTCCTTATAACTCAAACAAAAATCATTTAAATTATAGTGTCACTGTTTATCTTTATGATCATGTTGAAGGATTAGGTGGAGAGTTTTGGAGCCCTTGCGGGTTTATTTATAAACCTAAAGCCAATAGTGCATTGGTAGTAAACGGGCAATATGCTACGCACGGAGTAACACAAAATATATCTGATGTGCCCAGACTGGCATTTACTTTGAGAGCATTACACATTTCTAACCTTTATTTGCCGGGACATCCTGATAAGTTTTTATGGGATGTTTTACCTTCCTTATGATTGTACAAACAGATTTTGAGACTATAAATTTAATTTGGTCTAAACATTTATGGCCTACTAGAGTTTCTAAGATTGAAACTCATAGTGCTATGTTACTTGACAAAACTTACGATATAAAAAATTTTGATTATCCTGCTACATTCTTGGTATACTACGAAGATGAAAAGATAGCAGGGTGCAATAGCGGACATAAGTGTAGCGATAATACTTATAGGTCTAGGGGCTTATATGTGTTCCCTGAATATAGAAAGAAAGGATATGGTAAAGCATTATTAGAGCATACTATATCTTTAGGTAAACAACAAAATGCTGCCCTAATATGGAGTTATCCTAGATTTGAGAGTTGGAATACCTATCAGTCTGCCGGCTTTAATTTGATTACTGAGTGGGATAAGTCTGAAACCGGTACAAATGCTTATTGTACTTTTAATACCAATAGCGACCTTCGTTGCGCATCCTTCTAACCAACCATGGATTAGAAGTAATCACACCAAAACACTTTAACTTAACAGTACTGAATAAACTTGTATCGTCTATCTCGGGTAGAAATATCACGCTATTGTTATTGATAGGCACAGTGCCGGGGGTGATCAGTTTGCCGTTACTTGCTGTAACGCTAGGTGGAGGGGGAGTTGGGGTTGTAAACCAAAAGTAATTTGGATACAATTTTATGTTTTGAGTTGGCAACCAAGTTTGCATTGCAGTATTTCTAGCATTGATATACCAGCGATTGCCCTGCAAATACTTTGCTGTAACTTCTGTGATAGGTTGATCGTTACCTAGATAGAATTTGTCATCGACTTTCCATACATCGATCATGCATGAGAAACCAGAACCCAATGCTTTCCCCAGTTGATTGGGTGTATTAGCATCCTGATAGTTGTTTCCGTCGATGATACCGCGATAAGATATGTAGAGCATATAGTATTTAGCGGTAATGAGAATTGGAGCGGGATACCAGGATCGAACTGGTGACATTTTGCTTGGCAAGCAAACATTCTACCGCTGAATTAATCCCGCGTTAATTTTATTTAGTTTCTTCTTTGGCTTGTTTATTTTTATCTTCTTGCTTTTTATTCTTACCGAATATCTTATCCCAGTTATCATCAAATGTTTTTTTAGGGACGCTATAAGGTCTCGGTTTTGATCCTTTGCCGCTCATTATTGACTCCGATTTTATTGTAAAATTTCTCTTACTCTTTCGTCTTTAGTAAAGACATAAACTTCAGGCATATCTGTGAATTTAGATTTATAATGTGCGTATCTAACATGATCTATCTTTCCGGACTTCACTGATTGTTCTGCCCACTGAAAGGCTTGTTGATTTATAGAAAGATTAAAATCAAATATCTTAAGATGTAGCACATCTTCTAAGATTCTTTTATGCATTATGACATTTGACAGATAAGGATGAAGTTCTTGTGGTACTTGATTATTTGTTTTCCATTCGCAAAGATATTCTCTGCAAACTCTGGGTCTAATTGGATATATGGTACATCTAGGTTTTAGATACTGACAAGGTACTCCTAACCCTATTTGTTGACCTAATACTTCAGCAGTCAATGTCCCATCACAACACTTAGTGCATTCACCACATGAGCGTTGGGTAGAGACAGTTCCCACCTTATCCCAATTAAACATAAGTTACTTATTTGCCTTGACCTCTGTAAGCCTTGAATGCTTTCTTTTTGTCTTTGTTCATACTGCTAGTCTTTGGGCTACTTCCGCCCTGATTAGTGCGTTTGAATACTGTGTTTGATTTTTTATTGCTAACTTGTGCCATCTTGATCTCCTAAAAACTTATTTATTGCATAAACTCTTTGTAGAAATAAGTTCTTAGCGCATGTAATAATTGTTCTGATCTATGAGGTTGATTAGTGACTGACATGATTTCATCGTAGTTTCTATTTAAAAATCGATCAAGATCATATCTACAAACCTTCTTGGCTCTTATTTCTTGTAATAAATCTCTATATTTTGTTGCGTAAGGGTATACCTTTTCATTGGGTATGCCACTTGAGCTTGCGCCGCGATTTTCAAGTGCATCGATTAACATCTCGACATGTGGTTGTAAATCTTCAAATTTGATAGTCATAGTATTTGGCGGAAACATTCCTTTTTATCATTCATAATAATTTAATTTTATCCTTATTTCGTTCGCAGATGTTTGAAAAAGATTCATAACAATTCAACTGTAAAATAGCTCTAGGCAATTTATGTTCAACAATAAAAGTACTGTGTATATTGCTGATATTGACTATTGTAGGATGTTCCAACCCATATTTTATCATTTCAGTTAATTTAGGACGATTGTCAGGTTGTTTTGTATAAAACGCAAATAAGTCCCCGGCATGTATAGGCACCGTGACTGCTACTGCTCGGGTTGTATCAACATGGGGTCTAGTTGTTCCTCGCATTTTATTATCGAACTTAATAATATCATGATAGAAAATAGCACATTTTTCAGTAACAACACCTAATTCTAACTTAATTGCTTCTAATATATTTTGAAAATATGGAGTCAATTTTGCAATAGGATAACTTAGTCTATAAGATTCGTCTTGATAAAACAGTTCGTCAAATGTAGGTATTAACTTCTCCCACTCTTCTTTTAATATATTGGGATCATCTAATTTTACTGTTAAGATTTCTGCGGCATTACTCATAGTATTTGGCGGAAGCGGTGAGATTCGAACTCACGGAGCCTTGCGACTCTTCAGTTTTCAAGACTGACGGATTAAACCACTCTCCCACACTTCCATTTGATAATTTTAACATACTTACTTATGACTAAAAAGAAAAGAGGAGATATTTCTATCTCCTCCTATCCTTGACT
>JACCDG011779639.1_pt1 | contig 19279 bp, 44 predicted proteins | sample 7442471 | NCBI WGS metagenome assembly JACCDG01 (sample SAMN15323444, study PRJNA562643) | freshwater metagenome | isolation source: river surface water | place: USA:Blue River Watershed | collected 2017-08-17 | reverse complement strand
TCTCTCTCTCCAAGGCTGCTGATAGCATGGCTTGCCAAGCGGCTGTTGCGGTGATGTGAGCCGTAAACCCAAGTTCGGCGCACTTTTCAAAATAGGCGCTGATCATCCTCTCATCCGGCTCCATAAGAGCCTCAATAGCCGCTCGGGCTAGAACCATCCAGTAATGACGAAACGCTGCGTCGTAGCACCATCGCTCCTCAGGTAGCTCGTAAGGCCCGACAAGCGGATCTTGCTCGTGGCAAGCCAACATCATCGCACGAGCCACCTCTTCCACCTTCCTCATTCGCTCTTCTCCAGTTCCGAGAGGACGGAACGGGCTACCTGAGCGTATTTCCCTGGAACGCGCACCTCGGACCCGCCGCCCTTCCATCCCCAATCCATCGCGTCAATCCGACGCAACGCCTCAACCGCCTTGCCTAGACGTGACTGCAAGCGGCGTCGTTCGTTGGCCTCGACGCGGGCAGCTTGCTCGGCATTGTCCCTCTCCTCCTGCAGTGCCAGGATTGCGTCGTCTAAAGCGCGCTCGTAGTCCGTGCGGGCGTCCGCGACGATCAATTCTGATATGGCGTCCTCAGCCTGCTCTCTCGCTGCTGCGTAGCCTCTGGCCTCGGCTGTCTCGGCGCGGGTGCGGTGCTCATCACACAACTTGGCGGCAAGGCCCCACTGCGCGTAGACGCCATCATAACGCCGCTGCGCCTCCTCGATCTCACCAGCCTGCCTGAGCAGCAGTTCGGCGGCGATTGCGCAGTCGCAGCCTCCGCTAACGTTCATGATCTTGCACTTGTCGTCGCAGATGCCAGCTTGGAGCCTTCGCATCACCTCCCCCACGTCCCCGACAGGCTCCCGCAGGCGGGCGAGTTCGGCTCCTGCGCGTTCGGCTTCCATGCGCATGCTGTCGCGCTGAAGCGTCACGGTTTCGAGATCGACACGCAGGCGGGCGAGTTCGGCCTCGGCTGCTTCGGCGCGGGCGGCTTTCTGGTCGTGAGCCTCGCGCAATTCCAGATACTCGCGCTCGTGCCTCTTCACCTCGTCCAGCAGCGCGCGGATGTCAGAGGGCCATTCGGGGTTAGGCTTTACGCCGTCCACCATGTCACGCAACCGCACCATGATCTGGGATACGTCAGGCATCGGTGGCCTCCGAGGCGTTGAGCATGGCGCGGTAGGCTTCTACGGCTCGTTCAGCAACCAACGACGGCACAATGTCATGGCGCGTAATGCCGTAAATCGCGGAGTAACCTGCGCGTCGTATTGTTTCGCTTGGCTCCCTCGGCACCACCGCGTGTGTCTTGCGGAGCGCGGCTAGGGCGGCGCGCTGATTTTCACGCCATCGCTGTTTCACGTCCAGTTTGGCTTGCCACCAAGACGGCATTTCCATTCCGTCATTTGTTACGATTTCGCGGTTGCGTTCCCACGCTGTTTCCGCCATCGCCTCAATCAGAGCTTCGTCACTCACTGCCAATCCCTCGCGCGTTCTTCCAGCGTCTTGCGACGGATCATCTCGTCCAGATCATCAGCCTGTGATCCGGCATACATGATCGCGGCGAGGATGAACCCGCCAGTGCCGCCGATGATCGCTGCGAAAAAGACGTGCCACCACGATACGTCGAGCATTAGAATGACCTCCCTGGAACGTAGAGACACTGGATTGCAGGCGGGAACGGCTGGCAGACGTGGAACTGAGCGTCTTGGCTCACACGCAACCGCTTGTCGCCGTATGGGATAAGCTGGCCCATAACCGCGTAACCCTTGTCGGTTTCGGTCACGGCCTCAATTGGCTTGCAGTCATGGTCGGCACAGCAATCGTAGGAATACCAGCTATGCCCCTTAGCCGCGCTTGCTCCAGCCATCACTGCGACTACAAAGCTGGCGATAAGCCAGAAGGTGTCAGGGTCTTTTGGCCTCATCTGTGCCGCCTTTCCCATTCTAAATCTTTCCGAAGTTTTTCGTTTTCAGCTTGCAAGTCGGCGGCAAAAGTAGCGCCAAGCTCGTCTTTGATTGAAAGAGCCAGCGACTTGCGGATTGCGGCGCAGTCGTAGCGATCACCAAGGGCGTATCGCTCAGCGATCCATGGCCGATCGTCAGACAGGATGCCCCGCACAATCTCATCGACCATGCGCCACATCGTTCCTTGCAGGTTGGTCTCAGTGTCGGCCCAAAGGTGATCGTGAACCGACTCCCAAAGCTGGCTTTCGACTTCCTTCCTGAAAGCCGTCACCAGCGGCTTCATGTGCTCTGCTTCAAACGCGGACATGACTTGTTCGCACACGCGGCGTGCTGCGAAATAAGCCGGGCCAAGGGTCGTGCAACGTTCGGCCTCGGCAAAGTCTTCTGGCGTGAATACGGTTTCCTCAGTCACGGGGCACCCAACCTTTCGAGAATGTGCGCTTCCACGGGCTCGACTTGCTGCCAGGAAGCGGATTGCGTGAGGGAGCCTTGGCCCCGATGTGCTTGGCCTCTCGACGCTGTGCCTTGCGGATCTGCGGCACATCGACGGTTGCCGTGTGAATGCGATGGCACTTGGCGTGGGCAGGCTTGAGGTTGTCGCCCTCGTCAGCGCCGCCCATTTCGAGCGGGGTGTCGTGCGAAACCTCCCATGCCTGCCCGGCGTCTATGCGTCCTCCGCACAAGTGGCACCGGCCATCGTTGCGCTGGAAGATGTCGATGCGCTCGCGGGTGGAGATGCGGCGACGGGTCACGCTGCCTGCTCCTGCGCGTCAGCGGAGAACGACACGCCACGCTCCGCACCGAATGCGCGGATGAGTTCGATCAGGTCTGAGAACTCCTGCTTGGACATGTCGGAAGTCCTCATGCCGAGCGGAACAAAGGTTCCGGCGTCCAGTCCCGGCACTACGCGGGCGCGGCGCAGGCTGGCCGTCATAACGTCCTTCCAATCCTCGGCGGTAAGCTTCTGGCCGTACCATTCAACCTGGCTGGACACGTCAGTCAGGAGTGACCAGAGAAGCGAATTTTGATCGAGCGTGCGGCGCGGGGCCTTGAACTCGATGCGCGTTCCATGCGGAAGCGCATAGGACCAACGTGCGGCCTTCTCTCGGTCAGCCCGGCTGTTGAGGATGAGCGTTGCGCGGCTCATGCCGCCCTCCGCTGCATTGCGGCATTAAGTTCATCCAACTTCCCGTCAATCTCTGCAAGAAATTTCAGAACTTCGCTTTCAAGTTCCGCAATAAACTCATCGTTGCGGTGAATGCGCTTGATGAACAGGCGAACAGACACAGGGAAAAGCGGGTTGAAACTGACGTAATCGCACCATTGACGTTCGAGGCAGGCAAGTTGCCATTGAATTTGTGTTACATACTTGGCAGGCACCGTTTCTGTCAGAACCGTGTCAAGATGGGCTGCGGCCTGTGGGGCTTTAATTTCTAGTAACCCATCCGTTCCGACCAGCCCGTCTGGGCTCGCGCCGCACATCGGCAGCGATGGATGCGTGGCGAACGCGATCTGCTCCACCACGGCGTCCGTCTCGAACTCGTAGGCTGCGCGGGCGATGGGCTCCAGTTCGGTGCCTTGCCGCATGGCATCATTCTGGTAGCGGTCTGCCGGCGAGCCGGTGACACGCTCCAGCACCAGTTCGGTGAGGTAGTTGGCGCGGCTGGTGCTGTAGCCGGTCTTCGTCTTGGCGATGATGTCGGCCACGCGGGAAGCCGTCACTTTGCCCAAACGGAGCTGACGCCATTCCTCGGAACCCTGGACAATGTCGGTGATGATCACGATGCGGCTCCCTGCTTAGATTTCTTGCGCAGCAGAGCGCCGTGAGCGTCCGCATACTGAGACTTGCGAAGGTCGGCCACGCACTCGACGCGGAACGTCTTGAGGAAGGCGTCAACGTTGGCCTGCGTTTCGGTCAGAAGCGCCGTGATGGCGTCTGTCTGCTCGTCGCTGATGTAATCGTCGGGGGCCTGCGCTGCCGCCGTTCCATCGTCGTCATTCGTGGTGGCGAGGCCGAGAGCCAGCTTGAGCGTGTACCGCTGAAGGTACGTGGCGCTGGAGCCAATGGCCTGCACGCTGTTCTTGTTGCCGCTGTGATCCTCTGCGGCTTCCAACGTTGTTTCCTCGCTGTAGCCGTCGCGGTGCGACAGGATGCACGTCACGGAGACGCGGCCATTCTGCTGCGCAGACCGGAAGCGGTAGGACAGGCCGTGCTTGTTCAGGATCGGGTCAACGACCTGGGCGACGCCGGCAAAGTCCTCGTAGCGGTAATTCGTGCGGCCCTTGGCGGTCGTGAAGTCCACGCCACGGTTGCGGAAGATAGCCGGTATCTCGCCCTTTGCCGCAGCAACGGCGGCGCTGAAAGCCTTCTTCGACTGCGCGGCCTCGTACCGCTCATGCAGCGCCATGAGGCGTTCCAAAACCTCGATGTTCGCGCCGGTTTCCACGGCACGGTTCAGCATGTCGAGCGGCGTCAACGCTCCCGCGTGCGCCTGCACATGCGAGGGCTGTTCTGGATCAAGGATTGCGATGTTGGACATCACGCGGCCTTTCGCTTGCGGGCGCGGATCTCGGCCCTGAGTTTGAGGTTGGTCAGATCGCGAAGGATGCGCTCGGCAGACTGGGTGCCTTGATGGGATCTGCGGGAGCGCTCAATCTCCTGCTTTGCCCACTCGCGCAGATCCTCAATGGAAAGTCGGGGCATCGTCGCCCTCCACCAGTTCGGCGGCGCGCTCTGCGATCTGCTGCCATGCGGCACCGATGAACCGGCTCTGGTAGCCAGCGCGGCGAAGGGCGGCAAAGGCCAAGGGCTCGTCCAGCACGGCACCGTGCTCGACCACGATGCGGGCGGCTGCGTCGATCTCGTCGGCAAGGGACGTGTAGGTCACCGCTCGATCTCCTGAATGGTCTGGCGCAGGTTTGCAGCCGTGCGGGCCAGCGAGGTTTCGGTGGGCGTGAGGCCCGCCTGCACATCGCGCTGCCAGTGCTCGACCCATGCGAGGGCTGCGGTGAGTTCGATGCGCGCCTTGTGAAGCGCAACTTCCGCCTTGTGCGTGCGGTCGATGATGTTGACGTGCTGGGTCATGGCTCTTGCCTCACAACAAGCATCAGGCCGGCGACGATGACGAGAAACGGGCCGAACAGGATCAGCCCGAACAAGGTGTCAGGGTGCATCACGGGCGCTCCATCAGGTCTTCGTCACGCAGACGGTCACGCCAGTCGGTGTGGTCGTAGCCGTCCGTGGCCTGATCGGTCAGCCAATCCGTGTCGGCGTTGATCAGGTCGATGACCCACTGCGGCGCGTCGCCAATCTCGGTGCGCACCTCCGTGTAGCCGTCATGGATCTGACGCCACGTCGTGGGGCAGCGGCGAAACTTGGCCCTCTTCTCCAGCCGGTAGAGCGTGACGCTCTCGACAACGGCGTGAGCTTCTTCGCGTGGCTCATTCCAGCCATCGCCGGAAGCCTCTTCGATGTCGTACTCGACCTGGGCGAAGATGCTGACGTTGTAGCCTTCGTGGATTGGGTAGTCAGCGGTGTAGGACATGGCGTGGTCCCTCGGTTGATGAGAGGATAGTACGCACAACGCACCGCGCTGTCAAGCATGAGACAGAGAATTTTTTGCGAAGATTGCGCTTGACATAATCGTGCGCCGTTCGTACCGTTCGTGCATGACGCTACATGATTATCTCGCCCAGCACGGGCTTACAGATGAGCAGTTTGGCCTGAAGGTCGGACGGCATCGCGCAACTGTGTCTCGGTGGAGGCGCGGGAAAATGCTTCCTGATTGGGAGGCGTTAGAGGCGATTGTTAAAGCCACGTCTGGGAAAGTCAACGCGGTTGATTTCTTCCCGCAGGCTAACAGAAACGCGGCGTAACGGGAGATAACCAGTGATCAAAATTGAATCCGGCATTCCGGCTCCGACATCGAACACGCGCACATTCGTCGCGCGCTATCCTTGGCGTGACCTTGAGGTTTCGCAGTCGTTTCTCGTGACCGACGTGAAGTTCAAGACGATGCAGGCAGGAGCCTCGCTCGCCGGCAAACGTCTCGGCAGGAAATTCGTGGCGCGGATTGTGGACGGTGGCGTCCGCGTCTGGCGTCTCGCGTAACGAGATTGCTGCATGCCTCCTGTGCCCGGCCCCCTCCAGCACAGTGCGGCAAGCGGCCCGATGGTGAAGTCAGTCTCACCATCGGACTGATGGCCTGGTCCGAGCCTTATCGGACTTCCTCCCTCCGACTAGGCCCCGGCGCGAATGCCGGGGTCCCTTTCCCGAGGAAGCATGACACAAGTCCTGACCATCGAACTTGACGTTCTCCCGGTGTCCATCAACGACATCTGGACGGTCGCTCGCGGTCGCTTGGTCAAGTCCACCAAGTATCGGGCATGGCGAGAGGCAACGGCGTGGCAGATGAAGGCCCAGTGTAGGGCTCGCCTTGTCGGTCCCTATGCCTTGCACGTCCAACTCTGTGCGCCTGACAAGCGCTCCAGGGATCTCGACAACTTCTCATTCAAGGCGCTCTCGGATGCCGCTCAGGAAGCCGGCGTCATTGAGAACGACAGCAAGTGCGTGCGCCTGCGATCCGAATGGGTCTCAGAAGGCCCGGCAGTGCGCGCGTGGTTCATCAGCACGACAGGGAGTGCGTCATGAGTGCTGCACACGATCTAATCGACCACTACAAGGATGTACGCCAACGGTTGATGAGGCAAAAGCCTCCTGTTGTTGCGCCGAAGGCCATCAACTTCAGCCGGATTTACGATGCGCCGATTGGGCCCAAAATCCCGCAGTGGGAGATTGAGCGGCGGCGTGTTGTTGAGGCTAAGCGCCTGCGCGACCAACAGGCTTTGGCCAATGCGGTTGCCCCTCTGGTTCAGCCCTCATCGCCCCAGCGTGTCCGCAGGATCGTCATGGAGGTATGCGAGAAGCACGGCGTGAGCGCGATTGAGATCTGCTCCGAGCATCGCTCCCAGCGCATCGTCGTTGCCCGCATGGAAGCCTGCTATCGCCTGCGGAAGGAAACGACGTGGAGCCTGCCCAGGATCGGCAAGTTTCTGGGCGGCAGAGATCACACCACGATCCTCCATTCAGTGCGCAAGCACGCAGCCAGAAATGGATTGCCGCTGTGAGGGGAATGCAAACGCTTGGCGATGCGATTGTGTCGTCCCTCATCATTGAGAAGGATTTGGGTACGGCACCTGCGCCGGTCCAGTTTCAGGCCGAACTTGCCTGCGAGATGCTGGCTTCACGGGCGCATTCGCTTGGCATGAGCCCAGCGATGGTGGACAGCGTGTTGAACACTGGATGGGCGTTCATCGGCGTTGCGACGGACTGGTGCGAAACGCCAATTGAGAAGCGACTTCTGCCTTGGCTGGTGTTTGCTGACTACGGCGACAGCATTCTGTCGATACCGGCTAGCGTTCACAGCCCGAAGCGGCAACTCGTTATGCCTGAAGGCGACGTGGTGATTGTTCCACAGTTTGCCTTTGCCAAGTACCGCATGGACTTTGCCGTAGTGACCCGTGTGCGGGGCGTGACGCGCATTGTCTGCGTTGAGTGCGACGGGGCGGATACACACAGCGGCGACCATGATGGCCCGCGCGATGAGTATCTTGCAGCCTGGAACATTCCGACTGTCAGAGCCACAGGAAAGGAGATCCACAACAACCCTGTTTCAGCGGTGGGCCGCATCGCCGATGCCGTCCAGCAGCAAATTGCAGGGGCGTAGCCGTGGTCGCGTTTTACAAGCACGACATTGCCCAGTGGCGCAGCGGGACCGTTGCATTGAGTGATCGTGCTTATCGCGTCTATCACGTCATTGTCGAAGAGATCATGCTCAATGAAGGGCCGGTGCCGCTGCACGAGCGGTCACTCGCCGGCAAAGCCAACAGGTCCGTTCGAGACTTCCGAGCCGCGCTAGACGAACTGGTGACGCTCGGGAAAGTCAGCATTCGCGACGGTTTCGTCACCAACTCAAGGGCCGAAAAGGAACTGAGTGGTATCCGAACCAACCGCGAACACGCATCGAATGGTGGGCGAAAGTCCGCTGAGCAGAGGCAAAACGCCAATGAAATCAACGATAGCGATCAAGCGCCGCTTGCTATCGCTAGCAAGCCTAAAAGAGAAGAGAAGAGAAGAGAAGAACTAGAGACTTCGTCTCTTTGTCCGAAACCAGTTCGGACGCAATACCCGGATGATTTTGAAAAATTCTGGTCCCTCTATCCGACCGACCAGAACATGTCGAAGAAGGCGGCTCACGTTGTGTGGCAGCGTCTTGCGGGGGATGACCGGCAGAAGGCCATTGCGAGCCTGCCAGCCTACAACGCCTATTGCCAAGCCCATCCCGACTATCGGCCAAAGCACGCCGATGGCTACCTGAAGAACGCGAAATGGGAAGGCCACTTGGCGGCAGCCCAAAAGATCGCTTCCCGCAGCGTCTACGTCGAGCGGGGAAGCCCGCAGTGGACAGCCTGGGACGCCTACTACCGCAAGACACGAGGATCAGCCCCGCCAACGGACTCGCGCGGCGGCTGGAGTTTTCCAACTGAATGGCCCCCACAGGAGACGGCAGCATGAGCCGCGTTGAGCACTTGGCTGAAGGCGTCACGCTGTACCTGGGCGATTGCCGGGAGATCCTGCCGGGGTTGTCCAGCGTAGACCACGTTATCAGCGACCCGCCGTATGGGGACAAGGAAACGCACGCGCAGCATCTTTCGAGCGTAACGCTTCGCGACGGAACGCCTGCCGGGCAGGCGTTGAGTTTTGACGGCATCTCGGCTGCGGAACTCGTAGAGCACGCAAAAGCGTGGGTTGCCCTTGCTCGGCGTTGGGTCGTGTTTTCTTGCGAATGGAAGCACGCGCACAGGCTTGACGAGGCGGGCTTCCTCGTTCGGCTGGGGATTTGGCGTAAACCTGATGGCGCCCCGCAGTTCACTGGAGACAGACCCGGCACGGGCTGGGAAGCTGTCGCAATCTGCCATAGACCGGGACGGAAGAAATGGAACGGCGGCGGCCGCCATGCCGTCTGGACGGTGCCCAAGGGGCAAGGCGACGGGCATCCGACGCAAAAGCCCGTACCGCTTGCAATGCAGTTTGTAACGGACTTCACCGATGCTGGAGAGACTGTGCTTGACCCGTTTATGGGAAGCGGAACGACAGGCGTTGCCGCTGTCAAGCTCGGTCGCAAGTTCATCGGCATCGAGATAGACCACGGCTATTTCGACATAGCCTGCAAACGCATCTCTGACGCTCTCAAGCAGCCCGACATGTTCGTTGAACGCCCCGCACCGCCAAAGCAGGAGGCTTTGCTGTGACCCTCTTTCGCTACGTGCGCCATGCAGACATCCAAGCATTCGAGGCTGACGGCTGGGTTGTTGTTGATGACCTCGCAGACACGCACCACGGCCATTACGCAGTTCTCATGGGAAAGGTAGAATGATGAGCGTCAACAAGGTCATGCTTGTCGGAAACGTCGGTCGCGATCCTGAAATCCGGCGCACCAATTCCGGCGATACGGTCGCGTCGTTCTCTGTCGCCACATCCGAGACGTGGCGCGACAAAGCCAGCGGCGAGCGCAAAGAGCGCACCGAATGGCACAACGTCGTGGTGTTCAACGAGCAGCTTGCGAAGGTCGCGGAGACCTACGTCAAGAAAGGCTCGCGGGTCTACGTTGAGGGCGCGCTACAGAGCCGCAAGTTCACCGACAAGAGCGGCAACGAGCGCAGCGTCACGGAGATCGTGTTGCAGCGGTTTCGCGGCGAGATCCAGTTGCTCGACAAGCGCGACGATCCGGACGTGCAGGCCGATGCTGACGAGCGGCAGGCCCGCCGCGAAACGCCCGTCAATCGCCAGCGCCCGAGCGGCTTCCCTGAACGCCCCAGGCAGGTCACGGAGGCCAGCCTGAACGATGAAATTCCCTTTTGACGCCTTCGTGGCAGCAGTCCACCGCATCTGGCCTACAGCGCAAATCACATACGACGGACCAAAGAGAGATGAGCACCGAGACACATTCGGAATTGGTGGTAGCCGTTGAACGCGAGGCACGGCAGATCGCCGCGTGGAAGATGGGGCTGGTCAAGGATCGTCGCGGCGAACGTTTGCCGGACGACCTATGGAGGCAAGCAGCGAGGTCAGCCTGCGAGAACATCGGGATCAAATATGAGGACTGGACGCGAGCCGTACAGGTTCAATCATGAGCCGCGTCGAACACCTCGCGGACGGCGTCACGCTCTACAACGCCGACTGCCGAGACATCCTGCCTTCGCTCGGCAAGGTGGATGCTGTGGTGACAGACCCGCCGTATGGCATGGCGTTTCAGTCAAATTACCGCACGACGCAACACGCGAAGATTGCCAACGACGAAACCGACGAACTCCTGCGATGGGTGTGCGGGGTCGAGGCGGCGCACTCGAAATACATCTTCTGCAGGTGGGACAACATCTGGCGCGTGCCGCCTCCGAAGTCGCTTGTAACGTGGGTCAAAAACAATTGGTCGATGGGCGACCTTGAGCACGAACACGCTCGGCAGACCGAGTTGTGCCTGTTCTATGCGGGGAAGGAGCACTTCTTTCCAAACGGTCGGCCAAACGACGTCATCAACGCGCCGCGCACGGGCAACGATCATCACCCGACAGAAAAGCCGGTCCAGTTGATGTTCGCCGTTGTTGGGTGGACGTCGGGCACGGTCGTTGATCCGTTCATGGGAAGCGGCACAACGGGTGTTGCGGCGGTCAGGCAAGGCCGTCCGTTCATCGGGTGCGAGATAGACCCAGCGCACTTCGACACGGCCTGCAGGAGGCTCGCAGACGCGATAGCGCGTGGCCCAGACATGTTTGTCTCACGCCCCACAACCAAAGCCGAACAAGAGGTGTTGCTATGAACGTATTCCGCTACGTCCGACACGCGGACATCCCGACATACGAGGCGGAAGGCTGGGTTGTCGTTGACGACTTCGCGGACTGTCACCACGGCGCATATGCCGTTCTCATGGGAAAGGTAGAATGATGAGCAAGCAGTGGGACAACACGAACAGCGGAACGTTGTTCAAGAACGACAAACAGGGCAAGGCATCCCGCCCTGACTACAACGGCAGCATCAACGTCGATGGCCGTGACTACTGGATTTCAGCCTGGATCAAGGAAGGCGCGAAAGGCAAGTTCATGTCGCTTGCCGTGAAGCCCAAGGACGCGGCAGCCGAGGGCCATCCTGACAGGTTCCAGAAGCCCAATGGGAGCCGAGAAGAAATTGTCAACGGGCTGCGGCAGCCGAGGGGCAGCAACTATCCGAACATGGACGACGACGTGCCCTTTTGATGGGAATTATATATTTGACTCCCAGATAATTCCGGGGTAGATATCTACTTATGGAGCGGATAAGACGAACGCTCACAAGGAGATGGCGATGAGCAATCAAGCCACGGGCAATTCCGCCCACCAGCCCCGGGAGGGTTTCATGGCTCCGACGTTCCGCATCTTCGTTCGCACCGCTGAAGGCGATGAGTTTCAGGCTTTCACTTGGTGCCGGGACGAGGCATCGGGCATCGCCCGCGCTTGGCGCGAGGGTGCCGAGTTTGGTCACGACGTGGCCGCTGTTTGGGCGGAGGCGGTCTGATGATTGATTACGTCACCGTCGAGATCGGCTCCAATGGCTCAACTGTGATGGTTGAGCCGGAGCTTCGCCATGGGCTTACGCGCCGAGTGTTCCGCCGCATGTTGGACGGCTCCCTCGAATGGGCCGCCTACGAGGACTGGCGAATGCACCATGAGCGCGCCCGGTTCTTCGGCTTCGCCTCGCGCGACCTTCCTGCCTCCATGACCTCCTGAAAGGAGTCCGAAATGCACAGTGTTCTTCGCCCCAACTACCGCCGCGCCCGCGCCCTCGCGTTGGAGATCGAGGCCGCGCGCGCCCATCTGGATGAGGCGCGCGGCGACCCCTCCTACAGCCTCGAAGACATCGAGGACTTGAAGGGTGAGCTTCACCACCTTGAGCGCGAGTTCTTCAAGACCGGCGTGACATCGGAGTATGATCTGTGAGCGACATTCATCCAACACAGCACCCTCTGGACGGGAAGCTGGAACCAGAGACAAAAGACTGTTTCGACGACCGCGCACCGCTTTACAGCATCGCCATAAGCCTCAAGCGCATCGCTGATGCGTTGGACGGAAATTCAACCGATGCTGGGATAAAACATGCGGTTTGGGACATCGCGCAGCGGACTACCCACTCGTGAGCAAATCCACCATCTCCACCTTCCAGCTTTTCGAGATGTTCCCCGACGCGGAGGCCGCGCGGGTCTACATGGAGGGCAAGCGGTGGCCTGACGGCGCCGTCTGCCCGGCCTGTGACGAGGCCAAGCGGATCACCACGCGCAAGGGCGGCTTCTACCGCTGCAACGCCTGTAAGACGGACTTCACCGTCCGCACGGCGACCATTTTCGAGCGCAGCCATATCCCGCTGCACAAGTGGCTCTACGCCATGTATCTGCTGGTCACGGCCCGGAAGGGCATTTCCAGCCTTCAACTGGCGAAGCAGATCGGGGTCACACAGAGGTCCGCGTGGTTCATGCTTCAGCGGCTCCGCGAAGCCTGCGGCAACGATCCCAGCGTGCTGAGCGGCATTGTCGAAATCGACGAGATGTATGTCGGCGGCAAGGAAGCTAACAAGCACGAGGGCAAGAAGCTGAAGGCCGGGCGTGGTGCGGTCGGCAAGACTGCGGTGCTGGGGATGCGCGAGCGCGGCGGTCGCACCAAGGCGGGCGTGATCGCCAACACGTCCGCCAATACCCTTCACCGCGCCGTCCATGGGCACGTCGAGGCGGGCTCGACGCTCCACACAGACGAGCATGGCGGATACCTCGGGCTGGACGGCCTGTTCTACACCCATGAGAGCATCAACCACGGCGCGGGCGAATACGTCCGCGATGGCGTTCACACCAACTCCATTGAGAGCGTGTGGGCCGTCATGAAGCGCGGCATCCATGGTGTCTATCACCACGCCAGCCCGAAGCATCTGGACCGCTATGTCAGCGAGTTCACGTTTCGCCTCAACGACGGTGACGTTGCCCGGCACACGCTGGACCGCATCGCCTCCCTCCTGTTCGCCGCCAACGGCAAGCGGCTCACCTACAAGGCTCTGATCGCATGACCGAAATCCTGAAAGCCCTCGACGCGATCACCAGCCGCGTCCTCGCCTACCGTCCCAAGGACAAGGGGGTCGCCGCCACGAAGATGCGGGATCAAATCAAAAAGGCGGAAAGGAAGGCGAAACGTGAGGAAAGGGAGTGAACTATATAATTCCCCTTTTGATGGGTTTGTCTCCGCAGTCCACCGCCTCTGGCCTCACGCAACAATCACGTATGACGGACCAAAGAGAGATGAGCGTAACGATCAAGCAGGGTGACTGCCGGGAAGTCTTGCGCACGCTGCCTGCCGGGTCCGTCCAGTGCTGTGTTACGTCGCCCCCGTATTTCGGGCTGCGTGACTATGGCGTTGACGGGCAGATCGGGCTGGAGCCGACGCCGGATGCGTTCATTGCGGCCATGGTCGAAGTGTTCCGCGAAGTCCGCCGTGTTCTGGCCGATGACGGGACGCTGTGGCTGAACCTTGGGGATAGCTACAACACACCGAACAACCGGAGAGACGCTGCCGCTTATGTCAGCGGTGGAACCAGTCATTTGGTTGAGCAAGAGGAAAACCGAAAGGCATCGCAGCGGTTCACTAAAGACTTGAAACCCAAAGACCTTCTGATGATCCCTGCTCGTGTCGCGCTGGCTCTCCAGGCGCCGGACTATCTCGGGCAAATCAGGAAAGAGACGGATCGCGCTTGGCTTGCCGCGCTCGTGGACGGCGAAGGCTGCATCACGGCGCTGGAAACAAAGTCGCCACATGGGTCCGGCAGTTCGTATCCGCCAATCCTCCAAGTCCGCATGTGCGATACGGAATGCATTGAGCACGCAGCCTCGATCACGGGATATGGGCGACTGTCAGATCCGCAGTCGCCTCCGTCGTCGGCTACGCAGCGCAGCAGCTATCAATGGCGGTTGGACGGACGGAAGGCTGCGGACATCATCGCTGAGATATTCCCGTTCCTTCGTATCAAGCGGAAGCAGGCAATCGTTGCCTGGAACCTGCAAGCCGTTCGTGACAGCTACGAAACCAAGCGCGGCGTGAAGATGCCGGACGCCGCTCGCGAAAAGCAGCAGCTTTGTCGTGAACTGATCCAGAAACTCAATCAGCGGCAACCAGTCGATCTGCCTTCGTGGATGATCGAACCGCCGCAGCCAATCGGTCCGGGATGGTATCTCAGAAGTCATGTGATCTGGCACAAGCCCAACCCGATGCCTGAGAGCGTGACAGACCGTCCGACCAGCTCGCATGAGAGCATCTTTCTGATGAGCAAGGCGGCTCGGTATTTCTACGACGGCGACGCTGTAAGGGAAGCCTATTCGCCATCCAGCGCGGAACGGTACAAATACGCTTTCAAGGCGGATAACCCGTCAGCGCAGGCAACGAAGAACCCTAGCGTTGGCGGCGGCATGATCGAACAGAACGACGTGGGTCGCAATCTTCGCAACGTCTGGACAGTGCCGTCCCAGCCCTTCTCCGGCGCCCACTTCGCTACCTTCCCGCCTGCCCTGATAGAGCCCTGCATCAAGGCAGGATCGCGACCCGGTGACACGGTGCTGGACCCGTTCGGCGGCGCTGGCACCACGGGCCTTGTCGCTGACCGTCTCAACCGCAACGCCATCCTCATCGAACTCAACCCGGCATATGCGGACATGGCGCGTAATCGCCTGTTCTCGGATGCCCCACTTTTCGCGGAGATCGCATGACCGATCAGATTGAACGCCGTCTCACCGACATTGAGAAGCAGATGAAAGAGATCGGCTATCGGCTGCGAGCGCTGGAGAAGCCGACACGCCCTCGCAAAGCCCCGGTCGGCCAGAGGTGCGAATGCGGTCGTGATGTCTGCCGCGCCCCCGACTGCCCAAGCCACAAGACTGACCCGCTGGGGAGGTGAGAGAGATGAAGAACTTGTTTTTCGCTGGCTGGATCATGCTGGCGCTGATGGCCTTCCCTATCTTTCTCAAGCTTTACGGGAAATGGCTTGAATTCTTGTTCGCCAACTTCTGACGCTAACCAGCCATCGGAGGCCAACCATGAAGTTCCGCAAAAAGCCTGTCGTGATTGAGGCCCGGCAACTCAGCGGGGATAACGCCCCCGATATCTTGTTTTGGATTGGGTCAAACCAGACCGAGCCGGGTCCTCACATCGCGCACGTCAACAAGCATGGGGAGGTCATCATCCGCACACTTGAGGGGGACCATCGCGCCGATGTCGGAGACTGGATCATTCGAGGCGTCAAGGGTGAGTTCTACCCATGCCGGGATGACATTTTCCGCATGACGTACGAACCCGCCTAACCAAGCCATCGGAGGCCACCATGGCACGACCCCGCAAAGCAGCTCGCAAGCGAAAGCCTGTCAACGCTCCGCACATCATCGTGCCTCCCACGCCTGAGCGGATGGCCAAGAGCACGGGTTTCGTCCATCACAGCGTCACCGGTCCCATCACCGTCAGGGACGCGCCTCTAGAGCGCCTGGGGGCCCGTGGGATCATCGACAGGAGGCTTTACGATGCCGGGACCAAGTACCGCATCCACTGGCACGGCGCGGGCTTCCAGGAGCGATATGCGAGCCTCCGTCTCGACGGGACCTTTGGTGGCAGCGTGGAAACGATCACAGACGCCATGGCTCATCACCGAAGCGTATACGCGCGCGCCGTCCAGTTTCTCGGTGTGCGAGGTTCTTCTGTGGTTGAGGACATCTGTTGCAGAGACGTCGGCCTGGAGGATGTTGGCCGCAAGCTCGGATGGACAAATCGCCCGCAAGCCTGCGCCGCAGCGGAAGCCTTGTTGAAAGATGCTCTGGATAGGCTTGCGAGCTATTGGGGCATCTCTTGACGCGCCGTAACGAATATGGCACGCACATGGGTAGTGGCGGGACGTGCCTCTAGCGACCTGCCAAATCACCGATTTGCGCCCTGAAGGGGCAACGAGTTTCGAGCGGGGATGACAGCCGAGGCGCATAAGTCGCCAGAGCAAAGCCCGAATAGCCTCAGGGCGGCATTTGCGGGCCCCGGTACCCAACCCGGCCCGCTCGAAAGCCTATTGCATCGTCTGCCGAGTCCAGCCTGCGCAACGGAACCTTGTGCGCATCAAGAGGCGAGCCAAGTTGCAACAGCTCGCCGGCAGGAGCCAACTTACCCGCGAGCGATGCAAGCCTACACAGAGTTTCGGATGCCCATGGGCTGGCAACAGCCTTGTGACTGTCGGTAAGCCTGTAATCCGACACCTTGTCCCGCTGACTACAGGATTGAGCGGGGCCATCCGAAAGCCTACAGCGCCTCGCCATCACGGCGGGGTGTTTTGCATTTCAGGGGATGCGCTTGATCAAGCTGACGCACATCTGGCCTGACAACACTCGCTCCGAGATGTGGCTGTCGGTCGAGCACATCCTGTGGATGTCGGCTCTCAACGGTTCCACGATCATCGCCCTGGTTGGCGATAGCCGGGTGACGGTAGCCGAGCATCCTCACGACATCATTCGCATGATCGTCAGCGATGAGCCTCAGGATGACGATGACGCTGGCGAGTCCTGCTACCAGTAGGCCGCCGACATACGTCGATCTCTGGGACGACTACGCAGCCGGCAGACTATCGACATGCACGATGCGCCATTTGCTTGAGACGGACGAGGTTTTCAAAGCCTGGTGCGTCAAGCGTGCTGCTGCTGAGAGAAACAAGCGGGATCAAGCCGCACAAGAGGATGACGGGGCCTGAGATGGCGCGCCACGAGAATAGGCTTACGAAAGACGGGGCCGAGAGCCTAGCCCGCAAGATCAGGCGCTACTGGGCATCCAAGGGCCGTGTGGTCGATGTCTGGGTTGAGACGATGCCATCGCCTGACAATATCGGCGGCGCGGTTCATATCGTCCGGTCGAACCTGATCAACGGGGTGCCTGTGTGATGGCTGCGTCTGCACCGATGATTGTGTACGCAGGCGGCGGCAAGCCATCCAGGCGCAAGCCTCGGACTATCGCGCAGGGGTGAATGGTGGCTGTGGTTACTATCTTTGATACACAGACGGGGCGAACGGTCACATCGGGAGAAATTCAAGGATATGGACTGGGCCTCAGGGGATACGTATTGGTGGACTGACGGCAACGCTGATTGCGATTGCAATCGAGGTTTGTTCTACAGGCGTGCGCTGGCGCTGGGTGTCGCGGATTACCCGGTTGACGACGACGAAGAAATCGAGTGCGGCGAGGGCCGGTACAAGGTCAAGGTAGTTTGTGCAGGGCATGTGCTTCTGGACGAAATTTCAGGATCTTGAGTTTCGGGCGGGTCCTCCTTAGCGGGGATTAGCAGCAAAGCTGGGTGTAGCGCCCCGGCCCGCTCGAAAGCCTACGTCTGGTCGGGCGTTCTCCGGCATCGACGGTGAAACCCTGCAAGCTGACACACTAGGCGTCTTGTACCTGATCAACGGTCAGGGCACCGGATGCCAAGAGGCGCAGGAGCTTGGCCAGCGGCTCTGGGATATTCCGAAAGCCTGAGGCCCAAGCTCGTATAGCGCGGGGCGATACGCCCAGAATGGGAGCAGCCCCGGTCTGTGTAAGACCGAGGCTGTCGAGGATGGCGCGGAGTTCGGTGGGGGTCATGAAATAGCCTTTTCGGCTTTAATTGTGCGGTGGGCGGGTGATCCGTGGAACTTGCGGGTCATCTCTCATTCTCCTGTCTGATAGGGAAGTGAGGGGGCCGAAGCCCCCGGTTAGTCCTTGAGTTCCAGAACGAAGGCGGCGGCGGGGAGCTGCTGGCGGTTGCCGCGCTCGGCCACCATGGCAAGGTCGCGGATGAACGAGGCGCTAGGCTTGCCATTGCCCCAACGACGGCGGTCAAACACGCTCATGGCATTGAGGCAGTCGGCACCCATGGTGCCCCGGTTGGTGGTCTGCACGCCATACTTGAGCGGGCGTCCGCAGTGATCGCAGTTTGCACCCTGAAGGCAACCGATGATCGAGGTCTTGGTGGTCATCGTGGGCTCCTATGTTCGCCGCTTCGATAGAGGCAAACATAGCGGCACAATGTGCCTACGTCAAGCCCTGCTAACAAGGCAAAAGCAAAATGTTTCAGAAGGGCCAGAGCGGGAACCCTAGCGGTCGCCCCAAGATGGACCCGGCTGTTCGTGAAATGGCTCGGGCTGCATCGGTAACGGCAATCCAGCGGGCAATCGAACTTGTCGCCAGCAACGACGAGAACGTGGCTCTGAAGGCGATCAACACGGTTCTAGATCGCGCCTGGGGCAAGCCTGTGCAGGCGACTGAGATCAGCGGCCCTGACGGCGAGCCTGTCCAGATCGACAACGTCTCCGACATCGAAGCAGCGCGCCGTGTCGCGTTCCTGCTGACCAAGGCTGCGAAGGCTAAGGACTGACAGCCATGAACGACATCGTTACCTCGCTCCACGGCAGAGAGATCGGCCTGGACGCGCAGGGTAAGCTTGTCGTTCGCAATGGCATCCTCGGCCTCGGCTACGTCGTCAACAACGTCGCTGGCAACGGCGTGGTGGATGACACTGACGCCATACAGGATGCAATCGACGCCCTGCCTGCATCGGGCGGCGAGATCATCCTCGGCAATGGCACGTTTATGGTGTCGGGCATTCGCCTGGACGGCTCGGACGGCAGCAAAACGAACGTGACGCTGCGTGGTCAGGGTCGCTCGACCATCCTGAAGAAGCTCGCTCACTCGGCCATGACGACGGAGGCGCAGTGCCGGGCCAGCGTGGTGTCGGCTCTGTATGGCCACGGCCATTGCGTGCGCGATCTGGACATCATCGGCAACTACGGGCGCGGCGGTGTCAGCCCTCCGTATGCGGCCCGGTGGGTGCTCGGACAGACGTGGGGATCTGCGGGGACGGTTTACTCGGTTGCCTCGGACGGCACGGCAGGCACGCAGACGACCACGGACCGCATTGTCGTGGTGACCGTGACCGGCGCGGGCCAGACCTCAAGCGGATCGAACATCAGCGTCGATATTGGCGCGGGCTACGTGACCGAGGTGACGAGCCAGCCGTGGGATGAAGTCGCCGGCACGGGCTACCTGAACGCCTACTACGTGGACGACAGTTACGCTTATCGCCACGGCATCTATTTCAACGGCACGACGGAGGCGATGGAAGATTGCCTCGTCCATAACGTGCGCGTCTCGCTGTGCATGTATGGCGGCATCCTGCTCGGCTCTGGGCCTTTGTTCGCGGCTAACACGTATTTCGGCACGCTGC
>JACCDG011750824.1_pt1 | contig 19280 bp, 12 predicted proteins | sample 7442471 | NCBI WGS metagenome assembly JACCDG01 (sample SAMN15323444, study PRJNA562643) | freshwater metagenome | isolation source: river surface water | place: USA:Blue River Watershed | collected 2017-08-17 | reverse complement strand
TGTAGAAGGGTTGATAAATGAATTTTATTAGGGCACTTTGGGCGAAATTATAGACTGCGCCGTAATTTTTTAAAACTTTAACTCCATATCCTATTACTGGGAATAAGTGCCTCTCGATATTCACGACGTAGTTAAGCTGAGAGTCGATATGATTGATATCGATGACGGCGACGGCGGCAAAGTTACGCTGCGAAAAGGCGAGATTGGCACAATTATGTCAATGCGCCCACAAAATTTTCTCGTAGAGTTTTGCGACGGGGCTGATATAAAAGCACTGATAGTGGTCAAAAGAGACGATGTTGAACCGGTCTGGTCTGCTCCTGAATAACTTCAGCCATCAATACCAAAATCATCCAACCTAAGTCCCATTTCGCTAAGCTTCGCCGGGTCGAAGAGACTGGAAACAATCTCCTTGTCCTCATGGCCAAGCGCCCAAGCCAAACCTATTAACATTCCAGCTTGAATATATGGCAGATGTTCAGTTACTTGAGCTTGCAACTCAGGCGACATATCCATCTTTGAGAGCGACGAAAACCATTCTGGAGATTGAGCGCGCATCTCAACTATTTTCTTTTGTATTTCAAGCTCAGATCTCATCGCAAAAGCCGCCTATACAGATAACTCAAACAGTCTAGCTTATCTAAAAGATATTGAAAAAAGGAAGTGAAATTAACAACTAAACCCCACGCGACAAACTTGTCATTAGCGCATAATTGGTAGTAGGGAAATAGTATCTACTAATTTTAAACTCATCAATTCTAACCTGCTCCCCATCAGTCTCTTGGAACAGTTTGGAGATCTCTTTCGGCTAACTACAATTCCAACAAAATCACCGCCAGCGGTACTAAGAATTCTAACACTAAAACGAAATGAATTTTATTGATTTAAATCGAGAACTAGCATTGCCCACAAATTCGTCGGCTTTTGATTTGAACAACTCAGCCTCCTCTCGCTTGCTAATCTTCTCTTTCATCACATCGATATGCACTTGTAACCAATCAGAATCGGTTGCACTAGGAGCAATCCGAAGTAGATGACCCAAAACCGCAACCAGTGCTTTAACTTTCGAGAGCGGCTCGTCTAAGACATTTATTTGAAGCAGATGATTATGGAAATCTAAAACTGAGCAGATATTTGGCAAATGGTCATCCAAAATTGAGCAGTTTTAGATTCCCGCCGATAATAGAAAGACCCCGAACAGTGGGGTCTAGAAAAGTTACGGCACGAATGTTAGATCAAGATGCGTGGGCATCGATTCGACTGTTACATCGCAGGCAAGGTAAAAGCAAAAGCTGGATAGCGCGAGAGCTTGGTATCGCGCGCAATACTGTCAGTAAGTATCTCAAGGATTGCGAGGCTCCAAAATACAGAGCAACGCAGCCGCGTGGTAAGCCAATTTCAGATAAATGGGAGGAGCACGTTCGGTTAATCTTAGAGGACGACCGGAACGCACCCCGCAAGCAAAAGCATACAGCAAAACGCATTTTTGAACGACTGGTTGATGAATATCAATTCACTGGTTCATATCGAACCGTGCGGAGGCTAGTAGCTGATATCAAGAACAAGCCTGGTCAGGCGGTATTTTTACCGCTTCAGTTCAAACCTGGCAAAGATGCGCAGGTTGACTTTGGTGAATCATATGCAGACATCGATGGGGAGCGGACAAAGATCCACATCTTTGAGATGCGCCTGAATTATTCGCGCAAGAAGTTTGTGATGGCGGTGAGAGCCGCAAACATGGAATCGTTTATGGAGGCGCATGTAAGAGCATTTGAGTTCTTCCAGGGCGTCCCAGAGCGCCTGACCTATGACAATTTAGGTCTAGCGGTAGTTCGTGTTGGTAAGGGGAAGGAGCGGACGTTAACCAAAAAATTCAAGGAGCTAATGGGGTTTTATTCTTTCGAAAGCAATTTCTGCACAGTTGGTCTTGAAGGTGCTCACGAGAAAGGTGGTGTTGAGGGTGGAATTGGGTTCAGCCGAAGAAACTGGTTAGTGCCGGTGCCAAAAGTGGAGAGAATCGAGGACTTAAACGAGACGTTGAAAAAGCGCTGTATTGCTGATGGTGAGCGCACTGTCGATGGTGCAAGCGAAACGATAGCCCAGTCGTTTGAACTTGAGCAACGCGCTTTACTCAAATTACCAGAGCGACGTTTTGATAGTGGCACTGCAAGACACTGTGTAATTGCGGATTCGTATCAGACGGTTGGATATGATTCGAATCGATACTCTGTGCCGCAGAAATATGTTGGCAAGCCGCTAAGAGTGCGGGCATATTTAGACAAGATTATTTTCTCAACTAACTTAGAAGTAATTGCAGAGCACGAGCGGTGTTACGGGAAAGACCGTTATTGCTTACACGCAGAGCACTATCTTGATCAGCTTGAGAGAAAACCGCATGCGGTGCCATTTGCCAAGCCGCTATTACAGACAGAGTGGCCTGCTGGCTACTGGAACTTCTACGAACGCCTGGTGGAGCAGAAAGGACCATCAGACGGAGGGCGGGACTATGTGAGAGTTTTGAGATGTCACATGCAACATGGTGCAACTCAAACTGCAAAGGCTATATGTGAGTGTGCAGCAGTCGGACTGATTAGTGCAGATGCAGTTCTGCAAGTTGTTGCTCAGGCACGTTTTGCCACCAAATCTGAGATTACGCCGCTAGACATGACAGAACGCCCTGGATTGAAAGACTATTCAGTCAAGCTTGAAGAGACGGCTAGATACCAAATTTTATTAGGAGAAGTCACCAATGAGCACTGTATTGCTTGATCAGTATTTAAAGCGTCTTCGGCTTCCAACCATGGTCAAGAACTACGAATTGCTGGCTAAAGAAGCTGAAACCAATCGAGTCAGCTACGAAGAATATCTTTGTTGCCTTTCAGAGCTAGAAGTACAAACAAGAGAAGAAAACACGAGAAAAGAAAGGCTTTCCAAAGCACGTTTCCCGGCAATGAAGACTCTGGACCAGTTCAAATTTGACGAAATTCCGTCATTGGACAAGAACATGGTCCTACAGCTGTTTACGGGACAATATCTCGCGAGTGCTGAAAATCTTGTATTTCTTGGCGGTCACGGAACCGGCAAAACGCATCTTGCAATTTCGCTTGGTGTCGAAGCCTGTGCCAACGGCAAGAAAGTTAGATTCTACAGTGTTGGAGAGCTTGTGCATCAACTGCTTGAAGCGCGAGATGCCAGGCAAGTCTTTCGGCTGCAACAGCAGCTTGCAAGATATGACCTGCTAATTCTTGATGAACTTGGGATGACCGACTGCAAGCAAGATGGCGGCAACTTGCTGTTCCAAGTGATCAGCTCAAGATACGAACGTTACTCAACCATCATCACGACCAATCTTGAGTTTAAAGACTGGACTAGCGTTTTTGGAACGCAGCAATTGACCAATGCTCTGTTGGACCGCTTGGTTCACCGGTGCCAGATCGTGCCAATGAACGGAGAGAGCTACCGATTCAAAGAAAGTGTTAGACGAAAGAAGAAGGCTGCGACAGAAACAACAATTACCGAATCGAGGTTAAAAGCCAATGCAAACTCAAAATGACCTGCTCAATATTCGCTGTCCAAACCTGCTCAAATTTCGCTTGCCAAAATCAGAAGCAGAACACCTAATCTATCACGCCACTGCTTTTCAGAGTCCTCAGAAGGCTTTAAAACGGCTCCAGTCTCTAAAGGCGGACTGTGTCGATCTTTCGAAAACATCTTAGATTGAAGTTGACCTAAAACGAAAGAATCAGAAAAGGGATCTTCAGCAGGAGAAATATCGAGGAAAGAACGAGTTGGAGAATCTTCTACCACCCCAGCGTTATATTCGTGTAGATCGGTTTTCAAGCATTCGATATTTGCAGCCTTTTGCAGATTGTCCTGGTCCCTTTTCCATAGTTCCTGGTGCTTGTATAACGTTCTTATACTGACACCGGATTTGAGGGCTAGGTCACGTATGCTAAATAACTGATTGCCTTCCTGGAAATCTTCGACCGCGGCCTTTATCTTCCGGCATGCTAAACCTGCCCGCTTAGCATTATTCTTCACCCAGGAAGTAGGAACTTTTGTTTTCGCTTCATAGCGAACAACACTTTTCCCCCGCTTATGCGGTGGCACCCAAGCGGCGGCTCTTTCAATTTGACGCACAGCATCAGATCGCCCCTGGTCAATGTCTTTGCTCAAGCCATGATTTTTAGTCTTGAGTATTTCTTCAATTACCCATTGTCGATCACTTTCATATCCATATCCCAGAGGAGAGATTGAATTCTTTGGATCGCCATAGAAAAGATAGTGAGATAAAGAATAAATCGCGTCTGCTCGCTGAGAGCGTCCTGTCAATCCGGAAGAATAATATTGCCTTCCTCTTAGCCACACATCGGCATGAATTCCCGGAGGTAGCTTGTGGAAAACAGACTTAACTTCACTTACTGCTTCTTCGGGACAATCATATTTCTCAACTTTTCTAATTGGCACCACATTGGCAATCTTGCGCTCAGTAGTAGGAGTAGAAACTATTTTTTCTTTGGTTGCGGCCAGTCTTTCTACAAACGCTTTTAATTGATGAAAGCTATGATACGAATTAACCGAACAAATCATATCTTGAGCGAATTTACTAATTGCTTCAAATGGACTCAGCTCATCACGCTCATCTCTAACAACTAAAGTATCTGCATTGAGCCATGCAAACCCTCTCTGCAAGGGAAGCCTTAGACCTTGACCGATAGAGCCTTTTCCATCTCCAGGATGAGGAAAAATTTCAAGCGTTCCTTTATTGATTTCAAAATCATGCAAGCGAAATAACTGAATTAATTGATTGCGCAGATCTCTTGAACTAATCGGTTCATCAAAGAATATATATAAATGCCATCCATCAGACTCAGACGACCGGTACAAGTTAGTCTCAGCAATTCCAGCCTTTTCTAACAATGAACAGATCTTCTTCAACGATGCAGCTTTGTGATACTTACTACCGGCATCAATATCAAGCACAGCAAATCTAGACGCTCTACCTGAACGGCATCCGATGAAATACTTAGGATGCACACACGCAGCCGCTTTTAATATCTCAGAATCAGTAAGCTTCCACTCTTCATTTGCAGACAACCATCCATCAGCTTCAAATGGCTTATAGATATATCCATATCGATGAAATAAAGAAAGAAACATCTCTATCGCCTCATTAGCTTGAGACGAATAGTATTTTTGACGTGAGAATCTAGCTGGTGATCTTGATTGATCCACCAGAGTAATATGTCCGGTCGTAGAGGTTCCTCTTTCTAAATGAAGATGAGTTGACCTAACCGGATCAGTGGTTTATGCTTATTGCAAATCAGGGCGTCTGCGAAACTCCTGAAATTACAATTTCATATCCGATCCAAATTAGGATTAGCAAAGACATCGCCTGCAAGCGATGTTTTTTTGTGGTTTTCTTTTTCCTTCCTTTTACTAGGGAGCGAAAGCTCCGAAATATCCTTTAATCAGTACTCCGGACATATTGCCAAGAGCGCCTTAGGGATCACTATATATGGTGACACAAGACAGATCAACACTTTAGATCCCGAGATCCGCAACTGGTTAGGGATTCGATCGATTGAGAAAATCATTATAGGTCTTCGCACTTGCAAAACAGTCTATTCATCAATGATTTCCTACCTGCAAAGAAAAATGGTTATGGGCTTTCCGAATGTCTTCTTGATACCACAGTGGTATCGGCTATGACACCTTCTTATATAACACCCTCAACTTCACACCGGCAAGAAGGAAATTTCACTACCCCGGAAAAATGCCGGAATAAGGCAATAAAACGCCTCTTTTCGTAAAGTCCCAAGTAGCGGTTTAGATTGTTATAAGACGAGTAGAGAAACAAAGTGAGAGCGATGCTCTACTCACTGAATAAATTTCCAGGGTGGTAGGAAAGAAGTCGGTGCATTTCTTCTCGACCCAGGAAAGAAAATTTCTTAACGGAGGAAGGAAATGGACTGCGACAAGATGGAGCTGAAAGACTAAATAAATGGACAACTCAGGAAAGAAAATGAGTCTTCAGAGAAATACAAACTAAGAAACGCCTTTAGGAATTTCTCACCCAGAGAAACGCAAGGAAATGGATTTCTGACACCTGCCGGAAGAGGTAGGAAATGTCGAATACTACAAACAATTTTTTACTACTATAAATTCGCTTCCCAGCTCAAATTTCTTACCAAGGTATTGAGTTACGAAATGCTTTCCTTATAATAGGAAAGAAATCAAAAGCCACCATATATAGGGCATATCTAGTGAGAACAATAACAGTTCGCGAAGTCGCTCAAGCTCTTAATCTGACGAAACGAGCTATCATGTACCGGCTCGAAGCAGGAAAGCTAAAAGGAATTCGTGTAAAAAACGAATTTGGCGTAGAAGAGTGGCGTATATATCCAACTAAAGAAATCGTTGAAGCACTGAATCGAATTGCTTCTATGAATCCCACTGAAGAGCCAGAAGCCTATATTGATCACTCATCAATAGAAGCAGAAGAAATAGGAATAGAAGAGTACGAAGAAGCCACCGAAACTTCTTTCTCAGGGGTAAGAAACGACAGAGAAAGAATCAAATTACTGGCTGAAGAGCTGGTTAAACCTCTACTTGAAAAAATAGATTCTCAAACCAGATTGCTAACTCGGCAAGAAATTGAAATTGAAGATCTGAAAATCAAACTTCTTCCCGATCTCAAAAAGAAAGCAGAAGAGGAAAGAAAAGCTGCAGAACTTAAAGAGCTTGAAATAGTTGCGCTTCAGAAGCAAATAGAAGCTCTGAAGGAGACTACCGATAGCAATAGAGTCAGCACCATTGAAGAATTGGAGAAAAAGATTTCTTCTCTTGAACAGAATGTTCTTCCAGAATTAAAAGAACAGCTCGAAACAGAGCGGAAGACCAAAATAGCAGAAGTTGCCAAATTGAAAATCGAAGTTGAAAAGCAGGCAGAGAAAGCTAAGGAATCAGAGCTAATAAAAGAAAAAGCCGCTCAACTTGAAGAGCAGATTCCTGAATTGCTTCAAGAACTAACTAAGCATTCTGAAGAGAAAGCCGCTTTAGAAGAGGAACTCAAAAGATTGAGAAAAGAGATTGAAAACCAAACGGTCTCTAAACAAGCTGAACTAGAAGAGTTATCTCGACGTCTAGAGAAAAACGAACAATCTTGGTGGAAAAAATTCTTTGGTTTTTCAAGCTAAGAACAGACATCCATAGGGGAATTGGCTTGTTCCAACCAACCCTTCTCTTTTAGAACACTATAGGCTATCCCAATTTGACGTGGTGAGAATTTTTTCTTGTGGTCATTCCAAGCGTGAACTTTTTCAATGACTTCATCTAAAGTTTTGGCATTTTCTTCAAAAACCACCCAATGCACAGTACTTAGAAGCTCCAGACCTGCTGGGCTTTCAAAGCCTTCAATTAAATCTGTCACTCTCTGAAAATAAGGTTGAACAGTAGGCTCTTTTTCAAAAAAAGCATTCGCCTCCTTTATAGCCCCAGGCACAATGCTGAGTTCCTTCAGAGGCATGTTACCGCCATCATCATACCCAACTAGGTAAACACCCTCTATTCGCTGTAAAACGTGGCTTAAATTAGTAATAAATGGTCCGTACGTCTGTTTTTCAAATCGATACTTAAGCGGAAAGCCAGCATATTGAAGAAAATATCCTAGCTTATGTAGTTCCAGAAGTGTGATTGACGGGTCTAAAAGTCCCTTTAAATACTGTTCAACGATGCTAACTAAAACTGCCACTCCAGGTGTCATTTTTGCGACTTGAAGTGGAGCCTTGTTTTTGTATGCTTCAGAGTCTGGCTCATAAATAATGAATTCAACAGTTGGGTGGTTTTCAGCCATAGAAACAATAAGTGGTTTTACTAATCGCCAATCCAAGCCCCCCAAACCACAACCTAGCGGGGGAACAGCAACTGATTGAAGATTTCGAGATTTAATTTCACGCGAAAGATCATTCAAGCCAACTTCTATATCTGCAATCTTGCTTTTACCTTTCCAGTGTCGTTTTGTAGGAAAATTTATTACTAGATAGGGTTGTACAGTTTGACTGACCTGAACAGTAAACATATGACCAGGTTGAACTTCGCCATTTTTACATGCTTTTTCATAAACAACAAAATTGGATGGATAGAGCCGCTTGAATTGGGCCGCAATTCCTCGTCCCATGATACCCACGCAATTAACCGTATTTACCAACGCGTCGACTCTTTCATTTAAAATATTACCTGTTTTAAAAGTGATCATCTCAGTAATACCAATCTTGTCGAATTTGCAATTTAGAGGCGTAGCTAGTTTTGGTAAGAAGTTGGGAAACCTTTTGAGCTGTCTCCTGGACTCTATTTATTCCCAAACACTCGACCAGATCAAACGGAAAGGACTCTTCAACCAGGAATTCCGCCTGTTTTTCGTCTTTGATTTGTTTTTGTTTCCATTGCTCGGCAGTTACGGCTTGCCAATTAATTTTACGAAAGCCCTCAATAGTTGAAAAATCGTCGAAAAAACTAGAACTAGCATTTCCAGTAGTCAAAACCCAGCGCTTTTTATTGGCAACGGCCCACGTAATAGCTTTAGTTAAATCGAACTCCAGGTGAACTATGGGATTTTGACCTGCTTTGTAATCGTTATAAGGACTGGCTATATTAAGTGTATATAGCATGACTGATCTCGGACAGTAATAAAACGGAACGCACGCTCCAACTGCTAAATCTTGATAGGACGATAAAAATTTACGCAGACGGCGCTCTTTCAGATGTTGATAACCAATGTTGCTTCCTGGCAAATTGTTCTCGCGGACATATTTATCTGAATATAAAAAGCCAGTACTAAGTAGCGACGGCAGCCGATCATAGTGAAGAATGTGGTAGATTTTCTGGCCCGCAGGATAAGCCATGCCGCCTCTCGCAGAACGTATTTATGTTTGGTAAGCGAACAATGATATTAGATCTCCACTGATGCTTTCTTAGCTGGAGCACACATACCGCTTGGAGAAGCAGCAGCAAAATAGCCAACAGACATAGGAGGTGGGCGTCAATAATGTAAACAGCATTAAATCCACCAAATTCAGCAATATAGGAAACCTGAGACGTAGCGCAAAATTGAGAAGTGTCAAACGAGTTAACTCGATTATTTCGCTCTCGGCGATTTAGCGCTCGGGATAATCTTAAATCTACGCCACAGGATAGGTGTACGGGATTGAAATCATTACAGAGCCGAATTGAGATCATCGGTGATTTCTGGCGCAAGAAAAAGTGGCGCCTAATGTGATCCCTAATCTAGCAGCACGTTAGATAAAACATCTCTTTTGTCTACCGATATGACAACCTGCCGGGTTCGACCTTTTATTTCTCGGTTAGGTTGATCGAGCCGAAGAAAGAAGTCGTCGAATTGTACTGCTTGCGATAGCAATCGTCGGAATACTCCTGGTCGCATGAATCTGTCCACAAGCGGCAGCTACGAGTTGTGCTGATTGCTGCGATTGCTCAACGGCTTGGACGATTATCGATATGGCCTGCGGACTTATAGAGAGGCGGTCACCTGAGTCAAGAAGCATTAACAGGTCAATCGAGCGGATCTCCTCGTTAGAGTGATGCTCTTCCCGCGTTAATACTTCAACCAGTTGGGTTCCTTGGAGTGATGGTTGGCAGTCGTTAAGCTGGCAGGCAGTGGGTTCAAAGACGGAGTCCTCCAGGGGAAAGCCATAAATAACTTTTCCCTTGTCTGAAGGAGTGCGATTCGAAAATGAGAGTTGGATGGTGTCATCGTTAACTTGTACCAAGTAAGATGTGAACTCTCGAATGCTTCTCAGTCTTTCTAGGAAGGCTTGCGCGGAACACTTAGTACCATTGACTAAAATGGACGTAGACGAAGCCACCGGCTTTCCTCCGTGATAAATTGCTGTTGGAGGATATCCGCACAGAAACAAATTTGTTCGCGCGTCAGCTGCCAGACCGCCAAGCATTTCGATACCAGGTTGCTTATCGAGTTTTGACCGTCGACCAAAGGGATCAAATAGTTTCGAATGTGGGAGTCTGCCGCAAAAGATAAAGCTAAACCCTGGCGGAAGATTGCTCTTCTGTTCGACAAGCGAAAGATCCGGGTATTGTTCCAAGAATTTTTGCTCAAAGTGTTGTAACTGCGAAGTACGCACGATAACAGAAACCTGGTCGCCTTGTTCGAAGGGATTAGATACACTAATTTCTTCGTAATGATCCTCACGATGGGCTAGAGGCAAACTCCCAGTATCGCCCAACAGTACATCTAATTTTTCAGGACCAGGCGCCGCTTCAGACAAGACCTGATCTTTATCACGTTCAAACACGTAATAGAGTTCATCTAACCAGTCTTCGCTTTCCAAGTATGCAACAAGCGATACATCCTGGGGAGAGTTCGCGGATCGAGCACGAGTGCTGGCTTCGAAGTTAGTGGGTACAAATGAACGTATTTGTTCGCACAAGCGTTTTCTCAACCGCTCGTCAGTACTGGCTTTAGCTAATAATTCCTGAGCTCGCCTATTGAGCCCTGAACGAAGTTGATAGATCTTGTTCAAGATGGCACCATCGATAGTGGCATTTCTAAGACTGCAATCGGTTCGATGCAAGTAGGTGAGATCTTGCCCCGTCAAAAGAGCCTGCGACAGCGGAAGATTTCGATTAACGTCTATACCAGTCCCGGCGGCAAATGTAATTGTCTGCGCTCCCGAACCATTTACGGCTTGGATTTCGTACCGCAACGTACTCCAAATCTTCTGAAAATCTTCCTTTAGGGGATTTTCATGCTTATAACCACCGTGAAGTCCTATGCAGTCTCGATAGCGCGGGAAATATGAGCGGTCCGAGTAATCGTCATGGTTTAGCATTGTCTCCACGACCAAGACCTGCTGTACAGCCAAGCATATTACTCGTGAAAAAGGCTTGCTAGAAATTTTCTTAAACGCCTCATCAGCAACATAGGCTCTTCGCGGCGCCAGCTTCACGAGAGAATTGCAAGCCAAGTGAAACGAGTGCAAAGTCTCATCTATAGGGATTTCTGGCTCTTCAAGCCTTGCCAATGAATGGATTAGATTGCTGTCTGCGGCGAGATAAAATGGCGTCCCCGATTCGATCATGGGCAAGTAGGTTCGCCACAACAAAGCCGACCATAATTCAGAAGCATCACTTTTCATTTGCACTAGAATTAAGATTTAGAATGATTGCTCGATCCGTAGCTTCGCAAAGGGCAGGAGGGCCTGGCGAAAGAAGACGAATATTAAGTAGCATCAGCCGCTGCCCAACATTGTCACAAAGCTCTGGAAATCGGCTTTCAAATACACGAGTAATGACCAGCTCTGACGCAGCAATAGAACCTTGTTCGACCGCAACCGTCATGGAGCAAGCCCCGTGTCTGCTTCGTTGAAAAGGCGACGACTGTAGCCCAATCACTGCATGTGCCGATGCGGGAAACTCAAATCCAGAAGCCGATTTCCAAAAAGCCGTACAAACGCTTTTAGCATCACAATAGACACAATTTTCCAGACTAGGACTAGCAATTCCTTGCAAATAATTTGGCAGCTCAATAGTTGTATTGTACTGTTGAAGGGTGAGACGCATGTCTTTGGCGATCGCATCAGACCGTTCAGACGAAGGAGCTATGTTTATCGAATCAAGCTTCTTACCAGTGAGATAGAGGGACTTAGGATAAATTCCGAAATTTTGTTCGATCAGGTATGCGTAGAAGTACAACTGATTTACATAATCTTCTTTCGGCAACGCATCTTCTGTAGTCATAGCTCCAGACTTGTAATCGACCAAGTCGATACCGTCAGCATCCTGAAAAAACGCATCCAATTGGCCAAACAAAAGTTGATCCTTCGAGTAAAGGGTTTCTTCGGAGTGGACTTCCGGCGCAGCAGTGGGAGCATTCCGACGGATTTCCAAGACTTTTCTCAAACTCGAATATACATCGCCGACTTCTGGCCACAGGGACACTTTGCCAAAATGGCGTGTCGCGGAATCTCGCAAAACCTGGTCTGACATTTCATCGACTAATGCATTGAAAGAGTTTCGAAATGCTTTTGGATCAAGTTTTGAAGCAGTGATCTGCTTATTCACTTGCTCCATGCCCGAATGAAACAGTTTGCCGATTAATTGAAAACGCGTACTTGTCGCCTGCTTTTTTGCTGGCGATACGACTGCAGCCGGATAAGCACCACTAAGCTGACACCGCTTCATGCGAGTATAGCGCCAATAAGACAGCGCCTTTATAGCGGTAAGGCTAGTGATTTGATTAATCAATTGGATTTACCTCGCTCCACGGCCTCACGAATTCGCTGAATTACGGTTACGGGCTGCCGTTCCAAATCGTATGGACAGCAGAACACGATGTTTCTGGACGTTTGCTCCGATAGCTCCTCCTGCAATTGCTTGATCCTGTAAAAGTCGTAGTCAGTGAGCGGATGTAGTGGAACCATTCCATAGTGTTGGCTGTTTGCCGTGAATTTCAACACGATATGTTCGCCCATTTGCTCACTCTCTAGTTTCTTCATTCCAAACTCTTCGAAACGCTGCCTCAATCGTCCATCCAGGACCTCATTCCAATGGACTCCATTCATGCCAAATTCAGGTTCCTTGCCCTGGAGCAAATCGAGTAAATCAACGCCCAAACGCCAATCGAGCTGAGCATGTATGAATCGGTTTGAATAATGCCTTAGACAGTCATAACAGCTCCCAAAACACCCTTTTCTGTGCTTCTCGCCTATCAAATCACCCCGTATACGTGAGTTGGCATACGAAAGAAGTTCTTCAAATGCGTTGGCAGATGCATAGTTGGACGAATAACCGGCACCATTGTCGAGGTTATCGGCAATGAATACGCCCCAAAGGTCACGACGAAAACCGACGTTCATAGCGTCAGTCTCGTAACGAATGCCCACAGATATCTCTGACGGTTCGATATCTTCGCGATAAATGATTGCCTTTCCGAGAAGTTCAGCCAGCGAAGCCCATGCTGCCTGGACTTTGTATTTAGAGTCTAGTCCAGCATGGCTGAAGTGAGCAGGCCATTCCTTGGCCCGGACTAACAAGATATCTGTCTTACGTTCAGTAGTGAGTGCGATGTTTTGAACATCGGCACTGGCGTTGACCGGATCACCCCACTGAGCTGTTTTCAGAGTTCCGACACCATCAGCAAGGAAAAATCCGCGCATCTTGTTGGAATTGATTTTTTGGAAACTGTATCCCTCAAAATCATTGGTATTCGTCCGAACAAGCGTTCCTGGATACGAAGAAACTATGTAGTTCTTTGCGCTGGATGTGTTGTCTGGGTGTTCCAAGTCTAGCCCGGTTGGAAATGACAGTACCAGCTTGGAATCTTTATCGACATTGCCCGCGTATACTTCACTTTGGAAATCAGCAATAAATGCCGGGGGCGTCCAACTAGTAAAATGTCGAACGTGTGCGCCAGCCGTTCCACAGCCGTCACATACCGCATTGCCGCTAAAACTGATAGTTTGGCATGAGCGGCAGACTATTTGTGGCTTTGTATTTTTCGGATCGCCACTATTGATCCAAACTGTGCCTTGGGTATTTCTCGCTTCTGGCCACGCCACGCCAACACAGTGCAGAACCTTCTTATCTTTGACGAGTTCGCTATTGGGCGCGAACTCCGAAATCGCAATGTCGAGTGACCGGTCAATTTTGCCGTGAACAAGGGGATACTGACGCTTATTGTCGCCGAAATTTGGATCTTCATGAATTAGCATCGCATTTCGGACCGGCATGCCAAACAGAGGAAAAAAGCCCTCAAGTGCTAGGATTTCGCTCAGAGAATAGTTAGCACCGTATGTGGTGGCGAGGCTAACCGCTCTGGGCAAAACATTGGCTCGCAAATCTTCAAGAGTAGAATCAAAAATAGCTTGACGAGCAGTTTCCGTTCTCTCTGGGGCGATCACCGCCAGCATTGTGACAATCGAATCTTTAACTCCTTGAATAGCATTTAGAAGCAAGTCAGAATTTTGAATTATTTCGGATATGGTGCCGAATTTTCCGCTCGTTGTGCTACCTTCTACGCGCCCTTGGTGAAAGGTTGAGCGCAGTTGCTGATTTGCTTGAAACGCCTCGTAAAAAGCATTTTTCAAAACTACCCGTTGAAGAATTTTGTCAACCGCTAGATCCAATTTTGGCTCTGGATTGCGCTCAGCAACCATTAGCAAGTTATGCTTGAAGTAATATTCGTCATGACTTTGCCCCTTGCAAAACGTTAGTGAAAGTGCGAGCTTATCTGCACGTCTGCCAGCTCTACCAACACGTTGCTGGTAATTGAACCGGCGCGGTGGCATATTCGCGAGATAGACGGCCTTCAGACCGCCGATATCGACACCGGCTTCCATTGTCGTTGTAACGCAAAGCAAGTCGATGCCGTAGTATTTCTTGAGTCTATCTTTATCCTGTGGCGACTTTCTTAGCAATTTACCAACAAAGACATCCTGAAAAGCTAATTGACGCTCGCGCTGATCAATTTTATCTGTCTGACCTATTAGTTCTTCAGTACGAAGTGGACGATTTTGGTGACCCGCCTTCGAGAATGATGCATAGTAGTTAGGTCGATCGAACAGCAGACGAATCGGCTTTTCAACAAGGGTCCCACGACACGGTCGCGGGAATTTTATCCGCCTGCAACGATTGCCATATTGGAAAAGGTGCACAGCTTTGCACACTGTGCATTCCCAGAATGTGTTACCAGGCTTATGAATGTACAAATGGTCCCAGCGAACTTTGAACCTGTCGTCAATCACATCGAGCGGTGCGAGAAGGTGTTTTACTTCTGAACTGATCGTCGCCCGATCCTTGCCCGAAAATCTACTAACGGTAGCCTCTAACCAATCGGTGTAAAATTTCAACAAAAAGTCCAAGCCATCGGCGTACGTAGTTCGGGTTTTATAATGAAAAGCCAAATGTCGAATGAGGGTATCGACCAAACGCTTGTCCTCATCGGATTTCGGCGCCTTTGGTGAGTTATGGTCATACGTTAACCAACCGTAGCCCAACGATTCAAAGTCTCGACCCATCGCATCAGTAATTACTTTTCTAGATTCCTCGCGAAGTCGAAAGCGATACTCCTGGCGGTAAGTGTTGTATTGAGTTTGCTTCGCATAGTCCAGTTTAGAAGTGTCGCCGAACAGCACCGGCCAGTCAGGCCAGCCCTTAATACCCTCATAGAGGCCTGCCGGATTTATGCCAGTTCTTAGGAGTTCAGATTCGACATGCTCAACTATAGCCTGAAAATTAATTGTGGGGAGTTCGCCCTGCAAACGAAGCCGCTCGGCCGCCTCCCATTTATCCGGCGATTTTTCTTTTGTCAGAGTGCCTTTTAACAAGCCATATAGGTTCATGGCACTTTTGGGATCGCTCGCATACAACGGATGATCGTAGATGTCTTCAACATCCATGGCAGCGGCCTTCGCAATAAAGTCGACTAATTCAGCCTTGTCACCACCTGGGCTCTTCAGATACATTTCTGTGAGAGCTCTGACCGTGTCTTTGTAATGGTTTTGTTCCAGTTCTGCCGACATGTGCGAAGCGTCGCGCCGACTGTCGCTAAAGACAACCAACTGCGGTGGTTTCGTGCGTCCTGACGACTCGAACAGTGTTCCGAGCAGTTGCTCAATAATGACTTGGTTTAGCTTGTGATAACCAGTACCCATTGTACGAATAGGCGAAGTCACCCGATCGGGCCGGCCTCGCCAATAAGCATCGCAGCTAGGACAGGTGTCAGTTTGCTGCTTGAGCGGCATTTCCAACGCCCATGCCGGCAACCATCCCTTTTTGCTTGGATGAGTGCTGTATTCGCCGGTCCGTCCATTAAATGAAACTTGTTTCCATGGGTCGTTGAGTGGCTCATCATCAAAATTAAGGAACACATGCTCGATGTCAGCTTCGTCCTTGTCTATCGGAAGCTCTGTATTGATAAATCTCCTGGTGCCGCCGGTTGAATCATGAATCTCTTGTTTGTAACCTCGATAAAACAACGTTCCACATTCCTGGCAATAGCAACATTCCAAAGTGATTGCGCCGGTATTAGGACACACTGAAATTCCCTTCTCGTAGAGGTGGATTGGTTCAGCCAGCTTGGCATTTTCCATCTCCATGGACCTACTGATTCCAGTAAGGTTTTTCACAAAAATGTGCATCCTGATCTTGCCCACGTATTGAGCAATAAGCGGATCGTCGGAAGTTATGAGGTCAATAAGGCCATTGGCCGCATCAGCATTCCCATCGAACAGGCCCGTAGCGATTTCTTTCATAGTAAGCGGCGGCGATCCCAATTGCGAGTCGCTTATACCTTTGGCCTTTTTATCGACCAGCTCTTTTAGGGCATCCTCAATCCGTAGCTCATTTAGCAAATCACCGGCGCTGATAGCGCTAGTTGAAAACTTGGTCGACTCCTTGAGCTTGGTTATCGTGGCGACCAGGGCACCTTCTTCATGGGCATTGTTGGAATATGTGGCAAAAATGTGCGCAAGCTTTCCGATGTGGGATGACTGTCCGGACTGGTAGTCGATCTTAGGTCCGTCAATAATTTTGAAAGCCGATCGCTTGCGGTTAGTTCCAAAGAAATCGGTTAGAAACTGCGGGTCTGCACTATCGTTTGATGGCTTTTCCAAGGAGGCGGAAGTGGCTATTATTCTCAATTGCGGATGGTCGGGAGTCAGCCCAATGCGAGCAAGAAACGTCTTCAAAATGTAGGCAATTTCGGTCCCAGCTGTTCCACGATATGAATGCAGCTCGTCTATAACAAGAAAGAATCTATTCTTTGAGTTCGAAGCCAGCCATTTTTTTGTTGCCTCAAACATCTCGCGTTCGCGATCCCTCACCAGCATGACCGCGAGCATTGTGTAATTTGTGATCAGAATGTCTGGCGGGCTATGCTGCATGTCCCATCTAGTAAGAAGCTCTGAGCCACCCGTTCTAGGTAGCCGGTTTTTATCCTGAGGCTCAGCATCGTTGTATTCAGGCCCTATGGAATTCAGAAAATCCGCGCATTCCTTAAGCTTATACTGATTGGTTGATTCGCCGCGACCCTGCGTAGCACCATTGTATTGACCGAAGTAAATTCTCTCGCCGCCGAATAACTCCTTATATGCCTTGTCTGCTTCGGGAGAATCCAAAACGCTACGAAGAGTTTCAATTTGGTCCTGGACGAGCGCGTTCAAGGGATACATAAACATGCTGCGCAACGCAGGAACGCGCTCACTTTGTATGCGTTGAGGTTCAAAGCTAAGCGGATTTGTTGTCCACCAGTCGCTGCCTGCAGATAACCTCGTTTTGGACCATCTAGGTCTTTTCAAATCACCGAGAGCTTCCCTAAATATGTTAAGCAAGGTTGGCAAAAGAAAGGATAACGTTTTTCCCGACCCGGTACCGGTTGTAATCACGACATTCTTGTCGTCCAAGAGCGAGGTAGAAAGCGCGTCCACTTGGTGTACGTACAGGTCGGGAGGAGCAATTTTCTTGAACACATTTTCTAAAAGAATCAGCTCAGAATTGCTTTTCAGTCCTGGCATGAGTTCTTTTGATGAAAGAAACTCGGTCAACCGCGTCGGTGATGTCTTGTATCTGTCCTGAATTTCGAATAATGGTTCCTTGAACATGGGACCATCGTCCACATCACTAATCAATTGCGCTCTAGCAGCATTGAATTTTTCGTCCCTTGTAAGATACGCAGTGTTGAGATATTCAACCGTAGTATCGATTATCTCCTTGTGCAATCTTGCTGCTGATTTGTTGTGTGTCTGTTGGTTGCTCATTATGAAATGTCCACGGAGAAAATCGGAAGCTTTGCCAATAAATGCCAGATGTTTGCGTATCTGATGTTGTGGTACGAAGTCCAACCGCTGGTCATCATGTCTGGCGCTGTCAATGTACCCGAGCGTAAACAACGCTCCAGGAGGGTAGGAAGACGCAATTCTGCATATCCCGAACTCTGAATCATTAATGTGCTTGCTTTGCGATTGTATTGTAGTCGCAATTTTCTGCCGAATTTAGCAAGCAAGCAAATGAGAGCCCATTCGCGGTCGCGCAATATAAAAATCTCCAATTGGTCTTTTCCGGGAAGTGCAAAAAAATACTTTGGGGCAGCGAATTCGAGATCGCTGCGATATAGGCCAGGCGAGTATGGCTGGAGTACGGGATGGACCTCCCATTCGTTCGTGTTGAAGTCAAACTTGCGACCACTATTAGGCTGGAAGATTGGAAAGTCTGTAACAGGTACAAGTACCTTCGAAAGGACCGTATCTATCGATGGGAAGAATTGGAATAAATTGTTTTGATAATCAAATGTAGCTTTGAATTCGTTCTTCTCTGCTAAACGGCGCACTTCTACCTTTGTTGCCTTGAGCAAAGGAAGAGTTGGGAAAAAGCTAACTGGAAACAGATTGGTTGTGTATTTCGGGACACATTCACTTAACGCATTTTTTGGAGCGACCTGTTGCAGGCGCTCGGTATCTATGGTTGCTCCGAGCAAAGCAAACTCGCAATCCCCGATTTCAACGAGGACAGGAGGCACAGTACACCATTGTCGGGTACTGCGGACGAGTTCAATATAGCCGACACTACGCAAAAAATGGTACGCCCAGCGTCGATGCTTCTTCTTGTCGGTGTCATTCAATGGCGCATTATAGAAAGAACAAACCTTTTCAAAACATCTTTCGAACAGACCATCATTGCCACTGCCGTGGAACGAAAGTAGATCGTAAGCGGTGGCAATAATCGAATTAGGCATTAATAGGTGATTCCGGGCAATTCAGAGACCAGTGCGAGAACAGCATCATACTTCGCGGGATGTTTCGATTTTACCCACGGCAAAATGTGGTGATGCATGGCGATTCCAACAGCAGATGGTTCATCGAAAAAACGACTCGCATACGACATAGAACGTTGAAAATTAGCAACCATTTTGTCAGGAAACTGCAAGTCGAACGGTCGTTGTATGGCGTTAAGATCGTAGCTCGTTTGTGGGGAAGACTGTATCCACTGCAGCGCGATTTTTGGATCAACGCCAACGGGTATATCGCCACGAATCGGTGCCATAATCGGTGTCGAACCGACGAATTTAGTCCGGGGAACATCTCTTTGGTAAGAGGCATCTATGAAGGCGGCATATTCCAGCAATCCATGACTAGGAGGGATGCCATCACTGGTAGTGACCAGGAATATTTTTGCTGGCAGACCAGCAGCTGCACCGCTCAGTGACCAGAGCATGAGGGTGGGTAACAAGTAGCAATCTATGATTCCGG
>JACCDG010686398.1_pt1 | contig 19287 bp, 18 predicted proteins | sample 7442471 | NCBI WGS metagenome assembly JACCDG01 (sample SAMN15323444, study PRJNA562643) | freshwater metagenome | isolation source: river surface water | place: USA:Blue River Watershed | collected 2017-08-17 | reverse complement strand
AGTCTAAGTGAAAAGCTCCCCGACTTGGACTCGAACCAAGAACCTGCCGGTTAACAGCCGGCTGCTCTGCCGATTGAGCTATCGGGGATTGCGGGCAAACTCTAGGTCAAGCCTTCGCCGAACGCCAATTCCCGTAGGCCTCTTCTTCGGCTCTCCATTTCTACGAGCCGGGCAAAAATCTCGCCATATTCTTTTTCATTTTCTACCGGATTAAGTCTTTGCAGGGTTGATTTAATCTCTGCGATTGAACGAGAGAGCGCTACTTCATTTAGTCGTGCCATGATGCTCGAGACATATTTATCCGAAATCTCGCCCGTGGTTCTTATAGGTTCTACTGATAGCTCCAGCATAAAAGATTTCAAATCTTCATTCTCCACTTTTTCTAAATCAATCTCCACCAAATCATTCTGGGTATCAATAAATTGACGTAATTTTTCGTATGCAGGATGCGAGAAAGCATTGGTTTCAATTTCTCGCCACTGCCTTGCAAGTGCTGGCATCTGTAAGCGAACTTTGAGAACTTCTCGCTCTAGAGCAAGTCTGGGTTCATTTGGATCTGGGCGCCAATTATTTGAGCTCTGCTCAATTGCAGTTTCACTTTTTCTCGTTGAACTCTTCTTTACAGCTGCAGTTACTACTTCGACATCCATTCCTAACCAGCCAGCTAAATTACGTACGTACTCAGGTCGCAGCGAGGAGTCTCTTATTTTGCCAATAAGTGGAGCTGTCGCATTTAAAGCGCCAACTCTTCCTTCTGCATTTGTTAAATCATATTTCTTAAGTTCGGTTTTGATTGCAAACTCAAAGAGCGGAACTCTACGTGCGATTAGATCTCGAACTGCAGCATCGCCACCTTTTTCTCTTAAATCACATGGATCTAATCCATTTGGTTCAACTGCAACGAAGGTCTGAGTGACAAACTTCTGATCATCTTCAAATGCCCGTAGCGCTGCCTTTTGACCCGCAGCATCGCCATCAAAAGTGAAGATAACTTCACCTCGGAAAGTCTCATCATCCATCAATAATCGACGCAAGATTCTTATGTGGTCATCGCCAAATGCAGTACCGCAAGTCGCAACTGCGGTTGTGATTCCAGCTAAATGCGCTGCCATTACATCTGTGTAACCCTCGACCACAACAACTTGGCGCTTTTTAGCAATTTCTTTCTTTGCCATATCTAATCCATACAAAAGTTGGCTCTTTTTATAGATTGGCGTCTCAGGGGTATTTAGGTATTTGGGGCCAGTGTCTTCTTCATCGCTTGCAAGTTTACGAGCACCAAAGCCGACAACATCACCTGAGATATCGCGAATTGGCCAAACCAATCTATTCCTAAACCTATCGATTGGGCCTCGTTGGCCATCTTTACTAAGGCCTGCAATATTTAATTCTTCATTTGTGAAGCCACTTCCAAGTAAAACTTTGGTTAAAGCGTCCCACTCATTTGGCGCATAACCAACACCAAAATGTTTTATTGCATCACTATCGAAGCCGCGTTTCTCCAAAAAACTTCTGGCATGTGCTGCTTCTGGATTCTTTAACTGCTCTTGAAAGAAGAGAGCAGCAGCATGATTTGCTGCCACTAACCGAGAGCGCCTACCGCTTGGAGCTGCACTGCCGCCTGATTCATATTGAAGTTGGTAACCAAGGCGCTCTGCAAGTTTCTCTACGGTTTCTGTAAAGGTTAGATGATCCATCTTCATAACAAATGCAATTACATCTCCCCCGGTTTGACAGCCAAAACAATGGAAGAAGCCTTTACTTGGAGTTACATGGAAGGAAGGACTTTTTTCATCATGGAATGGGCAGAGACCTTTTTTCTGTCCGCCACCGGCATTTTTAAGTTGAACATACTCTTCAACAACTTCATCAATGGGTGATCGATCTCGAACATATGCAACGTCGGTATCACGAATTCTGCCGGACATGTCTAAATCCTATTACCCAGCGACAACAGTCTTACCTGTGAGCTCTCGATAAAGAGCATAAGCGCCAGGATCGGTAAGCGAAGCAACTTGATCAATTACTACTCGTAATTTCTCGCTATTGGTTGATGCCCTAAACCACTCCTGGAGAAAGAAACTCTCCAGTGAATTTGGCGCTCGCTCAAATACAACTTCAACTAACTCTTTTAGAAGTTCGCGTTGTTTCAAATAAAGATCTTGAGACTTTTCCGCCTGAATTATGTAATAACCTGGCATAGCTTTGAGTATTGCAACTTCTACCCGCTGCGCTCTTGGGACGACCAATTCAGCGCGATAACGAGTTAAATCGCCATCGCCATGTTTAGCACGAGTCTCTCGTTCTGCTGCAACTGCGAATCGTCCAATCAATTGGCTGGTTAAATCCTTGAGTTGAGCAAGCTGTCGATGACTTCGATCGAATTCAGCTGGCCAACAAGAAAGTGACATCAGATTTGAAAGTGCAGTTTCAGCTTCCGCTTCAGTCAAATCACTTAAATATTCACCTTTCGCAACTTGAAATATCTTTGGTAGATCTGGCTTGATCTTCGATAACTCAATATGTCCTGTTACTAAAGCATCTTCTAAATCATGAACTGAATATGCAACATCATCAGACCAATCCATTATCTGAGCTTCCATGGAAGGTTTACCGGTTTGTGAACCTTGCCTCATCCAATTAAAGATTTCTAGATCATCCTGATACACGCCAAATTTCTTTGAATTCTCATTTGAACTCCAGGGGTACTTTGTAGCTGCATCTAGTACTGATCTTGTTAAATTAAGACCGACCGATATTCCTTTTTGATCGACAGTCTTGGCTTCAACTCTAGTTAATAACCTAAAACTTTGGGCATTGCCCTCAAAGCCGCCACAGTCTTTCGCCAACTGCGCTAGAGCGATTTCACCATTATGACCAAAAGGTGGATGTCCCAAATCGTGAGCTAGACAAGCGCCTTCCATTAAATCTGGATCAGCACCTAGTGCGGCTCCAAGTTCGCGACCAACTTGTGCGCACTCTAAAGAGTGCGATAACCGAGTTCGCGGGAAATCACTTGCCCATGGAACTGCAACTTGAGTTTTTGCAGCTAATCGACGAAGTGCAAATGAGTGAATGATTCTTGCTCGATCTCGTGCAAATTCGGTTCTGCCTTTTCTTTTGGCAGGTTCATCTAGGAAGCGCTCGCGATCAGATGGAACATAGCCATTATGTTCTTTTGCCTCACGAAGTGCCATAGTTAGTAAGGCTACAGTTTCCAAGCAATATGGTCACTAATGTGAATTCCGCGACGTCCCAAAGTTATATATGCCAGATATGCGCTCGCTTCTCTGACTAAGTATCTAAATCCAACTTTATCTAGACTCGCTTCGCCAGTTCTCACAGGAGAACAACTTGATTCGAAACCAAAATCATTTGCCATCGTTTTAGATCGCAGGCAGTGGTACGGGTCGGTGACGATAATTATTTTTCGATACTTTTCTTTCGATACATTTTTTGCCAAGCCTTCGATACTTGTAAAGGTGTCACGACCGATTTTGATTGCCGTAATTGACTTCCAAGAAATTCCATTCCTGGCCAACCATTCGCGAGATGCGCCAGCTTCGGTGAATCTATCTCCTGGAGCGCCTTCACCCACGGTGAAAATTCGCTCCGCAAAATCCTTCTCATAAATTCGAAGAGCTTCTTTTAGTCGTGCCTCCAAAATCAAACCTGGCCGACCATCTAATTGAGCGGCCCCCATAACCACAATTGCATCTGAAACTTCAATCTTTTCATTATTTGCATCAAGCCAGGTTCGCGCAATTGCATAAGTTGGAATTGCAAGTATTACGACAAGTAGAAAGGTGAGAAACTTGCCGATAATTCGGAAGATAAACATCAACCACCTGATCCAGAATCTCTGCCATCAACATTCACAAGCTCTTCAGGATCATCAAGCCAACCTTGAGGTAGCGATACGGCTCGACCATGGGATCGTCTGCCGCGAGGTGCATCGCCGACTTCAACCGGATATGGCTGATCAACTAATTGCGAGAGTAGCGAATCAAGTTCTGCCAAGGATGAAACCATCCCAAGTTTTGGTCGAATCTCTCCTTCTACGCGAAAACCTTTGAGATACCAAGCCATATGTTTTCGAAGATCGCGACATGCTCTCTCTTCACTTTGAAAATACGAAGCAAGTAATTGTGCATGGCGCCTCATCATTTCTCTAACTGCATAGAGAGTTGGCAATGGCCTTGCACTTTCGCCATTGAAAGCATGAACTAAATCAGCAAATAGCCATGGTCGACCAAGGCAACCACGACCGACTACCACTCCCTCGCATCCAGTTTCATCCATCATTCGTAATCCATCATTGCCCGACCAAATATCGCCATTTCCCAGTACTGGGACACCCGTAGGCTTTAAATGTTCAACAAGGTTCTTGATTTTGCTCCAGTCTGCTTTACCTTCATAAAACTGCTCCGCAGTTCTTGCATGAAGAGCAACCCAAGCAACTCCCAATTTTGCTGCAATCATTCCTGCATCTAGATAAGTTTCGTGATTACTATCTATACCGACTCGCATTTTTACTGTAACTGGAATTCCGTATTTATCTGCATTGGTAACCGCCGCAGAAACCAATTCTGAAAATAATCTGCGCTTATATGGAAGTGCAGCTCCGCCACCTTTTCTCGTCACTTTTGGAACGGGGCAACCAAAATTTAAATCGATATGGTCTGCCAAATCTTCTTTGCCAATCATTTCAACTGCTGCAGCTAGATCTTTAGGATCCGTTGCATAAAGTTGTACAGATCTTGGCGACTCACCTTCGCCGGGAATAATCATCCGTAAGGTTTCTTCATTGCGCTCAACCAAGGCCCTAGCTGTAACCATTTCGCTTACGAACAAACCAGCACCTTGCTCTCGACATAGCAATCTAAATGCAGCATTTGTAATTCCAGCCATCGGTGCAAGCACAACTGGTGTAGTTAATTCGACCTCGCCAATTCGCGTTTGGAGTCGAAGTGAATTAGTTTTTAACAACCCAGTAGCCGCGGTGCTAGCCATGATTCAACTTGATCAATGGCAATTCGTTCTTGCTTCATAGAATCTCGTTCTCTGATGGTGACTGCTTGATCATTCAAGGTATCAAAATCAACCGTCACACAATAAGGAGTACCAATTTCGTCCTGACGGCGATAACGTCGACCAATCGCACCCGCGTCATCGAAATCAACGCTCCAAGATTTACGTAATTTCGCAGCTAGATCCCGCGCCTTTGGTGAAAGGTCTGCATTCCTGGATAGAGGTAGGACTGCAATCTTGATTGGCGCAAGGCGATAATCAAGTTTAAGTACGGCCCGTTTCTCCATTTCACCCTTGGAATTTGGCGCTTCATCTTCGGTAAAAGCATCCATTAAAAATGTTAGTGCGCATCGGTCAACTCCTGCCGCCGGTTCAATTACATATGGGAACCAGCGCTCATTGCTCTCTTGATCAAACCAAGATAAATCTTTACCTGATTTCTCGGAGTGAGCTTTTAGATCAAAATTTGTTCGATTAGCAATACCCTCAAGTTCACCCCATTCAGTACCAGCAAACTCAAATTTGTACTCAATATCAACGGTCCGCTTTGAATAATGCGAGAGTTTCTCTTTTGGATGCTCAAAAAGTCGAAGTCTTTCTGGATTAATTCCTAAATTCTTATACCAAGCCAATCTGGTATCAATCCAAGTTTGATGCCATTCCTCATCGGTGCCAGGAACTACAAAAAATTCCATCTCCATCTGTTCAAACTCTCTAGTTCTAAAAATGAAGTTACCTGGTGTAATTTCGTTTCGAAAAGATTTTCCAATCTGGCCAATTCCAAAAGGCGGTTTCTTGCGAGCAGTAGTTGCAACGTTCTGGAAATTGATAAAGATTCCTTGCGCAGTTTCTGGTCGCATATATGCAAGACCAGATTCATCTTCAACTGGTCCAAGATAAGTCTTTAAAAGTCCCGAGAATTGTTTAGGTACTGTGAACTTACCTTTATTGCCACAATTGGGACAGTTAATCTCTTCAAGGGATGTTGGCATTCGCTTATGTTTAGCTTCAAATGCTTCTTCAAGATGATCTGCTCTAAATCGCTTGTGGCAGGAAGTGCATTCTGTAAGTGGATCAGAGAATGTTTCGACATGACCTGATGCTTCCCATACTTCTCGCGCCAAAATTACACATGAATCAATTCCAACAACATCATCACGTTCGATGATCATTGATTTCCACCATTGACGTTTCACATTGTTTTTAAGTTCTACGCCAAGTGGACCGTAATCCCAGGAAGCACGTAAGCCGCCGTAGATTTCCGATGAGGGGTAAACAAAGCCTCTTCTTTTTGCAAGGCTAACTATTGTTTCTAAACGATCTTGGGCCATGGTGATCTCCATCCGGCTGGCTGTCGGCGGTGCGCACCGGTCGCAGCTCTCGCTGGGCGCAGAACTCAATTTTAGATCTCTTTGAACTCAAAATCCCCTACCTCTGGAAATGAAAATCATTTTCATTTCTGCTAACCTCTCGCTATGAGTACTCCAATTGTTCTTGCCGCTATAACTGCGACTGCAACTGCCCTCGGTGGATTGCTGGCTCTTCGAGCTAAGGATCGCCTTCACTTAGTACTTGGATTAGCAGCTGGACTTCTTTTAGGACTCGTTGCTTTTGACCTTCTTCCTGAAGTTTTTGAAATGGGAAGCGGTGAATTCCTGGGAGCTCCTACCGTATCCGTTGCAATCATTTTTGGATTTCTCGCATTGCATATTTACGAACGCTTCTTTGGCTCGCATGAGCCGGCAGAATCAGATTACGGGCACGATCACTCTCATTCATCAAATGTGGCGGGCGGTTTGGGCGCCCTTGCGATGGGAGGACATGTATTTCTCGATGGTTTAGCACTGGGAATCGCATTTTCAATTGATAGCGCACTTGGTGTTGCAGTTTTTGTTGCACTTCTCGTTCATGCCTTTAGCGATGGTTTGAACACGGTCGCGTTTCTGGTGAAGAGCGGCAAATGGAGTCGCAAAGCGATTTGGCTTCTAGTTGTTGATTCTGTAGCTCGAATATCCGGAGCTGCTCTTGGGACTTCATTAATTCTTAGTGAGAACTTAACCGCAATCTATTTAGCTGTTTTCTCGGGAATCATTATTTATCTTGCTACAAGTCATATTCTTCCGGAAGCACATGCCCGTCACTCTTCTAGATGGACTTTGGCTGCCACAATTCTGGGAGTTGTAATTATGTGGGGATTAGTTTCGCAATTACATGTATTGCATGGTGAAGAGCACGAAGAAGTTGCTGCTGCCTCCTACCTTTATGAATAAATCAGAGATTAAGTTAATAAATGTCCTAGAGAGAATTGGCGGGTTTGCTAGCGCTCAGCAATTGCATCAATTGCTAATTCGCAGCGGGGAAAGTATCGGATTGACAACGGTATACCGTGCGCTCCAGTCATTATGTGATGACAAAATTGTTGATCAACTTCGCAGAGACGATGGAGAGGCTATCTATCGACTTTGTGGAGAGACGCATCACCACCATCTTGTCTGTAAATCTTGTGGAGCCACTGTAGAAATTGAAGGATCCGCTATTGAAAAATGGGCTAGAACTGTTGCATTAGAACATGGGTATCGAGATGTTGGACATCTTGCTGAAGTTTTCGGTATCTGCAAATCTTGTTAATATTTAGAAAAAATCCTTAATTGCTTCAGCATTAGAGACTGGAATTATCCATCGCTTAAATTTCTCGTTTTTGAACTCTAGTACTAGAACCGGGTTTCGCTTGTAGACAACGCAAAAATCTTTACCCCTGAAATATCTCATAGTGCCCAGCATGATCAAGAACGGAAATCCTGTACCCGGAGCTCTAATGCCTCGTAGAACTTCTCTAGTCCATGGGTGTTCACTTCTCGTCACAGAGACTAAATTCTCTATTTTTGCCTCTGGGTCCCTACCGAACGCACCAATATTTTCAAGCCAATTCAGGTTGTAACGAATTTTTCCGTTACTTATTTCAATCATCTGCTTACTCTAATCAAAAATCGGCCCAACATTTCGAGATCTCTTAATCTCAAAGAAACCCGGATAACTGGCAACGCCTACGACGCCATCCCATAGTTTTCCTGCTTCTTCACCTTTAGGTGCTGGCGAGATAACCGGACCAAAAAAGGCAGTTCCTTCTATCGCAATAATCGGGGTTCCGACATCGTTACCTACCAACTTAATTCCACGTTCGTGACTTTCAATAATCTTCACATCAAGCGATTCATCATTCATAGCAGCTGATAATGATTCTGATAGCCCAACTTCAATTAAGGAATCCTTAAATAACTGCTCAGTGATATCCATTTTCTTTAGATGAATTCGTGAAGAAATTGCAGTGTATAAAGGCAATGTAATTGAATCGCCCCTTAGATTTTGAGCGCCTGCTATAACACGTGTGCAGTACCAAGAATTAATTAACTTTGCTTTGTAATCCTCAGGGACTTCCTTATTTCGATTGAGATAGGCGAGATTAAAGAGATTCCACCTAACTTCGATATCGCGCACTTTTTCTACTTCTAGGATCCAGCGAGAGGTCATCCACGCCCACGGACAGAGCGGGTCGAACCAGAACTCAGCTTCTTTTTTCATCTTATGCCTTTCCGAATCTTCGATCGCGTTTTGCGTAAATTTCTATAGCCTTCCAGAGAGTTTCTCTCGTGACGTCCGGCCAAAGAACATCTAGGAAAACTAGTTCTGCATACGCTGATTGCCAAATCAAGAAATTGGAAGTGCGGTGTTCGCCAGATGATCGAAGAAATAGATCTACGTCGCTCATCTTTGGCTCATCTAAATATTTAGAGAAAAGCTTCTCCGTTATTTGATTCGGTTTTAGTTTTCGTTTAGCAACATCGTTAGCGATTGCAGCGGCTGCATCCGCTATCTCTGCCCTTCCGCCATAGTTAACACACATATTCAAGGTTAAAACTTTGTTCTTAGCAGTTAACTTCTCTGCAATCTCTAATTCTTCGATGACAGATTTCCATAATTTCTGAGGTCTTCCGACCCATCGAACTCGGACGCCCATTTCATGCATTTGATCTCTGCGTCGTCTGATGACATCACGATTAAATCCCATTAAGAATTTAACTTCTTCTGGTGACCGGCGCCAATTCTCTGTAGAGAATGCATATGCCGAAAGCTCTTTAACTCCAATTTGGATTGCGCCTTCAACTACATCAAAGAGCGCATGCTCTCCAGCTTCGTGCCCTCTTGTTCTTGGTAGTCCACGTTCTTTCGCCCATCGACCATTTCCATCCATGACTACAGCTACATGGTTCGGAATAAATTCTTTCTTTATCTTTGGCGGTTTCATCTTCCTGCTCGTTCAACCATTGGCAGGCTGCGCAATTCACGCTCTAGATGCCACTGTAGATATGCGGCTACTAATCCAGAAGCTTCCCTGCGATTCTTCACTTCACTCTGATCGGCACTCTCCCAGTTTCCAGTTAATAAATCAGACATCAACTTTAAAGTTTCACCAGAAGGCGTAGCTGAAGCCGATGGTTTGCAATCAATACAAACAGAGCCACCACCAACTAAGGAGAAATACTTATGTGGACCTGGGGCTTCGCACCGTGAACAGATAGTCATTGATGGCGCATAGCCTGCTATCGAGAGTGAACGAAGTAGGTATGCATCAAGAATCAAAGATGGATCATGTGATTCATACGCAAGCGCTTTTAGCGCGCCGACAAGTAGCAAGAATTGCTGTAGCGCTGGTTCGCCCTCATTGGCAGTAAAGCGTTCGGCCGCCTCTAAAAGCGTGGATGCAATAGTCCACTTCTGATAATCAGCTGCTAGATCGTCGCCAAAGTTTTCTAAACTTTCTACCTGGGTAACGATGTCAAAAGTCTTCCCAACATAAAGCTGGATATCAACAAGACTTCCTGGTTCTAAGCGAGCGCCGAATTTAGATTTAGTTCTGCGAACGCCTTTAGCGACAGCGCGAACCCGACCATGTTCTCTTGTGAAGAGAGTAATGATTCGATCAGCTTCACCCAGTTTCTGGGTTCTGATGACAATCGCTTCATCTCTGTAGAGCGCCACGAGGAAAAGGTAGCGATTACTACTGTCGAAGTGCGCGATTTACCGCCGAAATCACCGCTTTCAAGGATGCAGTTGTTGTTGAAGGATCAATTCCAACGCCCCAGTATGTGCCACCATCGACATTGCACTCCAGATATGCCGCAGCGTTTGCATCGCCACCAGCGCTCATTGCATGTTCGTAGTAATCAGCAACCTGAACATTGATTCCCTGCGCTTGCATGATGTGGCAGAAAGCAGAGATTGGTCCATTTCCAGATCCTTGGAACTTAACTGGTTTCTTATTTTCAAGCATCTCTACAACAAGTTCTACATCTTTGTTCGGAGAGGATGTCTGTGTTAATCCAGCAAAGCGATAACGACCCCATTGATCATCTTCAGATGGTAGATACTCGTCAACAAATATCTTCCACATTTCTTCTGGATAAACCTCGCCACCGTCATTATCTGTCTTGGCTTGAATTACCTTGCTGAATTCGATTTGTAGTCGACGTGGCAGATCCAATTGATGTTCCGTCTTCATGATGTAGGCAACGCCACCTTTTCCGGATTGCGAGTTAACTCGAATCACGGCTTCATAGCTTCTGCCAATATCTTTTGGATCGATTGGCAGATATGGAACCGCCCAGGTGAAGTCATCAATTTCCTTGCCAGCAGCATTTGCATCTTTAGCTAGGAATTCAAAACCTTTCTTAATGGCATCTTGATGTGAGCCGCTAAATGCAGTGAAAACTAGATCTCCGCCATATGGATGGCGCTCGGGAACGCGAAGTTGATTGCAATATTCAACAGTCCGTCTTATCTCTGCAATATCGCTGAAATCAATCATCGGATCTATTCCATGGCTAAGTAGATTAAGTCCAAGAGTTACCAAGCAAACATTTCCTGTTCGCTCACCATTTCCAAAGAGCGTTCCTTCGATTCGATCTGCACCTGCAAGGTATCCAAGTTCAGCAGCGGCAACACCAGTTCCTCGATCGTTGTGAGGATGCAAGCTCAAAACAATACTGTCGCGATACTTCAAATTACGGTGCATCCATTCGATGGAATCGGCATACACATTAGGAGTTGCCATTTCTACAGTTGCTGGCAGATTAATGATGGTCTTCCACTCTGGAGTTGGTTGCCAAACATCATTAACAGCATTGCAAACTTCTAGCGCAAATTCCAATTCGGTTCCGGTGTAGGACTCAGGTGAATACTCGAAAAAGACCTTAGTCCCAGGAACAGTGCTGACCATATCTTTACAGAGCTTTGCACCATCTACTGCGATTTTCTTAATTCCCTCTTTATCCATGGCAAATACAACTCGTCGTTGCAAGGTAGAAGTTGAGTTATATAGGTGAACCACAGCTTGTTTTGCACCTGCAATCGCTTCAAATGTGCGCTTGATTAAGGATTCTCGAGCTTGAGTCAATACCTGAATTACGACATCGTCGGGAATCAACTTCTCATCAATGATTTTTCGGACAAAGTCGAAATCAGTCTGGCTCGCACTTGGGAAGCCAACTTCAATCTCTTTATAACCCATCCGCACCAATAAATTGAACATCGCCAATTTTCGAGGCACATCCATCGGATCTATAAGAGCTTGATTACCATCTCGCAGATCAACTGAGCACCACTGAGGCGCTTTCGTCATCTTCTTATCTGGCCACGTGCGATCAGCTAGAACTGTTGGAACAAATGCGGAATAGCGATGCTTTGGCATCGCAGAATTTTTTTGTTTCGGGAAACTCACTTTTTTCTCCTTCGCTCTGGTTGTTGCCGGTTCCGACTAACCCCGCAGCGAGGAGACCGGGTTAATTGGCCTCGCCGCGGCAGCGAAGAAGGAGCGCACCGAGAAGCAGTGATGCGAGATTTAGTGAATCAGTTTCGCTGCGGAACATGGCGAAAGGTTATCTTGGCCTTAAAGAACTGGCAAATAACGATCTAGTTCGAAGGCCGTTACCTGACTTCTATATTCTTCCCATTCGGCCCGCTTATTGCGGACGAAGTACTCGAAGACATCCTCACCTAAGGTTTCCCTAACAAGATCACTTCGTTCCATTCCAATTAGCGCCTCGCTTAGATTTGCAGGTAGGTAATTGGAAATTCCGGAATCGCTCTCTAATTTATAACCAGATTCGATTCCTTTTAATCCCGCTGCGAGAGTAACGGCGAATGCAAGATAAGGATTACAAGCAGAATCTGGCGCTCTAAATTCAATTCGAGTCGAATTCTCTTTCTTCGGTTTGTACATCGGAATTCGAATCATCGCATCGCGATTTTCCTTGCCCCAGTTGATTTTTGCCGGAGCTTCTCCGCCACCGTGTAATCGTTTATAGGAATTTACCCACTGATTTGTGACGGCAATAAATTCCGGAGCGTGCTTAATAATTCCCGCAATAAAAGACCGCGCTGTATCGGAAAGTTGATCTTCTCGACCGGATTGATGAAATGCATTTTCTTCACCATTGAATAGCGAGAAATGAGTATGCATTCCAGAACCAGGATGTCCTGCGAGTGGTTTCGGCATAAACGAGGCATAGATGCCCTGATCGAGTGCAACTTCTTTAATTATGTGGCGGAATGTCATGATGTTATCTGCAGTACTCAACGCATCTGCATAGCGCAGATCAATTTCTTGTTGTCCCGGAGCTCCTTCATGGTGACTGAACTCAACTGAAACGCCAGTCGCTTCCAGCAAAGTAATTGCTTGTCTTCGGAAATCATGACCAAGTGAAGTTGGAGTTTGATCAAAATAACCACCGGCATCAATAGGTGTTGGAACTTTTCCTGGCTGTGGACTCTCTTTAAATAGAAAGAATTCAATCTCTGGATGGGTGTAACAAGTAAATCCCATTGATGCTGCCTTAGCTAAAGTCCGCTTTAAAACATTTCTTGGATCTGCTGCAGCTGGACTGCCATTTGGAAGAACTATGTCAGCAAAAATTCGAGCGGATTCTGGACGTTCCGAGCGCCAAGGCATTATGGAAAAAGTTGAAGGATCAGGTTTTGCCAACATATCTGATTCAGTGAATCTAGCAAAACCTTCAATTGCAGAGCCATCAAAACCAATGCCTTCAGCAAAAGCAGTTTCTAATTCAGGTGGCGCAATAGCTACTGATTTCAAATATCCGAGAACGTCAGTAAACCAAAGATGGATGAATCGAATGCCGCGCTCTTCAAGAGTACGAAGCACGAACTCCTGTTGCTTCTCGATTTCCATGGCCGCCATGATGCCTGAGCTTCGTTACAGCCATGTTAAATAATTCAGATTACGAAGTTTTCGCTCTCGTCCTGATTGGTTCTCGCGGGTACATCTCGAGTTACAACGCTATTGGCGCTGATTCTTGCGCCATCACCCACGGTGATATCTCCAATTATTCGTGCCCCTGCACCGATGACAACACCGTTACCGATTGTCGGATGGCGCTTAGCCTTTGTGTAAGTTCGTCCGCCCAAAGTCACATCGTGATAAATCATTACATCATCGCCAACAATTGCAGTTTCTCCAATTACGACGCCCATGCCATGATCAATGAAGAACCTTCTGCCAATCCGAGCCGCCGGATGAATTTCAATACCGGTTGCAGTGCGAACCCAATTTGCATAGATACGAGCCATTAACTTAAGTCGATTGCGCCAGAGAAAATTTGCAATGCGATATCCCCAGAGTGCATGAATACCCGGGAAGGTAAGTGCAATCTCTAACCGGTTTCGCGCAGAAGGGTCTCTATGCAAAGCATTACTCAGATCCTCTTTCATCAACTTTAAAGTTCGAATCATTTAAGCATCCATCAGATCTTTGTAAAGTATTGTTGAAAGATAACGCTCGCCAAATGACGGGATAATTACGACGATTGTCTTGCCTGCCATCTCTGGCCGATTGGCTACTTGCACAGCTGCCCAAAGGGCCGCTCCGGAAGAAATTCCAGCCAAAATTCCCTCTTCAGCTGCAGCTCTGCGCGCAAAGGCGACGGCATTATCTGCTTCAACATCAATGACTTCATCGTAAACATTTCGATCAAGGATTGGCGGGACAAAGTTAGGTCCGATACCTTGAATTGGATGACCACCAGGTTTTCCGCCATTAAGAATTGGTGATGCGGCTGGCTCAACTGCAAAGATTTTAATCTCGGGTTTGCGAGATTTAAGAACTTGGCCAATTCCGGTAATGGTGCCACCGGTTCCAATTCCAGCAACAATTGCATCAACTTTGCCATCGGTATCTCGCCAAATTTCTTCAGCAGTTGTCTTACGGTGAATCTCTGGGTTTGCTTCATTTTCAAATTGACGAACCAATACAGCGCCATTTGCCCCGAGTTCTTCTGCTTTTGCGACTGCACCTTTCATTCCTTCGGCAGCGGGCGTAAGAACAAGTTCTGCGCCAAAGGCTCGAAGTAGCGCGCGACGTTCTTTTGACATGGAATCTGGCATCGTCAAAATTGTCTTATAGCCACGGGCTGCGCCAACCATTGCCAAGGCGATTCCAGTATTTCCAGAGGTTGCTTCCACAATAGTTCCGCCCGGCTTTAATTGTCCGCTCTTCTCGGCAGCATCAACCATCGCAATTCCAATGCGATCTTTGACAGTACTCGTGGGGTTATAGAACTCAAGCTTTGCAAGAACAGTTGCGCTTGACCCATCCGTCATTCGATTGAGTTTTACTAAGGGCGTATTTCCAAAAACTTCAGTGATGTTGTTATAGATCTTCACAATCTCTCCATTCTTAAAATTAGGTTTTAGATATTAAAAACTGCTGGCGAAAAAGTTTTATTTAACAGCAGCCACAAGAGTTAGCGCGACCAAAGTCAATTATGCGACGGCGAGTAAAAAGCCAATTGACATTTGATGACATGGGTAGAATTTTACTTAGCAATCAGAAATACGCTACTCGCAAATGATTTGCATTAAGAGCCCTCACGCCAACGAGAAGTCATTGGCAATCGGCGGTCCTTTCCGAATGCGACTCGGCTTACTTTGGTTCCCGGCGGATATTGCCTGCGCTTGTACTCTGCTTGATCGACAAGCTTTATAACTCTTTCAACTAAAGCCTTATCAAATCCCTCGGCAATTATGGAGGCGGCATCGCCTCCACCGTCGACGTATCGAGTAAGAATCTGATCAAGTAACAAGTAATCCGGCAATGAATCCTTATCCACTTGGCCAGGACGTAACTCCGCGCTTGGTTCCTTCGATATTGAATTCTCTGGAATCGGAGGAATTGCGCCACTTGAATTTTGGTTTCGCCATCTAGCTAGATGCCAGACATCGGTTTTAAACAAATCTTTAATTGGCGCAAATCCACCAACTGCATCACCGTAGAGTGTTGAGTACCCGACAGCTAACTCAGATTTATTGCCGGTTGCTAAAACTAAGTGACCTTCTTGATTCGAAATTCCCATAAGTAAAGTTCCACGGACCCGAGCTTGAACATTTTCTTCTGCAACTCCGGAAAGTTCCGTCATCTGTAAATACGCACTAACCGCGGGCTCAATTTCTATCTTTCGAATCTTGATTCCTAGATTCTTCGCTAACGTTTCCGCATCACTAATTGAATGCGTTGATGAGTATTTGCTTGGCATCAGAACGCCAAAAACTGCATCTTTGCCCAGGGCATCTACTGCTAAGGTCGCAACGAGGGCAGAGTCGATTCCGCCAGAGAGTCCCAGGATTACAGACTTTAAATTGTTCTTGTAAACATAATCTCGCAAGCCAAGAACAAGTGCTCCCCATATCTCAGATTCATCATCTAAATGTTGGAAAACGGGGTTGGATAACTTCTCAAGAGGGGCAGCAATCTCTTCCTTTATTAAAAAGTCTGGTTTGGCTTCAGTCTTCTCAACGTCTAGATCTGCAATTAGTAAAGTCTCTTTAAATTGAGTAGCCCGAGTTACTACATCTCCCCCAGCGGTGACGATTATCGAATCGCCATCAAAAACTAAATCATCTTGCCCGCCCACCATATTTGCATAAATGATTGGTACAGAAATTTGCTTAGCACGCTCTTTGAGAAGGGTAAGACGGATATCGTCTTTTGACCTCTCATATGGACTGCCATTTGGGACCAGCAATAATCCCGGTTTGCGAGTTGCCAATTCGCTCATCGGTCCATGTTCGCGCCAGATATCTTCACAAATCGCTACCGCTATATCTACTCCCATAAACCTAGTTATCAAAGTTCCTTCGCCTGATTCAAAATTTCTAAACTCATCAAAAACCCCGTAATTAGGCAGGTGTCGTTTAAAGTAACGAGCAAGGATTTTGCCATCGTGAATTAGCGCCAGAGCATTTAGGGGTTTTTCCCGTCGGTCCAAATAGCCAAGCGCAACCAGCATCTTTCCTGCGCCGAGTTTAGAAATCTCTTTCGCGATCTCTTCTGCCGCTTGTTTTGATGCATCGCTAAATGATTTACGTAAGGCCAAGTCTTCTACCGGATATCCGGTGACAATCATCTCTGGAAATACCAGTACTTGTACTCCAGCCGCCTTTGCTTCAAGAACGCTCGCCAGAATCTTCTTTTTATTTCCGTTGATATCACCAACTAACGGATTGATCTGCGCAGCAGCAACGCGCAGCTTTACTGAATCTGGGATAGGCACGGTTCAAGAGTACCTATAGACTTAAGTGGTACGTCCCGGGGACCTAACGGCTTCGAGGAAGGAAATATGAAACGTTTTACTATCGCCGATCTTGCTGCCTGGAAGAAGTCGGGCAAGCGTTGGGCGGTCATTACTTCATATGACAGCGTTACCGCATCGGTATTTGATGAAGCTGGCATTCCAGTTTTACTAGTTGGAGATAGCGCCGGCAATAACTTTCTTGGCGAAGAGAACACTGTTCCAGTAACGGTTGATGAATTAATCCCTCTCACAAGAGCAGTGGTTCGAGGTTCAAAATCTGCGTTGGTTGTGGCTGATCTTCCATTTGGCTCCTATGAGATTAGCAAGGAACAAGCGCTAGAAACCGGGATTAGATTTTTAAAGGAAGCCAAGGCTCATGCCGTTAAATTGGAAGGCGGTGTTCGGGTCGTCGAGCAAGTATCTGCTCTCGTTAAATATGGAATTCCTGTTATGGGACATATCGGCTTAACTCCGCAATCGGTAAATGCTTTTGGTGGCTTCAAAGTTCAGGGGCGCGAAAATGCGGATTCGATTATTGAAGATGCCAAGGCCCTCGAAGCCGCTGGGTGTTTTGCAATCGTCCTGGAATTAATTCCCGCAGAATTGGCCAGCAAAATTACTGCAGCGCTTTCAATCCCCACAATCGGAATCGGGGCTGGAAAAGATTGCGACGCACAGGTATTGGTTTGGACCGATCTCATGGGCCTCACTCCAAAAGCGCCTCGCTTCGCCAGGTCATATCTAAATCTACGAACTGAGATGATTTCTGCGCTGAAGGAATGGCAGTCAGATATTGAAAGTGGAGCTTTCCCGAGCGAATCAGAAACCTTCCATTAATTCTTTGAAATAGGATTTCGAGTCATGGCTCGCGTGACCCTTGATTTAACCCCGCTTCGTAAATATCGGGATTTCCGATTCATCTTTACCGCAGGCCTCTTCTCTTATTTTGGCTCCATGATTACTTTTGTTGCGCTCCCTTTCCAAGTAAAGGAGCTAACTAATTCATTCTGGGCAGTTGGCTTAATCGGCGTAGTCGAAATAATCCCCTTAACAATATTTGGCCTTTACGGTGGAGTGCTTGCCGATCATGTCGATCGTAAGAAGATGATCTGGCTAACTGAGTTCGGCACTTTGATTGCAACTTTTATTCTCTTTATAAATGCGCGCCAGGAAAACCCAAGTGTTGTACTGCTCTTTGTAATCGCGGCAATTTTTGCTGCATTGAGCGGCTTGAAACGCCCTAGCCAGGAAGCGATCCTGCCCCGTTTGGTTAGCCATGATGATCTACCCAGCGCCAGCGCTTTAATGAGTTTGCGCTGGCAATTTGGTGGAATTGTTGGACCATCCGTCGGTGGATTACTTGTAGCAACTTATGGTGCAAGTGCTGGTTATCTAGTTGATTGTTTAACTTTCATTGTTTCACTGACTTTATTGGCCCAAATTAAGAATGTACCGCCACTTGTTAAACAAACTGCACCTTCCATTCGAAGCTTGATGGAGGGTGTCAGATATGCATATAGCCGTAAAGATCTGTTGGGCACTTATCTAGTAGATCTTGCGGCTATGTTCTTGGCAATGCCGATGGCGCTATTTCCATTTTGGGCAGATGAGATTGGCGCTCCATGGGCGCTAGGACTTTTCTACTCATCGATAACTATTGGCGCGGTAATCGTGACCCTCTTTAGCGGCTGGATGCGTCACTATCCCCACCATGGTCGCGCTGTCGTTTTCGGGGCATTGGGCTGGGGCATTGCAATCACAATCGCGGGTGCAACTAACTCGCTAGCTATTGTTATTGGATCATTGATTTTGGCTGGAGCGCTCGACCAAATTAGCGCTCTATTTCGCGGATTCATTTGGAATCAATCAATTCCAGATGAATTGCGAGGTCGGTTGGCTGGGATTGAAATGCTCTCCTACCTTTTAGGACCACTTGGTGGTCAAGCTCGGGCGGGAGGCATGGCGGCGATGACTTCGCTTCGGATTTCAGTGGTGGGTGGTGGATTAATGTGCATTGGATTTGTAGCAGTCATTGCATCACTAATGCCGAAATTTAGAACCTATGATGTCCGAACAAATGAATTCGCCGTAAGAGAGGCAGAAATTCGCAAAAATCGCGAAAAAAAGTAAAAATATTTTTTAGGCTACCGAAAAGTACTGGGCGGTAACTTAAATGGTTAATTTCTAGAAATCTGAAAAAAATCACTATTTACGCGTAAAAAGAAGGGGTTTTGCCATCTATTTTCATTGCAAAACATAAGTTTTTTGATAAGTAAATTGCGACACGCAGGCCCCAAAATTGCTTCCAAATAGTGGAAAGTTTGCGCAATTACTGCGACGATTTGCCTTGAAGCGGTTTGGGTGACGGATCCGGACCATTCTGAAAGGAAACAACGTGGCAAAACGTCGTAAGAAGGCAGCTGCTAAGGCAGCTCCAAAGCGTCGTCGCCGTAAGAAGGCAGCAGCTAAGGCTGCTCCAAAGCGTCGTCGTCGTAAGAAGGCTGCAGCTAAGAAGGCTGCTCCAAAGCGTCGTCGTCGTAAGAAGGCAGCAGCTAAGAAGGCTGCTCCAAAGCGTCGTCGTCGTAAGAAGGCTGCTAAGTAATTTAGCGCCAGT
>JACCDG010254689.1_pt1 | contig 19317 bp, 18 predicted proteins | sample 7442471 | NCBI WGS metagenome assembly JACCDG01 (sample SAMN15323444, study PRJNA562643) | freshwater metagenome | isolation source: river surface water | place: USA:Blue River Watershed | collected 2017-08-17 | reverse complement strand
TGTAAGCTGCCACTCCAAGCAATCCTGCAATTGCCGCGCCGACAATAATTCTTGAATCAAACATTGAAGCCGAGCCGCCTGGAGTTTGCAGGTTTTTCACTTGTTCTACAGCTTGAAAAACATCTGAGTCTTGCGCAAGTTTCAGAATTTTCTCCCTGGCCTGCGGGTCAAAAATAAGGTAGTTGGTAACAAACAAGTATGGAAAATTTTCTAGAAAACCTATCGTTTTGTAGGCAAAAAAATCAGGAAAACGAAATCGAAATGTATTTACATCTTCCTTCAAACCGTCTACATCAAAAGCTTTTAAAAGCTCAACACATTCATTCGTCGATAAGCAGTCGAAGAAATACATTAAATAGACAAAATGCTTGATGTTGCACTTATCGTGTTTGGGCTTAAAACACTCATTAACCAAGGCTTTATCGTCAAGATAATGATAAGCCGCCAAATCCAACTTTATCCAATTATTATTATCAACCAACTTTGCATTCATTGCCCCAGGAAAGAAATCCCCAACTTTTTTATGCAAGCCAGAATTGTGAAACGATTTAGCGATGGCATTACATCTTGCATCACATTTTTCTTCGGAGATCGCAATTGGCCCAAGCTTATGAAGCACATTGTAATAATCTTGAATAGCCTTGACAGCTTCTTGCGAAATAACTGCGCCTACTGCTGCAAAAGCTGCAAAACTGAATAAAAATATAAATCTTTTCATGATAATCAAAGTTCCTGGGTTGCGATCTATTAGAATTTACCGCTTTTTTCAAAAAAAGTCATAAGAGCCAAATCGTGCTGGCAAAAAAATCTAAAAATTTAAGTTTTTTAGAAGCGATCTGCCTTTCAATATGCTTTTGCTGCAATTACTTTAACTTTTGCAGCATGTCCGCAGCCAAAACAATTAGAACCTTCCCCACTACCCCTAATAACGCGAAATGTGCCTTGGATAGCCTTCAATGCTTGCTCACAAGTGCTACCATTGCAGTAAAAAACCTCATAAAAACCGGGGTTTTGCTCAAACCCTTTTTTAAGCTCTTCAAGGCATGATGCGGTAAAAATATTGACATGCAAAAACTTTTCAGCTTGCAAATACATAAGTTTTTGAATCTTGTCGAGCGCTGCCTTCATATTTTCTGCCGTGGTATCATCAAAATTGACGGTAAATTTCTTTTCCACCCCAAACTGAGGATCAAACTTTCTTGCGGCGACCATGAAGGAATTTTGCTCTGCATCTCGCAGGCCAACTTCAATTCGAAGCGGTATTCCAAGCATTTCTGTTTCGTGATAGCGTTGCCCTGGAGTAGAACCATCATCAAACAATTTGTGCCTAATTCCGGCACCTTTTAATGCAGTCATAATTTTTGAAACATACGCATCAAGTGCTGTTGTGTCCGTTCCACTTTTTTTGATAGGAACAATCGCGACTTGAATTGGGGCAATTTTTGGTGGCAGAGCCAAGCCTTTTTCATCACCATGCACCATTATAATTGCGCCAATCAATCTTGTTGTCACGGCCCAGCTTGTACACCAAGGACTTTTTAGGTTTCCGTCTTTATCTTGAAATTTTACTCCAAAAGCTTCAGGAAAGGAGTGTTCTAACAAGTGAGAAGTTCCTAGTTGTAGCGCTTTTCCGTCACCCATCATTGCTTCAATAGACATCGTTATTTTTGCACCGGCAAAACGCTCTGTTTCGGTTTTATTGCCAGCTAAAACAGGCATTGCTAAAAAATTATTTGCCAAATCCACATACATATCCAAGATTTGCTTTGTAAAATCTGTTGCTTCTGCCTCATCAGCATGAGCTGTGTGACCCTCTTGCCATAAAAATTCTGTCGTTCGCAAAAATGGTCTTGTCCGCATCTCCCAGCGCACCACATTTGCCCACTGATTGATTTTGAGTGGAAGGTCTCGATAAGACTTAATCCACTTTTCGAACATGTGATAAATAATTGTTTCTGAAGTTGGGCGTACCACTAGCGGCTCTGCAAGTAGCTCACCACCAGCATGTGTAACAACAGCAAGCTCGGGGGAAAAGCCTTCGACATGTTTTTTTTCTTTGCTGATAAATGATTCTGGAATAAAAACAGGGAAGTACGCATTTTGAACGCCTCTTTTTTTAATCTGGTCATCCACTTCTCGGCTTATAAGCTCCCAAATCGCATAACCGTACGGCTTTATAACCATGCAACCTCGCACTGGAGAGTAATCAAATAATCCAGCCTTTTGACAGGTATCTAGATACCAATCGGAAAATTTTGTTGTTTCAATAGGTTTTAATGATTCAAAGCTCATGAACGGTTTTTGAGTTTTTAAGCAGACTTTTCAAGATTATCTCAAAAGCATTTTGTTGACTAGGCAAAACTTTAAATTTTATCCTTTGCTTATGAACTGTTTGAAATTTTAAAGAATGAAAAAGTTCTCTTATTTAATCCTTTTTTTTGCAACTTATATTTCAGCTGTAGAAAATATATTGACACCTCACCTCACAGGCTGGTATGAACCACTTGCAACGCAGCAGGCGCAAGAGCTTTTAACGAAAGCAAACACACGGCTTACAACTTACCAAAAAAGTTGTCCAAAAATCATAATCACGCCGCACGCAGGGCTAAAATATTCGGGACTATGCACTGCAGCTGGGCTACAAAGTTTATTTGGCTATACCAAAAAAATTAATCGAGTGCTCGTCCTTGCGACCAATCATGAGGCAAATACTTCTGACAAGCAACAGCCGGTCAGCTTGTGCAGTTTTAACAAAATACAATTTCAAGATAAACTTATTGATATTGATACAACTTTTGTAAAAAGTTTTGTAAAAAAATCATTTTGCAAAGTTGATAACAATCCATTTTTATCGCAGCACTCATTTGAAATCATGCTTCCGTTCTTAACACACCTATTTATTCATGCAAAGTTAGTTCCAATGTTTGTTGCATCAGGAGCATCTGCATCACAGGTCAAAGAGATTGCATCAGAAATCGGGCAACATCTAAAACAAGACGGTACAATTTTGATTTGTAACTCAGATTTATTGCATATCGGTCCATCGTATCAAACCTTTGCTAGCGATATTGAACAATCAGACTCATTATCCGCAGCAGACATTATCAATAAAAAAGAAGTTCAAGTTATCAACATGGTGCTCAAAAAAGATGTCGCTGGACTATTTTCAATCTTTAAACATCCGTCGGTGTCTGTGTGCGGCAAGGGAGTTTTACAAATCGCAGCGGCGGTGGCTGATGAGCTAAGCTATCAAGCTCAGATTTGTTGCCACTCTAGCTCGGTGGCAGTTTCTAATGCCAAAAATTTTACAGAGCAGTTTGAAATGCTGCCAAGTGATAACTATGATGATAAAAAAACAGATTATGTGGGATATGCATCATTTAATTTTTTCGAGAAACAAAATGAAACGATTCCAACAAAAACAAATAAGAAAAATGCAAAGTTTCTCAGCAAGATAAATTTAAAAGAGAGTTTAAATGAATTTGAAAAAATTCATCTAAAAGATTTGGTCAAAAAGCAAATAATATTTACCCTGCAAAACAAACAACTTCCAGACTTTGTTATCAAATCACCAAACTTAGAGCGAACAGGACTAGGACTGTTTTGCACAATCAAAAAAAATGAACAACTCCACGGCTGCAGAGGTCAAACTGCAGAGCAAGGCAGTGAGCCTGTGTGGCAAACTCTGCAATCAATAATACATCCCGCAGCATTTGAAGATTTCAGCAGATTTGGCAGCAACGCCCTGGAGCTCAAAGATCTAGATAACTTAGAGATATCAATAACACTGCTAAGCCAAAACCAAAAGGTAACCCCGGTATTTGCGGGCAAAAATAACTCACTTGCAATCATCAGAGAATTTAGCCTTGGAAAACATGGCGTGATCCTGCAAAAAAATGGGCGATCGGCACTATTTTTGCCAAGTGTGATACAAGAGCAAAAGTGGAGCATGACTCAAACCCTGGAGCAATTGTCCATCAAGGCAGGGCTGGAGCGACAAGCTTACAAAGAAAAAGGCTCCACGTTGTATTTATTTGAAGGCTATGAGTTTTAAGAAGAGGATTTGACATGCATTTGTGCTTACTTGGTATTATTTTTTCGACACTCGGTTTTTTTTCAATTAATCCGTCCATAGAAAAATTAGCAAAGGAGATAAAACAAGCCCACGAAAGCATTTGTTCTGATTTTAAAAAAAATACAATACGGAAGTACAACGGATTTGATCTTGGAATTACAAAAAATATCTACGAAGACTGGAAAAATTTTTGTCATACCGGCATATTTACCTTAATTTTGCACACCTCTCAAATCCACGAGGCAAAAAAGTTGCGTGTAATTAGTTATTTTATAGAGCAAGAGCTAACTAAAATGCTAGAAGATCGTACTGTTTATAATGACTTTATAAAAATAATCTTAGATTTACACCTTCATAAAAATTTTAGCGAACATTCGAAAATGATAACACAATATTCTTGCTGTATTTTTACAATGCTACACGTTCTTGAAAATAACCACGAAACAGCTAAAGTACTTCAAAATGCAAACTTTTCGGAAACAACAGACGTTGTTATTCATAGACTTGTCTTAGAGCCAATAAGTAATGCCGCTTGTTGCTCAAAAGCAAAAAAAATAATATGCCTGACAACATTTATCGCGGGACTTTTGAGTGGATCACTTTTTCTTTATAACCAAAGAAATGAATTCGGCAGGCAAGCACTCTTGGAAACGATAACTGCATAAGGCTTTAGGCCAACCTAATACCTGTTTCTTTGGCTATTTTATAAATTGCTAAATCAAAATCAGGGTTATTAATATTTTTAATAACAACATCTATTTTTTGATATCCAATCTTGTCATGCAACTCCAAAATAAATTTTCTTCTGGCTATGGAAGAATCATCTAAGCTTGTCTGTATAAACAAATCTAGATCACCACCTCTTTGCTCCAGGTCTACTCTGGAACCAAATAGTATAAGCATATCTTCTTTGTTAAAAAATTTATAAAAAGCTGTAACTATTTCTGTAAGCTCTTTATCACTTAACCTAACGGCTTGACTTCATTTTCTTGCTTAGAATCATACCACTTTTTTATTAGGTTTGCTAAAAAACTACTAAATTGGTTTGAATGCCTGGCCTGTTCCAGACCTTGTAATATCAAAACCATCTCCAAAAGATACAAACTCTTCAATATTTTTCTTTGGGACAATCGAAGCAAAAATAAGTAAATCTTGATTAAATCTTTCTTCATCAAAAACAAATATAGCTTCTTTCGACGAAAGATATTTTATCTTTCTGACACCTGTAGAGTATTTTTGGCTTATTTGACTATTTTTTACTAAAATGTTTGCAATAAACTGAACAATTGCGTCATCGGTACAAAACTCAATTTTGTGACTTGAGCTTGAACAAAAGCTCTGGTTTTTATGCCGAAATAACACGATACTTTCATTAAAAGCCTTTTTGATCGCTAGAACCTTTTCTGAAAGCCAACATTTTTCATTCAACCCTATTTTTACCAACTCTGAGTAAAAATGTTCCTTTATTTGTGTGGGCGTGTCTGGGAAAAAAGTTATACCAAAAAGGCACGAAGTGCTAAGGTTAAAAAGCAGAAAATAAGTTTTCATAAATACTGTCATTGAAGATTTCATGGTTGCATAACAGAAAATACCCCCAAAATTATTTTATCAAAAAAACAAGATTTAAGTCGATAATGAGAGCTAAAAACACAACTCTCTTTCCTTGCGCTTTTCTTGGGGTTAATAATTTCTTATAGAGAACGTCAGTGGCGACTAACATGTTTAAAAAAAATTTTTTCACAATTTTTCTCCTATCAATTTGTGCTCAGATAAGCCCTAAAGAAGAACCCGAAGAACTGAGCTGGGAGATAAATGCAGCGCTACATGACTTCGAATTAATGAGACGTCAGTTTGAAAACAAAGAAAACTTATGGGATTACCAAAAGTTTAAGGAAGATGATACGACTAACAACGCGCTTGTTATTAATAAAGTCTTTAAAGAATGGGGAAAAACTAAAAAAGCAAAACTTTTTCCCGTCCTTATACATCGCTTCTATCGAAACGATAATATAAAGTGGCAAGTAATAAAGCATTTCGCAGATCAAGAAATAAAACTCCTTACAGATCAGGATATGAGGCGACTAAATTTGGTTGTATTGCACAAACTCGGCAAATTAAACCCGGATATCGACTACAACGCAAGCATAGAAAGATATATCCACAACTTACAAGAAAGGTTTTCCGTGTTAATCGGAATTGTTGAACTAGATTTAAAAAAATGGGATGAGAGAACTTTAGGTTCAAAAGAGCAACTTGAGCGTTTCGTATCATCAACGTGCGAAAGGAGCTCTTTTCGCAACAACTTTTGCTTACTTCTTATTCTTTTAGCTTTGGCAATATCTGGTTATGTTACCATTCCAAGCTTTTTTGCACAACAAACTTACCTCATAAAAAACTAAATTTTTTAATCTTACGTTTCTAATGAATATACAAAAATGCCTAGCATCCCGATTGCGATGCTAAGGCAAAAGCTAAGGTCTAAAACAGCTCCGAAAAGCAGGTAGCTGAAGATAAAAGTAAATAGCGGACATAAAAACCCTGAAAGGGAGATAAAAGTTGGGGAAAAATCTTTTAGCAACTTGCCATAGAGATAATAGCCAATAAAGTTCGACAAAAGCATTATCGAGCAAATTAAAAGCCACCCCTCCCTTGGCACCGACCAAATATTTGAATTAAGCAGCCCTTTGCCTGAAGACATAATAAATTGCGCGCTCATTATTAACATTCCGGTAGCAAACATTGAGGCACCATTGATAAGAGAAATTCCAACTCCTCTTGACATCAACTTGGCAATTAAAAACCATGCAAGGGATGAAAAAATGATTGCACAAAGCAGCACAAGATCGAATAAAGACCAATTAAAGCCTATCAGGGAAGAAAAGTCTCCATGAGTAGTAGCAACACTGCTTCCAACAAGGCCTATTATTAATGCAAGAATTTTAAGTGGCCCAAATTTTTCAGCTTTGAGCAAGATAGCAATCGCCATCGTTGCAAAAGGCGAAAAAGAATAAAGTAGCGCAATTTTTACTGAAGTTAGGTGCTGAGTAGCCCAATATTCTAAGGTAAACGGCAAGTAAATATGAACCAGGGTTATCAAGCAAAATATTCCCCAGTCCTTAAGAGATAACTTTTTTAGGGTCTCGACATTTTGATTTCTTAAGCCAGGAAAAACTAAAAAGTTGTAACAAAGAAGAAAACCACCAACAATTACAGCTCTGAGTGCAACAAAATCTAAAAAGTAAAAATAGTTTAAAGCTTCTTTACCTATCACAAAAACAAGGCCAAATATTGCCCACATCAAAGGTACTAAAAAAAAAGTCTTTTTCATTGATAGGTTCACGTATCCGATTCCTTAAATTTGATTGTCACTATCAAGAAAAATATTTACTGCTCTCGAACTTCCATTATTCTTTCTATGCTTACAGCTCTGAACTTATCTTGATCTTTTTCAAAAGTGATAAGTGCCGCAGAAAAAACAAGTGGCCCATCAAGCTCGGGTTTAAATCTTGCTGGAAGTTGAGAAATTTGATGATTAATTACCGCGTATTTTTCTACACCGATGCATGAGTTAAGCGCACCACAAAAACCAAGGTCTGTCATAAAGGCTGTGCCTTTTGGTAAAACTCTGTTGTCTGCGGTTTGTACATGGGTGTGCGTGCCAACTACTGCACCAACTTTACCATCAAGATGAAATGCTAGTGCTATCTTTTCACTAGTTGCCTCTGCATGAAAATCTATCAAAATAATATCACAAGACTGCCCTAAAACCATTGCAAGAGACTCTGCCTCTTTAAAAGGACAATTTAAATGTTCTTTAAAAAAGGTTCTACCCATCAAATTGATGAGCCCTATCACGACACCGTTGTGCTCAAAAGTCAAAAAGCCTTTGCCTGGAGCACCAGAAGGAAAATTTGCAGGACGAACTATTTTTGAACTATTTTGAAGGTAAGTTAGAAATTTTTCGTGCTTCCAAACATGGTTGCCGGTAGTCAAGTAATCAACACCCATGTCAAAAAAGTCCTGACTGCTCTGCTCTGTTAAGCCTTTGCCATCTTTTGCGGAGTTTTCTGCATTTACAATTACAAGGTCAATTTTATACTGTGCGCGCAAAGCAGGAATCATCTGTCTTGAAATTTTAATGCCAGGCTCTGCAAAAACATCACCTACCATTAGAACTTTAAAAATTTTTGTGGACATCTATTTTAACTTGTTTTTAAATTGTTGATCTAAGTTTAAACTCTTACTTTGCGTATTCTATACATCTTTTTTCTCTGATCACATTAATTTTAATCTGACCTGGAAAGTTCATTTCTTGCTCGATGCGTTTAGCCATATTTCTAGCTAAAAGCAAACACGCTTCGTCATCAATTGACACTTCATCAACAATAACACGAATCTCTCTTCCTGCTTGAAGAGCATAAGCTTTTTTTACACCATCAAAGGTCTTGGCGATTTCTTCAAGCTGCTCAACTCGTTTGATGTAGGCAGAAAGAGTCTCTTTGCGAGCACCAATTCGAGAAGCAGAAATTGTATCTGCCAAAATTGTAATAATAGAATAAATGGATGTCGGTGGCACATCTTCATGGTGCGCTGCGATAGCGTTTACCACAATTGAATTTTCACCACATTTTTTTGCAAATTCTGCACCAACCATTGCATGAGGACCTTCGACTTCATGAGATATTGCTTTACCAATGTCATGAAGCAAGCCACAACGAGCCGCAAGCTTAGGATTTAAACCGAGTTCTTCAGCAATCAATCTAGCGAAATGCGCAGTTTCCTTGCAGTGCTCTAAAACGTTTTGTGTATAAGAAGTTCTAAACTGAAGCATACCCAAAAGTTGAATAATATCCTTGTGGATTCCAGAAAAACCTAATTCTACAACAACTTGTTGCCCAACTTCTTCGATTGTTAGATTTACTTCGCTTTCACACTTTTGAGCAATTTCTTCAATTCTTGTAGGGTTAATTCGTCCATCGGCTAATAATGTAACCAATGTTTTTCTGGCAATTTCGCGTCGGATAGGGTTGAACCCAGAGATCGTAATAGTCTCTGATGAATCCCCAATCACAAATTCCATCCCCGTTGCCATTTCCAAAGACTTGATATTACGGCCTTCTTTTCCGATAATTTTACCTTTGATATCTTCATTTGGTAAAACAATTACACCAGAAGAACTAGCAGTAACCTGATCGGCAACATAACGCTGCATGGCCGTGCAAAGAATTCTGATAGATTCCTCTTTTGCTTTGAGGCGACACTCTTCTTCGACCTTTGCAAACCACTGCTTCTTCTCAAGCTCCACTTCAGACCTGAGTAGATCAAACAAAGACTCTTTTGCTTCTTTCTTTGTCATGTGGCTCATTTTTTCGAGCTGATCAATAAGCTCTTCGTAAGAATTTTCTACTCTTTCTTGTTTGAGGCGAAGCGCCAAAAGATTATCTTCTAAGATTAAAGATTTTTCTTCAACCTTCTTGAACTCTCGTTCTAGGTTGTGCTGCAGATCCCTTGCGTGGTCTAATTTTTTTTGGATCAAAATCTCGATTTTTTCTTGGTCAATTTTGCGCTTTTTATACTCAAGCTCAAAGTCACTTTTTCTTCGCTTTATTTCTTCTTTTGCTTTTTCAATAGCATTTCGGCGAATTTCGGCAGCATCCTTCTCTGCTTGCAAAAGCATTTGCTTGGTTTGCCCAGAAATTTGCAAAACACTTTTACTTTGTAATAGTAGGTATAGATTCGTCAGGATAAAGCTTAAAACAGCTCCGCCAGAGAACCAAAGGACTAATTGTAACATTCAATGTAACTCGCTTGAAATTGCAGAGGCGTAAGCATAACACAACTTAGGCCTCCGCATCAAATATGTCTTAAATGATGCATTATTGCATCATTTACATGGATACGACAGTTGGCTTACTTTGCCATCGCACACAAGCGCTGAAACACTTGCGCATCGAAAATTGCAAGTTGGCTGAGCATTTTTCTATTTAACTCAACTTTTGCTTGTTTCATTGCAAAGATAAACTTGCTGTATGACAAGCCATTTGCTCTACATGCAGCATTTATACGAACTGTGAACAGTCTACGGAAAGATCTTTTTTTAAGCTTTCTGCCGATAAACGCAAAAGCCATAGCTCTCAACAAAGTTTCTTTAGCTCTGCGAAAAACATTTTTTCTGCGGCCCCAGAAACCATCGGCTTTTTTTAATAATCTTTTATGTCTTCTACGGGTAACTACACCACGTTTAACTCTACTCATCTAAAACTCCTTGCAGTCAAAATCTGCGCTGAAAACACAGATGCTATTGTTTATTTGTTTACTAAAATTAAGCTACTTTTTTTTGAAAATAGTAACTTATTACGCCATCAACAAGCGCTGAATTCTTGGTTCATCAGCCTCTGATACGTAAGCAACCCCTCGCAAATTAACAATTTGCTTTTGAGTTTTAGACCAAGCGTGGTGACGTCTATACGCTTTTGATCTTTTAATTCTTCCGTTTTTGGTAGCTCTAAATCTTTTTTGTGCTCCAGAATGAGCTTTCATTTTTGGCATTTTGAATCCTTTTTTCTACTTTTTTTCTCTTTCTAAACTTGTTTTAAGTATACGGGCAACCTAAAACTATAAAGCCGAATGCGCCTTAAAACTATTTCTTCTTTCCTACTAAAACTTTCGTCCAAGAGGATCCCATTCCAGCTTCTTTTTGATATTCAACAATAAAACCTGGAACTTTCTCTCTAACGTCCCCGAGCACTCTTTCAAACAAAGCCGCGCCCAGACTATTTTTCATACTCATTTCACGACCCTTAAATTGAATCGTAATCTTAACGTGGTCGCCTTCTTCTATAAAGCTTGCTACTTTATCAACTTTTAATTGATAATCTCCCACGTCTATTCCAAGTCTAAGCTTTATTTCTTTTATTTCAATCACTTTTTGCTTTTTCTTGGCTTCATTTTGCTGCTTTTTCTTTTCATAGAGGAACTTACCAAAGTCCATAATCTTGGCAATAACAACGCCATCTGGCTCTTTTCCGATCTGAACAAGATCTAGTCCCGCGCTAGTGGCTACAGCTAGGGCCTCAGCTCTAGAAACAACCCCAAGGTTTACACCGTCAGCATTTATGACGCGCATTTCTTGCTCTCTGATCCTATCGTTAATGTTATAACCGTGGTTTGGTATTCGGTTTTTTTTGGACTCTTCCGGTCCATCTCTTCTGTTATTTATCATTGATTGCTATCTAATTTTCACTGTTATCGGACAAGTCTTTGCTTCCATCTCGCAAAGCCAGGCCTTCTTTTTTTACTACTTCCAATATCTCTTCACAAACTGCAGGCTCTTCTCTTAGGCGCTCAACACAAGCATCTTTACCTTGCGAGAATTTTTCACCTTTGAAAGAAATCCATGCACCAGACTGCTTAAATAGGCCTTTGATTAAACCAATCTCCATAAGCTCGCGCTCTTTAGAAATACCTCTGTCAAACAAAAGATCTATTTCTGCAAATGTAAACGGAGGAGAAACCTTATTCTTAACAATCTTAATTGCAACGCGATTTCCAATGTTTGTATCACCTTTTTTCAACGCTCCAATTCTTTTTACCTCAAGACGAACAGAAGAGTAAAACTTTAGAGCTACTCCACCCGTCGTTGTCTCTTTTGGCCCAAATGGCATAGAGTTTATTTTTTGACGCACTTGATTAATAAAAATCAATATTGTTTTGGATTTATGAACAATTGCAGTTAACTTTCTAAGTGCCTGAGACATAAGTCGGGCTTGCAATCCCATATGTGAATCGCCCATCTCTCCTTCAAGCTCAGCTTTTGGAACTAGCGCTGCAACAGAGTCTACGACTAAAACATCAATTGCACCAGATCTAATGAGCACTTCTGTGATTTCAAGAGCTTGCTCCCCAGACTCTGGTTGAGAAACGACTAGGTCTTCTACCTTTACACCAAGCTTTCTTGCATACACTGGATCTAGCGAGTGTTCTGCGTCTATAAACGCGCAAACACCACCAATCTTTTGTGCCTGAGCTATTGCATGCAGTGTCAATGTTGTTTTACCTGAGGATTCTGCACCAAAAATCTCAATTATTCTTCCTCTTGGCAAACCACCAACACCCAAAGCTTGGTCCAAAAATATGGACCCTGTAGGAATGGTCTCTATTTCCTCTATTGGCTTATCACCAAGCACCATCACAGAGCCTTTGCCGAATTTTTTATCTATTTCCGCAAAAGCTCCGCTTAGCGCTAAACTTATCGCATTCTTATTGTTGCTATTCTTCTCTGTAGAACTCACCGATCACCTAGAGTTTATGACTTGTCTGCGTATGTTTCTATTGTAGCATTTTCCAATTCTGCGGCAACTATTTCTCTAAACCAGTCAATACTTGCATCAGATTCTTTAAATTCTTTTTGCTCAACCTGATCTTGCAGCCTTATCAGCGCAAAACCACCCTCCTTACTTGCCAGTAATACTTGTGACGGAGAAATCATTAAGTTCAACTTGTCCGCCTCTGAAGGTGCAATTTGAAGCTTTTCTGCAATTTTTTCAACTTTGTCTGAAATACTTTTTGCTGCAGCAGATTTATCAGACCACTTCAAGTCAGCAAAAACAGCTGATCTTTCATCTTTTGCCGCTGCCAAGGCAAGCTCTTCTTGCCTATCAGATAAAACATCATCTTCTAGGCTTTGATCAACGTCATCAGCTTTTTTATAAGAACTTTTCTTAACATAAGTTACAATATAAACAAGATCTTTTTTGCCCTCAGAAACCTTACCTTGAGACATTTTTTCTAGTCCATCAACATTTGCAGAGATCTTGCTACCAAGAACCGAGCTACCCTCTTTCTCAGAGCTTACTTCTTTAATTTTAAGAAACTCTTTTGGATTGTAAGGACTAACAATAGATTCAATATGACTCATCAACCCTTTAAAACCTTCCTCAAAATTATCTCTTTGAGCCTTTTTCACAAGATTGTTGATTTTTTCAGCCTCGTACTCAACCATTTTGTCTTTGATTGTAGTCTCAATATCTTTTTTAACTTCTTCAAGTTTTTTCGTTGTTGCGGTTTTTACTGAAACTAGTCTTACAAGATAAGTTTTACCATCCACCGAAATTGGCTCACTAACTTGCATTGGATTTGAAAGTGATAAAATAGCATCTTCTAATTTTTGAGAGAATTTATTTTGACCTAGAACAACATCGTGATTTCGATAAGCTTCTAAACTTAAATCCTTCTTCTTTGCAGCTTTTTTATATTCATCAAACTTTTCTGCGCTATGAGAAAAATCTTGCTCATCTTTAAACGCTGCAATTGCTTGATCTTTTGACTTATCATTGTTTTCAAACGCAAAGAAATCTACGGTGTAGCTTTTTTGAGAGCTGTACTTAGAAAGTTTAAATCTATTGTAATAATCCATAATCTGCTGCTCTGTTACAACAATCTGATGAGCCAATTTGTCTTTGTCTATCTCGCAGACAAGTAGTTCTGCATAACCTGGAATCTTATACTTAGATTTATTGATCTCATAGACCCTTAACTTGAATAAATTTTGCTCATCAAGCGCTAGCTCAGACCACCACTTTTTTGCTTGTTCTTTATAATGAGAAAAATCAAAAATTTTATACTCAATACTCAACTTTTTATCGCGATCATCATCTTTTTTCCCCACTTTTTGTTTTTTGTCAAAAAATAAAAGCTCAAACACTTTTTTAGTTAATCCTGCTCTAATTTCATGCGCCTGCTCAGCCTCAAATTCTTCAACAGTTGAACCCCAAGCATTTGAAACAACGGTCTTGTATTGATTCATATCAATACCGCCTTTGTCATCAAAGACATACGTCGGAAGATACTTGCTCACAGCTTCTATAAGCATTTCATCGCTGGCGCAGACTGACAACTCTTTTGATATATTATCAATTAAAATATCATCAATACACTGACTCAGCACCCTACGAGGATCTACAGTAGATCCAAGATCAAGCCCAAAAGATCTTAGTCGCTCTCTAAACTTGATTTCTTTAGACATCTTTTTCCTGAAGATTGAAGCATCGATAGACACTCCATTTACTTTTGCTATCGTAAGATCAGATCCGGATCTAAAAAATCTGCGCAAACCAGTTCCTGCCAACATTGTGATGGCCAAAAGCAACCAGAAAACTCTTGCTCCCTTAAGGGTTTCTCTGAGTGTATTGATCATAGTTATCTTTATCCTTAAACTTCGATATTAACATTCATATAGAGACTTTCCAAATAGTCACGCAGTCTGCGTATTTTGTCAAATTTTTTTAAAGACAATCGCGCATGCTTTTATTCAATTTCATTAGCATCTAGCACTTCAACAACTGTTATAATATCTGAGCGTTGATTTAAATCTTTTTTTAAAAACCTCCAAAAACAAGACTGTCTTTTAGAATACTGACTTGTCTTTTGAAAAATTTTTTCTTTAACTTTTTCTAAATCTTGTTTTTGATTAGGGGTTGTTTTTAACCACTCAATCAACTCTGTGTACCCAATAATATTTTTCTTTGCTAGAAAGGCTTCCCACTCAGTCCCAATTAAAGAGCGAGCTTCAACAATCCAATCATCTATCATTAGTTCTAGTCGCAGCCTTATTCTCTCGCGAATTACATCTCTTTTTGGGTCTATGCAAACAACTAATATCTTGCTTGCCACAGGAGCCCAAAACATTTGCTGCTCTGACGGCTTTTTACCTGTAGTTTGAAAAAGCTGCAGCGCTCTTAAAATTCTGTATTTATCATTTTTATGAATCTGTCCTGCTCTGACAGGGTCTATGCTAGCAAGCTGAGAGTATAAAACTTCCGAACTTTCTAGCTCGTCAATCTCAAAATTAGTTTTTGTGATAGGGTCAGAACAATTATTTAAAAACGAAAAAAGTAATGCTCGAAGATAAAACATCGAGCCACCAACAACAAGCGGAATTTTAGATTCTTTTTGCAGGGCGGGAAAAACCTGTATAAAGTCGGCCCTAAACTGCGCAGCAGAATACAGCAACGGATTATCCAAAATATCGAAAAATAATCCTCTGTTTACACCTACAGGCTTTGCGGTACCAACTGTTAAAGGAGTGTAGAACTGTCCGATGTCTGCATTAATTATTTCACCACAAAGTTTTTCTTTAAGTCGCTCGGCAAGACCAGTTTTACCACTGGCTGTTGGACCCGTGACAATAACCATGTCAAACTTTTGTAGATTAAAAATTTCTTTTATTTTCAAGCGCTATCTTGCTTAGGTTGTATTGCTTCAAATGGGGCCCTGATAGCTTTTAAAGCTTCCGCTTTTTGAAGCTCTGTAACAGCCAAAATCTCTTGCAACAATAAGTCTTCAGCCATTAGCATAAGACCTTTCTCGCCAAACGACAAATTTTTTGATTGAGCACTTCTTCTTAAATCCCTGTAGGCTCTTGCTATTTCTATCAAAACTCCAGACTCGAGCTTGTGCTGATAATCCCTTTGCCTTCTGCTCCATGCTGAAGCTATCATTTCCTTTGAACTTTTTTGATCGTTAGATTTGCACAACTCTGCCAACGCTAACTCTATTTCAGCGCGCTCAGAAACAAGTCTAATTCCCCTTTCCTGCAGCTTTTCGCTCGGAATTAATATTGATAAGCTTTTATACTTAAATGATAACTTGAAAAAAATAGCGTGAGAATCGCCCACGGTTGATTCTATAGCTTCATCGATGACCGCCACCCCGTGACCTGGGTATACGACAATATCCTTTACCTTGAACATAGGCTCCCTCAAAATTTGTCAATTTCTAAAGATGTTTGCGACACTATATTTAATTTTTTTCAAACTATTTTGAAACAAATCATAAAAATCAAAGAAATTATAGCAGTTATCAATGTCGAAACAAGATTTTTTGAAATTATTTTCCATCACGAGCAAGCCTTGAGTCGATTCTTCTTGAAAAATCTTAGCGAAAAACACTAAAGAAACTTAACTCGACCCTGTTGACAAAAACTTACATTTAAGTTAATGTTTTTCTTGAAAATAGAAATGAAAGTTTGTTTTTAATACAACCGCAACTAAGTTGGAGAATATATGGCTAAAATCATTGGTATTGACCTTGGTACAACAAACTCTGTAGTTTCGTTCATGGAAGGCGGATCTGCAAAGGTTATCCCTAATCAAGAGGGCCGAAACACTACCCCTTCTATCATCGCAAACACAAAAGATGGAAAACGCCTTGTCGGCGACATTGCTAAAAGACAAGCGATTACAAACCCCGAAAATACTTTTTACTCTGTAAAACGCTTTATTGGTAAAAAATTTGACGAATTGAAAATAGAAGATGTCAACTCAGTTCCATACAAGCTTACAAAACTTGCAAACGGTGACGTTGGTATCATTAGCGAAGGCAAAACTTTATCAATCCCTGAAATTTCCGCAGCAGTTCTTCAGAAACTAAAAAAAGCTGCAGAAGATTATCTTGGTGAGACAATTAAAGAAGCTGTTATTACAGTTCCTGCTTATTTTAATGACGCTCAAAGAAATGCAACAAAAGATGCTGGTAAAATAGCTGGGCTTGATGTAAAACGAATCATCAACGAGCCTACCGCTGCCGCTCTTGCTTACGGAATGGACAAAAAGCATAACGAAATCGTTGCTGTATTTGACTTTGGTGGTGGAACTTTTGACGTATCTATACTTGAAGTTGGCGATGGCGTGGTAGAAGTAAAATCTACAAACGGTGACACAAATCTTGGTGGCGACTCTGTAGATGAAACTATTATTGCGTGGCTAGCTGAAGACTTTAAAGCTAACTTTGGAATCGATCTTTACAAGGATAAAATGGCTTTGCAAAGATTGAAAGAAGCTGCAGAAAAAGCAAAAATCGATCTTTCTTCAACTGTAGAAACAGAGATCAATCTTCCATACATTACCGCAGACGCGACAGGACCAAAACACCTTGTAACAAAACTTACAAGAGCAAAATTGGAATCCTTGTGTGAAACAATCTTTAAAAAATTGTTTAAACCATGTGAACAAGCTTTGGCTGACGCAGGCTTGAAAGCAAGCGAAATACACGAAGTTATTTTGGTTGGCGGTTCAACTCGTATTCCAAAAGTTCAAGAAATGGTTAAGAGTTTCTTTGGAAAAGAACCAAACAGAACTGTAAATCCTGATGAGGTTGTTGCTGTTGGTGCTTCTATCCAAGGCGGTGTGTTATCTGGCGATGTTACAAGCGTTCTTTTATTAGACGTAACACCACTATCTCTTGGTATTGAGACCATGGGCGGCGTTTCAACAAAAATCATCGAGAGAAACACAACTATCCCAACAAAAAAATCACAAGTGTTCTCAACTGCTGAAGACAACCAATCTGCCGTAGACATCAACATTGTGCAAGGTGAAAGAGAATTTGCAAAAGACAACAAATCTTTGGGTAGATTCCGCCTTGATGGTATTCCTGCAGCTCCAAGAGGTATGCCTCAGATTGAAGTAACATTTGATATCGACGCAGACGGTATTTTGCACGTTTCTGCAAAAGACAAAGGAACTGGTAAAGAACAAAAAATTACCATCTCCAACTCCTCTGGATTGTCAAAAGAAGAAGTTGAAAAACTTGTTCAAGAAGCAAAAATGCACGAAGAGCAAGACAAAAAACTCAAAGAAGTTATAGAAAAAAGAAACAGCCTAGACTCTTTGATTTCTTCTGTAGAAAAAACCTTGAACGAATCAAAAGAAAAACTTCCTGCAAATGTTGTAGATCAAACATCTGCTGCAGTAGCTGCTGCAAAGGAAACCTTGTCTGCAAAAGCTGAAGATAAAGATGCTTTAGAAGCTGCTTACCAAGAACTTATAAAATCTAGCAGCGAAATGGCTAAGATTTTATATCAAGCTGGTAGCGATGCTGGGCAGTCACACGGTGAGCAAGAAGCTGAACATGCTGATAAAAACAGTATGGATGCTGAGTTTGAAGAGAAAAAATAATCTTGCAGAACTGAATAACAAACTCAATAATATAGCTAAACAAAAAGAGCGAACTAGTATTTCTAGTTCGCTCTTTTTGTTTGTGATCCCAAGACTTGATTCTATTTCCACTCAACCCTATCCGCTCGACAAAACAATTTTAATTTAATAATCTTGATTTGAAATCAACTACCTTGGTTTTCAACTATGAACTTGTTTTGCCTATTATTTATATTATCAAGCTGCTACATTAAATCCATGAATGAAGACGCAAAAATTCGCAACACATCTGCGGCCTCAAATGATTTTCTGGCAAATGCTAGAACGCTTGGTTTTAATACAGATTTTACTAAGATACTTCAGGATTTGATTAATAACGATTCAACAAAAACTCCTAACAATGCCCGCAGAAGAAACTCTTTTTCAGAAGGAGTCCAAACGCCTCGCTTCCCTCAACCTAAAACCCCTCGAGCTGCGAAAACATCTGAGGAAACCACAACTACCTTCCAATGGCACCAGGTTAAAACTCCTCGAACTGCTAGAATATCTGAGGAGCCAATAACAACAATTCAGCCAGAAGAACTTATAAGCCCTTTCATAACACCCAAAAAAGAAGATCAACACCCCGAAAATCAAAACGACATCTATGAGACAGTGTCAAGCCCCCCAGGATCTGTGATTACTGAGATCGACGAAACCCAAAAAGATCCTTCTGCAGATGAAAAACCAAAATCCCTCTTTCATGGATTGATTAAGAAAAGCGATCAAGGTTTTACTTTAAAACCTATTTTTTTTTACTCAATCTTATGCCTTTTGCCTACAACAGTTATCATAACTTGCATTGCAACAAAAACTATTGTTCAAAGGAATCTCAAAAGACAAATTGTGGATCTTAAGGCAATTGTCGCTAGTCATACAACAGCAGCAAATGTAGAAAAAACAACAAAAACTGTGGTTAAAAAGACTTTTCAAAGGAATTAATTTTTTACTAAACCTATCCCAGCCAGCCCTTTTTTCTTTTTTCTTTCCTACGACCGAAGGTCTGCTCCGCGCTTTCGTCTTCTTTCTACAAAGCCGCGGGGCAGGAGCGGAGGGGAGTAGGAATCTGGTTTTGCTTTAGATACTTAAAGTCGCCTAGCCGCAGGCCGCCAAGCTCAAATGGGCCAACCGCCACACGCTCAAGATCAACAACATTTCGCCCAACAGCCTCAAAAATGCGCCGAATGACTCGATTTGGTCCTGCGTGGATAGAGATCTGAAGATAAGTCCCACATTTTGATAAAACTTGTAAATCGTCAACCACTACCC
>JACCDG010291750.1_pt1 | contig 19329 bp, 18 predicted proteins | sample 7442471 | NCBI WGS metagenome assembly JACCDG01 (sample SAMN15323444, study PRJNA562643) | freshwater metagenome | isolation source: river surface water | place: USA:Blue River Watershed | collected 2017-08-17 | reverse complement strand
GGTAAGACATCCCCGCCCTTCATTTTTGAATCTTCTTCTAAAAGCCTAGAATAATATTCTTCGGGCAATCCCAATCCTCTTTTCAAATATAAGACAGTTTTATCTAGCTCTTTAACTTCCGTCTCAAAAGCTTTTTTTTCTGCCAAAGATTTATCTCCATGCCATATCTCAGATGGGAATTTACCCATTCTCAATAAATCCTTTTCTACTTCCGGCCAAGATTTTGTCTGCCAAATTGAACAAGCTGCCAACTGCCATCTTGCTTTTTTTGCTAAAATCTCTGCCATAACGTTTCCATTTACGCCTTGACCAAGATATTCCGTAGCAGTCAAGTAAGCACCAGCAAGATTTTGCTTATCTATTGCATTTGCAAATTTCCATAATACGGGTTCTGGCATAATATGAAAGGCGTTATTCATTATCCAGTCATATGGTATTTTAGGTGGACAAGAAATGGCCAATTTCTCAATTTCACTGCACAACATTGCCCTATTGCCGCCAACTATTTGTCCTAATGCCAACGCCGAATCAGTGCCAATTTCAACATTAAATACTTTAAATCTGGACTGGATAAAAGATGACATCTCATAACTTTCTTTATCAGTAAAATCAAAACCAACATTATATACCTTGGAAAATGCATTTTGTTCAAACTCTGAAATGAACTCGCTCCAAGTCTTGTTAATTTCTCTGGTTTTCTCGTCTCTCTTGATCGCACTATCTGAATCCCATACAACAATCAAAAGGTTATCGATTGGATCTTTGCATAAATCAATTACGAAGGATCTAATTGCTTTTTGGTTTGGAATGTTTTTAAGCAATAAAATCTTACCTTCGCTCATAAGTCCTAGAGTTGAAGCTTCCATCCGAATTTTATCATTTAATTCTTCATCAAGGTTATATTCCACCATTGAAAAAGATGGATGCTTCTTCTTTAAAGCTATTATGGATTTTGCGGCTAGGACTGGATCGCCGTACACGAATATAGATTTTGTTTCCATAATTAATCTAAAGTTATACCATTGTATTTACTATTCGACATTGTTACGCCAACATACATTGCGTTAGGATCACTATCACTTACAATTTTAAATCCGGCCCCATTGTTGGTAACAAGAAGATTAATATTGCTGTCTTTTATGGCCTTCAATACACTTAGGAGATGCTGAATACCCCAAATAAACTTGCCCTCCATTTCCGTATTTTCAATTGGGCAAGTTGAAGTGTTTGGGGATTTGCCGCTATCTGAAAGAACATGTATTTTTAGCTCTTTGTCTTTAAACTGGAAAAGTGCCATGTCTTTATTGACTAATGCGGTAGTTGACAATCTACTTGCAAATACGCCTCTTGGCACCGTACCTAAATTTTTTGATTTTATAAGAATTAAGCTTGAAATATTTGGAAACTTAGAAAAAATTGAGCTTTCTTTTATAGAAATCCTAGAATAAAATCCCTCTTGTTCGATTGTAATGTAGTTTTTTTCCTTACAGTAGGAAAACTTAACTCGCTTGTCATCTAGCGTTTTGTTTATTGTTTCCAAAATTAGCAATGGGATTAGAACTCTTGCGCCCATTTTGTCGTTGTAAGGTGTTTTCCAGTAATCTCCAACATCTTGAACAAGTGGTGATATCTTATACAATGAACACATCAATGAATCAGTGGTTGCCATATAAATGGCAGAATCAATTGCCTGAATGCAAGCACAATCCAAAATATGTTCGCCGTCTTTTTCTTGAATAGAGAACTTTATAGAATTAATAACGTTAGTAAGATCTTTATTTGTAATTGAAAATAGAGTTGCCGGATCGGCTCCTTGTTTCATATTTGGGAATTGTGTCGGGTCATAAGAATCCATTGACCACTTGGCACCTGTTTTTGTATTATCTTTAGATACAAGTTTTAGATTGCCTATTTTGCGAATAACATCATTTGAATGAAAATCATCATCTTTTTTTGTCTTTCCGGCAATTACTTCTGGTATTTCAAGTTTTACCAAATTTAGACCAATGACGGATTGATTTTGTTTAGAAACCCATTCTATAAGTTCATGGGCACTTACAACCGCCACTCCTTCCTCTTTAACTTCGATGCCATTATCTTTTGAAGATGGTAGCGTATATTTAACAGTAAAGGCGCGATTTATTGACTCAATGGTGAATTCTGTGGCGGAAGCTGTTATTTTAACAGATTTAAGCAAAGGAGCATATACGGAAGTGTCTGAGACAGCTACAGGAGAAATAGCGGACGCCCCACCGCGTGACAACATGGCAGCAAATGTTTTTTGAGAAATGGCAACTTTCATTTTATTTATTCCTTTGAATTTGACGATTAAAGAATCTTTCTATGATTATAGCCAGTCACCACTGGCATTCAAACATCTCTTTACTTTATGAAAATTGGCAGATCATCGCCACCACAATGCTTTTTCAAAGAAACTGCTTTCTTTCTAATCCTCAATAATGCGTTGTCTACTGCCTTTTCTATTTTCTTAACAGAAACCCTTCCAGAACCGGACCTTTTAATATGTTTAATTACCTCTGGATTTCTTGCTATCTCTTTGTAAGAAGAGTTCGATAAATATTCTCCTAATACGATTTGTTCAAACTCGGACAAACCCTTTAAAAGTGTTTCTCTTGTTATTTTTAATGCTTCGTTAGATTCTGTCTTAACATCTACTGTTTCCGCCGTATCTGCAATAACATTTGCTAACGTATTAGCTGATCCATCCTCGTCATGTGTTCCATAGTGAGAATCAAGAGAAATAGATTGATTAATTGACTTGTCTTTTAAGCGATTTTGCGAAGCATTAAGCATTGTAATCAAATGCCTCCTAATACACATTTTGGAGAAATTCAAAAAGCTCATACCTTTTCCTTTTTTGAATCCGGGTATGGCCTTAAATCTTACCGCGATTAATGTTTCTTGATATATATCGTTGGTTTGATACCCCCTAATAAATGGGAACTGTTTTAAAACAACATTTAGCAAGTAGCTATGCATATATAGATGTATTTTATTGAATAAGGCTTCGTTCTTTTTGGAATTTGGCCGTTTTTGCATGCTAATTACGATTGCATCTAATTCTTCCTGTACATCTTTTGGATCACCAACTAGGGGGTTATCCACAATTGGCAACTTGAACAATATCTCTTCAATATTATCAATATTAGATGCCCTTTTGGGGGATTTTTCGACCTCTTCTGTATCTGATTCCGCCTCTACATCTTCACTTTCTTCATCTTCGCCTTCATCTATCAAATCTTCATCCAAAGATTCTTTTTCTTCTGAATCGTAAATCGCATCTACAGACGGAACAACGTCTTCATCGATGAATGATTCTTCTGTTATTTTTCTTTTCTGTTTTTTCTGTCTTTTCTTATACATTAATTTCCTCCGTTGGGAGGAAACGTCGATGTTATGCTGAATTTTTTAACAGTGTGGCGCAACGAATAAGAATTGTTTCCAATACCCATCTATCATTAATACTATATTCCATTTCCTTCCCGATGGTAGTGAAAGCCTTGCTTAACTTTTCCAATTGATCCATGGTCATCTTTTCGCCTAACGTCCTCATTTTTGATATTTCAGATTCCGGCAAATCAATGATCTTCGAGCTTGGATTTTTAAATTTAGCGTCCGCTTCCATCACTTTCAATACCATTATACTACGAAACGCATCAGAAATATCATATAAAATTGATTTAATGTCAACTAAACACATGATCATGTCGTTTGCCTGATCCAATAAAAGTGCGTATTCTTGGGAAATCATTGATTGAATCATGTTATAAATACCCTGTCTATCTGTTCCGCCAAGGTATTTCTGTATATGCTTGCCATTTATTTCTTTACCTGCGGCCAGAATAGCCATTTGCTCTAAATATCCAATTGCGTCTCGCATGCTGCCCCTTGAAATCTTAGCAATTTCAAGCAATGCTTCATCTGTAACCGCTATTGATTCTGTAGCGGCTATCGATTTCAGCCTATTGGATATTTCCGAAACTGCAATCTTTTTAAACAAAAATTTATGAGATCTAGACAAGATAGTATCTGGAATCTTGTTGAACTCAGTTGTGCAAAAGATAAAATAAACATATTCTGGCGGCTCTTCCGTTATCTTGAGTAGGGCAGAGATAGCCGTATTGCTCAACTGATGCATTTCATCAATAATAAACACCTTATTTTTAAGTTCAGTTGGGGCAAACTGAGCGGATTCTATTATTTTTTCTACATCCTCTACGCTTCTTTTTGATGCTCCATCTAACTCAATTACGTCCATTGCCGCACCCTTATGAATAGTTGTACACGCTCTACACGTTCCACATACTTTTCCAGAATCAGGATTTTCGCAAGTCAAAAGATTAGCAATGATTCTTGCAGTAGACGTTTTTCCAGAGCCTTTATTGCCAACCAACACATATGAATGTGAAAACTTATCCTGTATAGAAGATTGCTTTAAAGTTTGAGTGGCAAAAGTTTGACCTACAACATCTGATAATTGAAATGGTCTATATTTAAGCGTCAATGGTGTTTTAGTCATAAATAATTTTCTCCTTTGTGTTTAACTTTCTTCCATTATGACCCATCTACCACAGAATTCAAGATCCCACACATACAAACAAAATTGTCAATCTACACGCCTTTTAAAAACGAAGAAACAGATTGATTTAGCTCTTCTTTTATTATTCCGTTAACCTTTGTGCATCCGTCTATATCTTCACAAGATATACACTCTAAATTGGGTATTTGCTCTTTGCCTTCAACGACAACCAAGACGTTTTTAAGGCTTGATTTTTTAGACATAATGGCTAAATTCACCCAATAAAGTTTAGATATTTTATTTCCCCTGCTGCGAATAGTCTCCATATCTTGATCAAATTGGCCGTGTGCAATCATTCTATCAAAAATATCCTTTACGCTATCATTTGTATAAACAACCTCCCAACCTTTTTCTTTAAACAAAGAAATCACAACTTCTTCTAACACCACGCGACTAGAGATTAGACAAACAATTTTATTCATTGTATTATGGCAAGGAAACCCCGAAGTCTTCAGCTTCGTGGGATGAATTGCCCTCCTTTCTTGTTCTTCTCCATATTATACCGCTCTTCTCCTCAATAGCAACCTAAATCTCTACCAAAAAATATTTTTACTTTCTTAAAGGAGTTTCGTCGGATTTCTAAGAATAACCTAAATGAATGAAATCCATCAGAACATATAAACTCAAAATCACTTCAGAAAATCCTAAATACTTCGAAGTCGCCTCCAATTATATATTGGCCTTCAACTACATTTCTCAAATCGTTTTCAACCGACGCAAACCTTCGACCGCCCCGGTTCTATCCAAAGAATTTTACAACATCATTCGAGATAAATTCAAACTTCCAAGTCAAGTTGCTTGCTCGTTATTCCGTCAAGTTGTTGGAACCTATCGAACAATGAAGTCCAATCATCAGTGGAGTTTGGCAGTTTACAAAAAGAAATGTATTCCTGTTTGCTGGAAACGAGACTTTAACATTTCTACGGCCAAGGGATTGAGCATATGGGGTTCTAAGGCTAATTATGTTTCAAAGAAAAACCTTCCTGTGTCTGGTTGGTCTGATTCAAAACTTAAATTGGTTGCCGGAATCTGGTATCTGATTTTAACAGTTGAAGTTGAAATTCCTGAAACAAAAACCAGTGGCGGTATAGTTGGTGTTGATAGTGGTCAAAAGAATTTGTTGACAGCTATTGACTCCAAGACTGGAAAGACTCTGTATGTTGACGGTGGAAGTCTGAACCATCGTCGCCTTCGGCTACGTCAGACAAGAGCAAGGGTTGCTAGTGTAGGAACTCGCTCCGCTTATCGTCTCCTAAAAAGACTGAGTGGAAGAGAAAAGTCCGTAACGCAAGAACTCTGTCATCTCGCAAGTAAGCGAGTAGTTGCCTTTGCTCAGTCGGTTGGAGCCAGAAGGGTCGTCATGGAAGACCTGACTGGTATTCGGAACAGCAAGTGCCATCATAAGCAACGAGCAAGAAATCATCGTTGGCCTTTTAAAACAACCCAGTTCTTTACGCACTACAAGGCGTTAGAGAACGGAATTGGTTTTGAATTGGTTGATCCGAAATATACGAGTCAGGGTTGTCCTATTTGTGGGCATACAGAAAAGGCCAATCGGAATGGTTTGGTTTTCCGATGCAAAGTCTGTGGATTTACAGACAATGCAGACCGTGTTGGAGCAAGGAATATTGCTCTTCGGTCGCTTCTCCTTCGGCAAGCTGAAGGAGAACGAGGCGTGTGTCAATCGCCTTATAGTAGCGGCGGGGAACGTTGGTTCAACCAGTTACAAGCCCCTAGCTCTTTAGGCTAGGGGTAATTAACTCCAGTAGCTCCCGACGCCGTTAAATGTATATGTTGAAAGATATGGTGAAATGCTCCCTGCCCTTTCAATTGGTGAAAATACACAGTTTAAATTGAAACTTAATAGGCCCGCAAAGTTTGCGATTAGATCTTTATTCACTGACAAATCTGCAACAAGAGGTACAACCGTGCCGCCATTATAATAAACAATACTTCCTTTTACGCTTTGCATTCCTATTCTAATTGTGGCTGGAGCTAGATTATATTCATTGTTTACACCTGCGGTATACACATATTTGCAATCATTCGTTATTGTCATTGAGAAGTCTTGAACATAATTTGGATCTCCAATTCCAGTTATAGAAACCGCATCCCATGTGATTAACTTCTCTTGTCCTCCCGTTCCATCTGGCGAATATGACCCTTCGGTTATCCCCGTACACATAACCTCAACTGAAGCTTTGGCGACTTCGGTGGCAGAAACTTTAATAGTATACCCCTTAACCCTACATCCCGTCAATGTTCTCAACAGGTCGCAACCATATCCATATGTAATTGTGAACGGATTGCCATCTTTGGCTCTATCAAACCCAACCTTGGCGTTATTAGAAGATAATGGAAAAGAAAAAGATCCAGTAATTGATTTTACACTTGGGCGATATATTGAGTTTTGGGGGTTGTTGTTAAATGCAGTGTCCCCTTTAGCTCCTGCCGGGGTTGTAGGTATGTTATCCCTCAAGCCAATAGTATGCTCGTAAAACAATGGCGTTTGTGTTAAATTAACACTAAATGAATCGCAACGAACTACTGTTCCGTCTACAGTTAACTTGCCTAAATAGCCGCCGCTTATTTCCATTAAAACTCCGTTATTGGTTTAATATATCATCGTCATCTCCGCTTCCGGAATCATCATTGGAATCTTCTTTTGGAGACTTATAACTCTTTTTGCTCTTGTAATTAGATGAGCCTGAAGATTCTTTCTTGTAATCTTTGTATTCTCCCTTTGGCTTAACAATAAATTTGTCTCCATCTGCTATAAATATCGTTTTACATTTGGGATAAGCATTGCAGCAATAGAACTCTCCATATGCGCCCTTCTTTTTTACAATTTCCCCTTTCTTACAAACAGAACACTTCTTTCCGGTATCTTCTAACGATTTACCTTTGTTTTCCTTTAGGCTATAAGTTCCATCTTCGGATTTAACGTAAACTGATTTACAAGTTGGATATTGATCACATGCTAAAAATTTACCAAACTTTCCGCTTCGCTCAATAATCGTACCATTATTACAAACAGAACATGTAACATTTGTAGATGTTCCTTTCGAGGCTGGGTTGTTCGTTTGGGCTGTTTTTATGTTCTTTTGCATGGAATCGTAAGCAGTTTGAACAACATCCAAAAAGGTTTTCTGCCCTTTTTCTATTTCATCCAAATCTGCCTCCATGTTAGCGGTATAGCCAACATCCATAAAGAAGTCCTTGCTGAAATTAGGATCTAGATAATCAAATATCCTCATCCCCAAATCCGTGGCTTGAAACCCACCTTTTCCTCCCTTCACCTTCTCAACATATCCTTTTTTAACAATACTGTCAACAATTGTTACATACGTTGACGGTCTGCCTACCCCTTCATCCTCCATCTTTTTAATAAGGCTACCGTCATTAAATCTAGGGGGCGGCTGGGTGGTATGCTTACTTTTATCTAGTTCTTTCTTATTTAGAATTTCGCCTTTTGTGGTTTTCGGGAGTATTGCTTCTTTAGCAGTAGAATATTTATACGCCTTCATCCAACCTTCAAATTCAACAGTTTGCCCCTTGGCGATTAAGGTATGTCCAGAAGAGGTTTTAACAGTATATGTAACAGTTTTAGATATCATTGGCTTCATTTGACATGCCAAAAACCTACTTCTTATAAGTTGATATAATTTTAATTCATCCGGGTCTACCAATTCATCACCAACATCATCTGAATGGGTTGGACGAATACATTCGTGTGCCTCTTGTGCTTCTACTCCACCTTTACTTTTCTTCGCATACTTTTGTGGTTTGTCTGACAAATATGAATCTTTAAATTCTGATTTAACTTGCTTACGAACCTCTTCCATCGCTTCGTCGGCAATATTAAATGAGTCGGATCTAATATACGATACCATTGCTTTTTCATATAATGCTTGAGCTAAACTGGCCGTTTTCTTTGCCCCCCACCCAAATACACTAGAACATGTTGTTTGCAAACTTGCGGTATCAAACGGCGGATAAGGGTTAACTGTTCTCTTGCTCTCTTCAATGTCTTCTATTTTATATTTAGCCACATCTAGTTTTTTAAAATCTTCAAGAGCTATTTTTTCATCCGTATATCTATTATCCTTGTCTTTTGTTACAACTTTTGCCTTAAACTCGCCTTCTTTGCAGCCCAATAAAGCTTCTATATACCAAAAGTCCTGTGGTTTGAACGCTTTGATTTCTTTTTCTCTTGTACATACATATTTCAGAGCAATTGATTGCACTCTTCCCGCCGAAGTTCCATTTCCAACTGAAGTCCACAAAAGAGGAGATATTTTATAACCAATTAGTCTGTCCAGCACCTGTCTTGCTTTGGCTGCGTTAACTTTATCCATATGATCTTCAATTTTGGTAGCATTTTCTATCGCCTTTAATATTGCCTTTTTTGTTATTTCGACGTAAATTATTCTAAGGCATTTCTTTTGTTCTTTCTTGTCAAGTAGATCATATATACTCCATGCAATAGCCATTCCTTCTCTATCAGGGTCTGCGGCCAAATAAATTACTTCTGCTGATTTTGCCGCATCTTTAATCTTTTTAACAACATCTTTTCTATCTGGAGATATTTCATATGTTGGAATAAACCCGTTTTTAATGTCAATATTCATGCCTTTCTTTGGAATGGACCTTACGTGTCCAACAGAGGCTATTACAGAATAGTCCGATCCTAAAAAGGATTTAATTTTCGCGCATTTTCCCGGCGATTCTACTATAACTAAATTTTTACTCATTAACTTTACTCCCTGCTATATTTAAACTGTTTACCGTCTCTTTCGGCCCATAGAACTATTATACAGTGAAACCGCCCAAAAGCAAGCGACCGTGTGTCATTTAGCAGGATTTGTTAATATTCTAGAGAATGATTATTAATGTACTACGAAACAGACAGCATTAAAATCGAAGATTTATTCAACGGTATTGCTATTCCATCTTTCATTGTAAAAGACAATGTTATCATAAAATGCAATAATCAATTCGCTTGTGAATTTTTCAACATTGAAACAGATCCGACTGGAAAGAAACTCAATGAGATACACATATGGTTAAGACCAGAAGACAAAGATGAGATCATGATTGAACTATCAAAGGAAAAAAAGATTTCAAATAAGTTGATCCAGTTAAGAAACTCAAAAGGAATTAAAAATAAGTATTTGTTAACGCTTGGAATTATATATGGAGACAACAACTTTATCATAGGTAGCCTACTAAACGTCACAGAGTTTATGGATCAAGGCTCAAAATATGCAAAACTACAAAGTAAATACTCTGATCTTTTAGACTCAACCCAAACCTCAATGGTTTTAATAGACGAAGACCGAAAAATAAAAGAATGTAACAAGGCTTTCCTGAATATTATCGAATCAACTTCGGATGCAATAATAGGAAGCGATCTATTGCTTTTGTTTAGAAGCAATGGTGCTTTAACGCTAAATAACTTCAAAAAAAAGATAGAAGAAATGTCTTCTAACAACAAAACCATACTGTTCAAAAACATAGAAATGCAAATAACCACACTAAATAATACGGTTAAATGGGTATTCATCAATATGTCCACATATGGAGATAACCAAATCGTGTTGATAATGAACGAAATTACAGAAATCAAGCTAAATGAGTCGAAAAAATACATAAATGTAGAAAAAAGCAAAGATAAACTGAAACAAGGGCTTATGTCTATTATGCAGACAATAAGATCCGAAGAAATTAAATAAGGGATAAGTATAACAAAATAAGAATAAAAAGCTATGAAACTTTTAAGAAACACAAAAACTTATATCGCTACAGTTTGTATCTTTATTGTGCTTGCGGCAACTCCTGTAACCAATACTACATCCAATGTTTCTTCGCCCCCTTCGCCCCCTTCGGTCGTTCAACCCTCGCAAACGGTCCATGTTGTCAACTGGAACGTCATAATTCCATTAGTAACCTTTATACTATCATTGGCAGCAGCATATGCAAAAACAAAAAGCGAAAAAGCTCCAATTAACGAAAACTCTCTTAGAACAAACATTGTAACATTAGACATTAACAAACATATCGAACAGGTGTCTAAAACAATAGAAGATGCCATAAAGGAACAAATAAGATATAAAGAGCTTCAAGCGGAAGAACATGCAAAGTTCAAGGATTATCAAGCTGGCATAAATCAAGAACTTAAAGCTAGTATTGTAGAACTACAACGGGAAATAGCAATAGCCAAACAAAAAGCCATCTATGATGACAGAAGCATTGAACAGTTAAAAATTGAAAACAAAGAAATTATGAAAAAACTTGAGAAAGTTGTTTCCGACCTAATAATATATCTTAATCAGTAATTAGGCACCGCAACATTTTTTAAACTTCTTTCCGCTCCCACAAGGACACGGATCATTCCTTGACGGTTTAGACGCGCCAACAATCGGTTTGTTTTCTATTTTCTTGTCAACATTCAAAATCCCATTAAGTAAATCTACCTGATGTTGGGCCGAAACGCACTCTAGATTTATGCTTTTTGAGTATTTATAGTCATCATCGTGGTAAAAATACTGTAGTTCTTCCCTAAATACATCGCCGTCTATCACATGGTTCTTGATGACAAGCTGTTTATATCTTTTTACATTTACAAACACATTGGGGATTGAAAGACACCCTTCGTTTGTAAATGTAAACTCCTCTTGTGTATCTACAACTTCGGGGTTTATAATGCTTATGAAGCCACCATTTTTGGCTCTAATGATCGCCACTTTTTTAGGAATGCCTATTTGTATTGCGGCAATTCCAACGCCAAATTGATGTTTTTCTAGTTCCTGCTGCAAAAGTTGCAATAAGCCTTTGGCTTCAAAAACGGAGGTAATCGTTTCTGACTTTTTGCGCAAAAAGTTTAAATCCTTAACAATATTATCCATTTTTCAAATCTTTTATTGCGCGGTCGATCTCGTTTTCAGAAAACTTATCTCCACTTATAACGCATGATCCGATTTTACATGCAGGGATATCGTCTATTGAATTATCAATTGCAAAATCCAGCGCGGTTTGATCTTCGGAGTCCAAATCGACAAGTTTTATGTCTTTGCCAATAAGCTTGTTTATTGTTCTCCGCATCCTTTCGCAGTGTTTGCATCCTTTCGCAGTAATCATTGTAATTGTATACATTTTATCCTACTATGTTAATGTTTGGATCATAAGCTATAGTTATCCTCTTTCCAAGTAACAATTTGGCTGTTTTTTTCATTTCATAGTCTATCTCGTCGGGAGTTCGCCCTTTAAAACTAAAGCATGATTGATGTATTTGACTAGTCATCCTGCCATCTTCACATTCGCCAACAATGGCAATAGACTTGGCTTTTTTTACATATTTTGATTCTACTACTCTTATCTTTCTTTTATGCATTATAGATTTTCCACAATGTTAGGAAGATTACCCGACAAGTTCTGGCGAACCGCTTTTCTTAAAGCCTCTACTTGATCTAAAATTTGTTCTCTGGTTGCCTTAATCATAAAAGCGGTTAACATAGACAACCAATCTTCTCCAAAAACCTTTAACAAAAGCCAATCGTGAAAAGTTCTATAGTTCTCTCTTTGTTCTACTTGTAATTGACTAAAGTTTCCGATTCTCATGTCCAAAGAATCCAGTTTGGCGAAAAGACTGTTTAGCATTTCTGTAGTCAGCGGAATTGAATCATCAACTCTTTTAACCTTGTCGCACTGCGTATTCAATGGAAGATCTGCTCTGGACAAACCATATTCGGAATAGGCATCCACAAATCGGTTCACCCTCCTTTCGTATTCATCCTTTGGCCACAACCCATATGCTCTGCATGAAAGTGGACGAGTTTTATATGTTTTGCAAAGACCTGTTTTTTTGTCCAAAAACATACAGGGTTTAACTAAACTTTCTATGCCAAATTTTTCAAATTCGTGTTTGAAGAAATACTCTATGCTTGTGCAGATCATGTCAATTTTAACATCCTGTGATGCATTTTTCCATAAATCTGTTACCACATTAACAAATTCCGAGTAGTTCATCTGAGGCATGCCTATCTTGCAACAAGTACAAACACAAGTTTGCGTTGTCTCAAGATTAATTACATCATGGTATATACTCTGCAAAGACGAAGCCAAGCTGGTCATTCTTGCTTTTTTTAATAACTCTTGTTTGTCTAAATTCTTTCTTTTTGCTGGGTTTTTTCTTTTATTTTTTGACATATATCTCCTTTGAAGGTATTATACACGATTGTTTCAATATTTAGTTAATAGATTTTATCTCGCTCAATCCATGCATCCCGCCGCTTTTTGAAACCAGAATGTTATTTGGGATCATTTCTTTTAACTCGTCGTTATGCGTAATTAATATCACTCTGCTAAACTTTCCTCTTAAGGCGTCTAGCATCCTCAAAACTGCTTTTGTGTTCTTGCCATCTAATGGGCCGAAGATTTCGTCAAGATAAATGACTTCCGGTTTTTTTGAAGAACGGGCAAACGAAAGCATTGCCAACGATACGTCCACAGCAAGTCGAACAAGCATCTTTTCGCCACCACTTAATAAATCATACAGATCCGATGTTCCACCTGAGATTATCATCTCCATATCTGACTTGTCATTTATCGACATTTGAACGGATATTGCCCCGTCTGTCAGTATGTTAATAAACTCCTTCAAATACATATTTAAAAGTGGAAGATACTTCTTCACAATTCTTGTCTGAATACCATCAAGTCCAAAAACAACAAGAAGTTTGTCAAAGCGTTCAACCGCTTTTAGTTCCTTGTCCATTTCATCAGCCAAAGACTTGACTTTATCGGAATGACTCTTGAAAAGTTCATGCTCCTTAGCCATAGAACCAATCTGCTGATTTAAAGTTTGTTTATTCTTTTCTAAAACATCCTTGTCTTTTTTCAAAAGATCAATCTCGGAGGTCACGGTCTTCGCTTTTTCTTGAGCGAACAAATACTTTTCTTTAAGTGCCGCTATTTTAACAGTAAGCTCGTTTATCGAAATATCGTGTTGAGCGCGGATCTGCTTAATCCTGTCTTCCGTGGCTGTCCGTTTACCCTTTAAAACTTTCAATTCCGCATCTATAGCTGTTCGGCGTTGTTTATGCGTCTCTAACTCTTTTTTAGACGCCTCTAGCTCTTTACCTAAATTGTTAAAATCGTTTATCTTTTTAAGAGCAGATGTTTCTCCATAAATAAATGTTTGTATTTTTTCTAGTTTAGCTTTCACATCCGCTATTTTAGCATCTATTTCTTTTTGTTCCATTGCCAATTGAACCAGTTTGGACTCGACAACGCCTAAACCTTTTTGATTTTCGTTGATTTTTGAATCTATATGCGATTCTGCCACTTCGCTCCCGCATTCATGACATACCAAAACGCCACTTTGACCCAATTGCAATTTTTGTTTTTTAAATTTGTCAAGTGTTGACACTAATGTTTCTTGATCTGCCTTGCTTCTTCCAATTTGCTCAATTACTATATTTTTATCAGAATTCAGTTTGGTTAATAAGCCTTCATATTTTGGCTTTGCTTCTTTTGCTTTCGCGGCAGTACTGATAACATTCTGTTGCGCCACCAAGTCAAACTCATTAATACTTCTTTGTTTCGAAAGAATACAATTGCTTGTTTGCTCAATTGACTTTTCGCATAAGTCCACTTCGTCTTCTAAGCCTCTGATCTTGTCGTTTGTTTCTTCTAGACTTTTCTCCCATCCCTCGACCTGTTCTTTTATTTGCGCCAACTTGTCATTTTTCTCTTTAGTTAGAACAACGCCTTCTTGTTTGATTTTATCTGCTATTACAATACTTTCTGATTTTGACAGTTCTATGATTTTTTCATTATTCGATGTTATTTTCTTATCAAGATCGAATATGGATATTTGCATATCTTCCATCTTGCCAGACATGATCAAATTAAATTCGGAAATTAGCGAAGGGGTATAACTTTCAACTTGATTCGGTGAATATTTATTGTAAATAGATTTGATTTGGGAGACATACGATGCTGAAGATTGCCTCAAGCTCTCCGCATTAGACTCATGTAAACTTCTTTTTTTCTTGACCTTTTCTTGACATCCTGCAACAAAACTAGTCATGTTTAACAGTTCGATAATCATTTCTTTTTTAACTTTATCGCCGCCTGTTAAAAACTTCCCTGCATCGCTTTGCCCGAACATGCGAGAGTTAACAAATAACTCATATGACATGTCATTAATTTCCTCTATCGTCTTTTTAGTTTCTGTAGACTTATGTCCATGCTCTAGGGAAGAACCATGTTCATTAAAGCATTCAAATTCGAAAATAGGAGTGGAGTTCTTTTTGGTTTTAGTAAACGTTCTTCCGCGCTTGATTCTGTATATTTTCCCATCCGCCTCAAAAAACTCCTCAACCCAAGACTCTTTAACATAATCTGGTATGACCTTGTTTATTTTTGTTACTACTGCAAGTCCAGCCTCTCCTTTTCGATCTGAATTAGCCGACAATCTAACAATTCTTCCATAATGGGCATAACAAATCGCCTCCAAGATACTACTCTTCCCGCTTCCGTTAGAAGATTCAGAATTACCGTTAATCATACCAATGATGCCAAAAATTGGCGCAATGCCTCTCGCTTTCGCGTCTTGAATAAATTTGTATGGATCTTCAGCTAATTTATTATATACGCCATCAATAGTTAAATCTCCAGCAGAAATAAGTTGTTTGTCTTCGTCTGATATGTCGAACACTACAGAGTTGTTGATTTCCCCAAAGCGCAAGAAATTATGCATCTTTATTGCGAACACTTGCATTATTTCTCCTCCTTGACTTCACTGTAGATTTCTTTTGCCATACCGATTAAAACACTGGCCTCCTCTTTATCAACTTCTATATCGCATATTATCTCTGATATGATATTATTTACGTCCATTTTAACAGATGCTGTGTTTTCCATTAACTTGACTTGTGCCTCTTCTATTTCTGTTTGAGGATCGCTGGCGATTTCTTGTTGAAACTCTACATGGATAGGATTCAATTTATCGATTACTTCATCTTTTATTTTTGGCAAATTGGCAGAATATTGCAGATATTGGTTTAGATCCCCAACAAAAACAACTTTTACAACAGGGTCTTTATACTTTTTATTTGCCATTCTGATCCCATCTTTTATTTCAGTCAGGGTTCCTCTAATTTCAATGAATTCCCTGCAATTAGCATACTCAATAAATTTACACCTGCCAAGTTTTGCATTTTCTTCCATAGAATCGTCATATACAATAAATCCTTTTTTCTGTCCTATTTCAGAGAAATCAGATCGCTCTAAACTACCCGTGTACATCGCCTTGCACTTTTCGGTTGGTAGCACTTGATGACGATGATAGTCGCCTAAAAACACATATTCGGCACCGATTTCATCTAAGTCAACAACATAAATGTCCTCTTCTTTTAGATTCCTATAGTTCTTCTTAGAAAGTCTTTTTGCTGAATTTGAATCCATTAATCCACTATTCTTGGCTATAATTTGGTTCATGCTTGCCCCAGCAACTCCGAAATGTCCAAAGAATAAAATCTTTTTATCTTTGTATTCTGAAGTTGTAGCAATTGTTTGTTTTGCTTCAGACACAAAGCTATTGAATAGTTCCTTGGTGCTTACAACCTCTTGCTCTATGTCCAAAGAATAAGGAAACAGTAGCAGTAAATGATCCTTAAATGGCAATATGGTTGGAGCATCAATTACTTTTGCGTATGACAATTCTAACTCTTTTAAAGGAAGCAGAGAATGGCTTTTTTTATTAAAATCATGATTGCCGACCATGATAATAACGGGTATCTTATTCTCCCTTAATCTTCTAATTTGAGAGTTAAAAAAAGCACTTAATTCCTCTGACGGCTTATCGTCATCAAATACATCTCCTATAATCACCACTAAATCAGACTTAAGAGATATTGATTGATCTATTGTGAACTTAAATGCATTTTGATGATCTACAGTTCTAAAAGGAAGATGGTTTACAACTTTATCTTTTACAGAACTATATGTGTTTTTGTTTATGTGGCAATCCGCCAAGATGCTTATTCGCATGGTCCTCCATAATATTTAGCTATCTATATAATGATAGCGCAAATTGCCCGTAGATCAACACATAGCTTTCGATTAATCGAAATTATGTTTGATTGGTAAACACATAAAATACAATTCCGGTCTTTTCTGTACTAGATTTATCCATGTTAGTCACAACAAATGAATTCCACACATATAAATCAAGTCCTTTGGTTGCTACAAATCCTCTAGCAATAGCCAAAGCCTTTGCTGCCTTTGCAGCGGCTGTTTTTCCAAATGCTCGAACTAAACAGTGCGAATTCTCTGTAGCCGCATGTGTTATTGCTCCTGCTAATTTCCGCACATTAGCCTTGCGATCTTCTGAAGACAAATCAATTGGGTCAGCTTTGACCATTAATACCGATTTAACAGAAGAAAGATCAACTTCTTTAAATGCATCTGGCTTTGTATTAGCAAATGTACAAAAACATATACCAGTCATTACTCCAGATTCAATATCTGTTTCAATGAATGCTGGCGCATAAGCTATTTCCAAATTTGGGTTTGTTGCAGAGATGTAATCCTTAGCAATAGCCAAAGCTTTAATTGCTTTATATATTGCTTCAGCACCGAAAGCTCTTACATTAATTTCTCCATTCGTCCTTAATGCGTGGCCAATTGCTCCTGCCAGTTTTTTTACTCTCCTTTTTCTTTCTTCTGGAGTTATTTCCTTTGGATCTGCTGAAACCTTAAGTTCTTGAATATTCTCTTTCTTTGATTTACTTAGTATGTCATTTACGTTAGATTCTTCCATGTTATCTCCTAATGCTGTATGGCTAATATTTTTGGTTGCTTTTAATAAGATTAATTTGTCATTAATCTACACAACCATTATACAGGAAATACAACATTAGTTTAACTGTTTAATTTTGGACATCAAAACCTCTCTATTTTTCTTCAAAGCCTTAATCGCCTTTGTCACTGTGCTATGTCCTTTTTTCCCATAAACAACCCTTATCTCTTTCAACAATGTTGAAACACTTTCTCCTTTCCCTACTTTGTCTAAAAACCCCTTAACCAATTCGTTCCCTTCAGACATAAGATCTAAAATGTCTTCATAACTATGCAAACTGTATGGGTCTTGACAATTAGAAGGAATAACGTCTTTTAGTGTAACTTCTGTTCCAGACTTATCGGTATAAGAATAATCTAAAGACAATATCATTCCATTTGTTGGTCCTTCGTATTCAGAAGATACCCGCTTCTTAGCATGAACCCCGCTCTTTATGTTTTTCAATCTATTCAAAAAGAAGGTGTAAAGGCACGTATTAAACGATCCTTTATTGATTTTATAGTGTTTGATGGCCTTTATAAATACAATACTTAACTCGCCAAACAAATCTTCTTCGCTCAAAGTCAATCCGGGATAGAAGTGTTTTTTAGCCCAAAACTTAATGGTTGGTATTCGCGAAACATAAATCTTTTCTAGTATATTTTTGTCGCCTGTTAACTGGAAACTGGCAACATCTTTATTCTCTTGGTCCCTATCAATAACAATTTTTTTGTTGCCTATGTCTTTCGACTTTTCTTTACCGTTATCTATCATGCTCAATTCTTCTTCTTCAACATCGTCTTCATCTACATCTATATAATCTTCATCCGCAATGTCTGTAAGGTCTTCTACATCTTCGTCTTCTTCGTCTTCATCAAAAATAGATTTTTCTTTTTCCGCAACTTTTGATCTAACTAACTCCTCATAATGAGTTTCCTCTAAATCTACTGCGTCCAAATGTAAAATTGAATCCTGAATAATGTTATCTATATTCTCCATGTTAATCCTCCTTTTATTTATTTCCAGCACTGATTTTTAAATTCGCACCCCATGCATTCCTTAGACTCCGGATTTTCATATGGTCTGTCTTTTAATTTGCCGTGCAGCTTATAAGGCATTAAACCTTTATATTTGTCACGAACGGCTTGTATTATCGGATTATAAGGCTTAACATGAAACATTTCAAATTGTTCTTGACTAAAGTTTTCATAAATCATTAAAGCATTAGGAATTTCAGCCAACCACATATATGTCATGTCTGTTATAACATCCTTTTTAAGTGGCCCGTTCTCTAGAATCATTTTGAAAGTATCATCTCCCACACCGCGAATCATACAAATAGACATGATATTGTGATTTTCAAAGTGGAGTGTCATATCTATCCTACCACTAACATTATATACCATGTCTGAAACTAATACATCACTTTCTAATACCTGCACATTCTCGTCTGAATTAAAAATTCCATTCCACTTATTGAAGTAATAGTTTCGCTTTTCTATATTGTCTTCCTCCGGAATTTTGAAATCTGATTCATAAGCCAACACCCGATACAAAATGCGCCTATCGCATTGCGTTGAATGTTCAGGTTTAAATGATTCTAAAATTTCTGGACAAATCCTTCTTTTTTTTTCAACTTTTTTAATATACTTAACAAGCTCGCTATCTATTATAAAATTTGGTTTGTTCATAAGTCCTTGATTCCCATTATCTTGCGTTTGTTTTTTATGCTAAATATAAAATCGCCTTAAAATTATTCTAATTGTTCAGCCTGTTTGATTATTCTCTTAATGTCATCTTTTGATAGCTCGACCTCCATACTCAAAAACTTTTCGATTCCTTCGCTTATAACGAATTGATCTGGATCTACGCCTTCAGGCAT
>JACCDG010306629.1_pt1 | contig 19330 bp, 23 predicted proteins | sample 7442471 | NCBI WGS metagenome assembly JACCDG01 (sample SAMN15323444, study PRJNA562643) | freshwater metagenome | isolation source: river surface water | place: USA:Blue River Watershed | collected 2017-08-17 | reverse complement strand
CCAGAAATTGAAATCGTAAAAATTGTAAATCATCTTTTCCTAAAGGGTGAAAATAATGTTTCATATTATTTTCGTTATCAGAATCAACTTCTTGGTTTGTTAAAAACCAAACAAACTAAACGCAACTTCTTAAGAAGAGAAGAAATTACGAGAAAGACTGTTGTTCCAGATGGTGGAATTATTTTGGATTTAGTAAACAAAAATTAAGGTTCGTTTTGATTAAAGTTATTGTTTAAACAAAAAGCCCCATACATTTTAGTGGGGCTTTTTTATTTACTTAAGTAGAATTTGACTTTATTTTGTATTTTGCTATTATGTATCTGAGCTCAGAAGGGCTCGTTTTATTATTATTTTTTATGACAAGATCACTCAAAAAAGGAATATTCGTAGATGAAAAGCTTCTTGCAAAGATTGCAGGTAAGAGTCCTTTACAGACTCCAATGATCAAGACTTGGAAAAGAGCTTCAACTATCTCACCAGAAATGGTTGGTTTTACTTTTGGCGTTCATAACGGCAAAACACACATAGAAGTCCTTGTTTCAGAAGACATGGTTGGTCATAGACTTGGCGAATTCTCTCCTACAAAGAAATTCAACAAACACGGAGGTAAAATGCAGAAAGAATTAGAACAAAAGAAGAAAGAGGCTGAAATAGCTCAAGCTAAGTCTGCAAACGCTGCTGCTGATGCAAAAAAGAAATAATTTTAAATATATAAACTCAAATGAAAGCATTTTTAAAAAACTACAGACAATCACCAAGAAAAGTACGCCTAGTAGCGAATCTAATCAAAGGTAAAAGTGTTCCTCAAGCTATAGTAGAGCTTGATTATTTGGCGAAACGTGCAGGCGAGCCAATAGCAAAACTCTTAATGTCTGCTGTTTCAAATGCAAAAACAAATTTTAATATTGAAAAAGAAGATTTGATGGTTAAAGAACTCCGTGTAGATAAAGGTATCGTTATGAAAAGAATGATGCCAGCTGCGATGGGTACTGGTCACCGTATAAACAAGCGCACAAGTCACATCACAATACTTCTATCAGAAAAGGGTGCAATGAAAGATAAGTCTGAAAACGAAAAGAATAACAAAGCAAATAAATCAAAGAACACAGAAGAGAAGAAAGAAGTAAAAGAAAAAACAGTTAAAAAAGCTCCCGCAAAAAAGGCCGTAGCTAAAAAAGCAAAAAAATAATTTTATGTCAAAAATAGTACACCCATATGCACATAGATTGATAATCCTCCGAGACTGGAAGTCTCGCTGGTTTGCTGATGACAAAAAATATGTAGAATTCTTAAAAGGAGATGTACTTTTGCGTGAATTTTTGGAAAAGAAACTTCGTGGTTTTTATGTTTCTTCTATCGAAATAGAAAGAAGTCAAAAATCTACACGTTTCATAATCCGCACATCACGTCCAGGTCTTATTATCGGTCGTACAGGTGAAGGCGCAGTAAAGCTAAAAGCTGAAATCGTAAAGAAGATGCAAAAGCTAAACCTTACTAAGTCAGAAGAATTGAAACTCGATATAGTAGAAATACCAAATCCAGAAGCTGATGCTGCTGTTGTTGCTTATATGATTGCTGAAGGTATGGAAAAGAGAATGCCTTACCGTCGTGTTATCAAACAAGTTATAGAAAAAGTTATGGGTACAAGAGGAGTAGAAGGAGCACGTGTTGTTCTTTCAGGTAGACTCGGTGGTGCTGAAATCGCTCGTACAGAAGAACTAAAGAAAGGATCAATTCCACTTCAAACTTTCCGCGCAGATATCGATTTCAAAAGAGAAAAAGCACATTTACCATACGGAGATGTCGGTATAAAGGTTTGGATTTACCGTGGGGAAATTTTTAATGATAAAAAGAAAGTAGAAGTTAAATAATTTTAAATATATGTTATTACCGAAAAAAGTAAAATTTAGAAAGTGGCATACAATGCGCCTAAACCCAAAGGCGATGACTGCTGATACACGTGGTACAAAGCTTGCTTTTGGATCTTTTGGTTTGAAATCAGAAACTCAAGGAAGAGTAAAATCAAATCAAATCGAATCTGCTCGTAAAGCTATGACTCGTACACTTACTAAAGCTGGAAAATCTTGGATTCGTATTTTCCCAGACAGACCTTTCACTGCAAAAGCTGCAGAAGTAGGTATGGGAAAGGGAAAAGGTGATCCACAAGGTTATTTCTTTGAAGTTTTCCCTGGACGTATTATATTTGAAGTAGATGGAGTAGATGAAAAAATAGCTCGTGAAGCTCTCCGTAAAGCAGGTACAAAGCTTCCTTTAAAAACAAGAATTATTTCAAGAGTTCACAAACAATAAAATTTTATGGCAAAAAAGAAAGACAATTTAAAAGAAATGAGTGTAGCAGATTTGAACAAAAGTGTATCCGCTTTACGTGAAGAGCTCCGTACTATACGCTTTAAAGCACAAGGTACAAAAGCAAAGAATGTAAAACATGAAGCTACAACAAAGAAACAAATCGCTCGTCTTATGACAGAGATAACTGCAAAAAGTAAGAAATAATTTTAAACAACATTATTATGAAAACAACAAAAAACACAAAAGAAAAAGTAGAGAACGGCAAATCCTTACAAGGGGTGGTTGTTTCTGATAAGATGGACAAGACTGTTGTTGTTTCTGTTTCACGTTTCGTTAAACACCCAAAATATGGAAAATTCTACAAAGTAAGTAAGAAATACAAAGCACATGATGAAGGAAATGCATTTCATACTGGAGACAAAGTAGAAATAATAGAAACAAGACCAATTTCAAAAGACAAGAAGTTTAAAGTCGTTAAGTAATATATCGAAGTAAAATAATTTTATGATACAAACAGAAACATTAGTAAAAATAACAGATAACGGAGGAGGAACAGTTGGAAAAGTGTTCAAGGTTCTTGGATCTGCACACAAAAGATACGCACGTCTCGGCGAGATCGTTATTATCTCTGTGAAAGTCGCAACACCAAGAAAGGCTATAAAGAAGAAAGACGTTCACCAAGCTGTCGTTGTTCGTACTCGTAATGCTTTCCGTAGAAAAGATGGTTCATATATTCGCTTCGACGATAACGCTGTTGTTATATTAGAAAAAGGAAAGAAAGATCCAAAAGCAGGACGTGTTTTTGGACCAATACCAAGAGAACTTGCTGAGAAAGGTTTCCAAAAGATTATTTCTCTAGCACCGGAAGTTATATAATATTTTAAATACAAAGATATGAAATTAAAAAAAGGAGACAATGTAATAGTTATCGCAGGAAAAGACAAAGGCAAGAAAGGTAAAATTGCTCGTGTTTTGACTACAGAAAATCGTGTCGTTGTTGAAGGTATCAACATGATGAAGAAACACCAACGTCCACGAAAGTCTGGAGAAAAAGGACAAGTTATTTCTATTGCATCACCAATCAATGCTTCAAATGTAATGTTTGCTGATCCAAAAAGTGGAAAGCCTACAAAGATCGGCAAGAAAAAAGTAGGCGACAAGATGGTCCGCATTGCAAAAAAGAGTGGTCAAGAAATTTAATTTTTTAAATAAACATATATGAAACACATAACTGTAAAAGAAAAAGACGCTATGGCATTCGAAAAGATGAAAGGTGCTTTCGGCTACAAAAATAAAATGGCTGCTCCAAGACTTCAAAAAGTTGTCATCAACGTTGGTACTGGTACAGGTATAAAGAAAGATAAGAACCGCAATGAATTCATCTCTGGAAGATTGGAAAAAATCACAGGACAAAAAGCTGCACTCCGTGGAGCAAAGAAATCTATCGCATCTTTCAAAGTTCGCCAAGGCGACCCTATCGGTATTATGACTACACTCCGTGGAAAGAGAATGTTTGCTTTCGTTGAAAAGCTTATTAATGTTACTCTTCCTCGTACAAAAGACTTCCGTGGTATTTCTCGTAGAGTTGTGGATGATATCGGAAATATGACTATAGGTGTCAAAGAACATACAATCTTCCCTGAAACAGCTGATGAAGATATAAAAGATGTTTTCGGTTTCGCTATCACGCTCGTCTCTTCTGCAAAAACTAAAAAAGAAGGTACAACTTTCTTCGAACTTCTAGGTATTCCATTCAAGACTGAAGAAGATAGTAAGAAGAAATAAAATCCAAAAACTACTAAAAACATCCTTTAAAACAAAGGGTGTTTTTATATTGACAAAATTATAGATATATGCTATACTATTACTAGTAATAAGTTCTTTAAAACAGGTTTTATTCAATAGTTTGTTGAACTGCTTAAGTTCCTGATGGGGATTTAGGTGGTTCAATAAAATATTGGGCTTTTAACCTTAAAACAAAAAAAATATGAAAACTTTTCAAATTCTCCAAATTATCGTGCTCAGCTACTCAGTAGTTGTAGCTATCTTCGTAATTTTCTCGACTGTGTTTGAGTTCAGGAACCGATTTAAACCGGTACAAGCAAAGATCGAAATGTTTTCCGTTTTAAATAAATTTCATGGTAAACATCTTGTACTGAACTTGTTCAGATTGTATTCAATTACTTTCATGCTTGCCTGGCTGATTCTCGCTTTGCCATTGATTGATTTGTTAATTGGCACCAATTATGTAAGTTACTTTGGTACAAGCCCGGAGGGATTTACAACTTTAATTACTTACCTCGGAACATTTGTGGGTAAGCAAGGCGACTACTATTTCCTGACCGTTTTTGTAAGCATTATCGGGGTAAAAGGTTTCGGAGTAATTAAACGCATGACTGATGTGCTTAAAAGTGATACTTTAGCTGTTGGTATGACAGGTATGTGGGGTGCGAGAAAAGATTTTCGCAAGATTTAAATCAGTTCACTAAATATAACAGGTATTCTATACGGATACCTGTTTTTTATTTGACCCCGTAGTGAAACTTTGGAAAAGTTCTACTACAGGGTTTGACTATTTTTGTCGCTTCTGCTAGTATAGAGGAGTTCCTCATTTAGGTTGATCTGTGTTTCTCCTTAAGGCTTTTTAAAAGGTTTTAAGAAAAAATATAAGATATCACTTAGAAAAAGGACGATATTTTAATTATGGCAAAAACATCAGTCGTCGCGAGAGCGGCAAAAAAGCAAAAGTTTTCTACACGGGTTAAAAACCGATGTTTTCGTTGTGGTCGTGGAAACGGTTTTATGAGAGATTTCGGTATTTGCCGTATTTGTTTCAGAGAACTAGCAAACGAAGGTATGCTTCCAGGTATCCGCAAGTCATCTTGGTAATATTTAAATAAATTTATGGATCAAATCGCAAACATGATAATAATGATGAAGAATGCAAGTTTGGCAAATCGCCCTACTACTGTATTTCCTCATTCAAAAATGAAACAAGCTATTTTGGAATGTCTTAAGAAAGAAGGCTACATTGCAGGATTTTCAAAAAAATTAAGAAAAGGTTTTCCAGTACTCGAAGTAGAGCTTTTATATGTTGACGGAAAAGCAAAGATCACAGATGTAGACAGAGTTTCAAAACAATCACGCCGCACATATTTTGGAGTAAAAGATATCAGACCTGTAAGAAATGGTTTTGGTGCTGTGATTCTTTCAACTCCAAAAGGAATAATGTCTGGAAAAGAAGCAAAGAAAGAAATGGTCGGAGGTGAAGCATTGTTTAAAATTTGGTAATAAAATTATATGAGTAGAATTGGAAAACAAGAAATCGTAATACCAGCAGGAGTAGAAGTCACAAAGAATGGCCCTGTTTTTACAGTGAAAGGTCCAAAAGGAACTTTAACTAAGAATTTCCGTGATGATGTAACTATCAACATTGCAGACAAAATGATCACTCTTTCTATACAAAGAAATGATAAATTCTCAAAATCACTTTGGGGTACTTATGCTTCACATATCAAAAATATGATAGTCGGAGTAGAAACTCCATATGTAAAGAAATTAATCCTTGAAGGAGTTGGTTTCAAATCAGAAGTAAAAGGAAAAGAACTTCATCTCGCACTTGGTTTTTCTCACCCAGTTATCGTTAAAATTCCAGAAAATCTTACAGTCACAGCAGAAAAGAACAATATTTCAGTTACAGGTATCGACAAAGAAGTAGTAGGTAGTTTCACAGCAGAACTTCGTTCAATGAAGAAGCCAGAACCTTACAAGGGTAAAGGTTTCCGTTATGAAGATGAAGTTATTAGAAGAAAACAAGGTAAGAAAACAGCGTAATAAATTTTTATGATTAAAAAAACTGAAAAAAGAATACGTTTGAAAGCAAAGATCAGAGCTAAAATCTCAGGTACTACAGAGCGCCCACGTCTTTCTGTTTTCAGATCAAATAAATTCATCTATGCTCAAGTTATTGATGATACAAAACAAAAGACACTTGTTTCTGTAAATGATGTTAAAATGACAAAAGGTACAAAGACAGAACGTGCAAAAGAAATCGGCGTTACAATAGCAAAGCTTGCAATGGATAACAAAATTTCACAAGTTGTTTTTGATAGAAACGGTTTCAAATATACAGGACGTATAAAAGTCGTAGCAGATAGTGCTCGTGAAGCTGGATTAAAGCTTTAAAATTTAGCTGAATAAAAAATTATGGATAAAGATAATCAACAAAAAAATACTAACGAAAGAGGAGGAGAAAGAAGAGGAGGTCGCAGACCAGCTTCTTTCGACAGACCAAAACCAGAATTTGATCAAAAGATCATCGACATACGTCGTGTGACTCGTGTTGTAGCAGGAGGACGTAGATTCTCTTTCTCTGTTGCGCTCGTAGCAGGAGACAAAAAAGGTTCTGTTGGTCTTGGACTTGGTAAATCAGGAGATACTTCACTTGCTATCACAAAAGCTCTTCGCAATGCAAAGAAAAATATGATTAAGTTGAAACTTACAAAGACTAACTCTATTCCTCATGAAGTAGACGCAAAGTTCGCAAGTTCAAAAGTATTTATTTCTCCAAACCGTGGACGTGGACTCGTAGCGGGTTCTGCACTTCGTGATATTTTAGTTCTTGCTGGAGTGAAAGATGTAACTGCAAAGATACACTCAGGTAGTAAAAATAAATTGAATAATGCAAAAGCTACAATCGAAGCATTGTCATTGGTTGCTACTAAAGTTTCAAAAGTAAATCTTGATATAGTTGCGCCAGTAATACCTGAAATAAAAGATTAATTTAATACAATTTTATGCAAATACATAATTTAAAAAGAATATATAAGAATAAAAAAGACCGTATGGTAGGACGTGGTGGTAAACACGCGAAGACTTCTGGCCGTGGTACAAAAGGTCAAAGTGCTCGTGCTGGTAACAAAAAGCGTCCAGAACTCCGAGACATAATCAAGAAACTTCCAAAACAAAGAGGTTACCGTACAAATTCTTATGAAATAAAACCAGCTACTATTTCTCTTGATGCTATAGCAAAATTCTTCATAACAGGAGGAGTTATAACACCAACTATCTTGATAGAGAAAAAAGCTATAAAGACTTACAAAGGTTTTACTCCAAAAGTAAAAATCTTAAGTGGTAAAGCAGACTTCAAAGTAAAAATAGAAGTCACTAAGTGTATCGTTTCAAAAGGTGCTAAAGAAAAGATCGAAAAGGCGGGTGGAAGTGTAATAGCTTAAATAATAAAAATATATGCAAAATTTTTGGAATAAAGTAAAAATAGTTTTCCAAGATAAAACTTTAAGAAGAAGAATATACTTCGTTATTTTTGCATTGTTTGTTTTCCGTTTACTCGCAGCTATACCAATACCGGGTATCGATACAGTTGAGCTTAATCGTTTCTTATCAAACAACCAATTCTTTGGTATCTTAAATATTTTCTCTGGAGGTGGACTTTCAAATCTTTCAATAATAATGCTTGGTGTTGGTCCATTTATTACTGCAAGTATCATAATGCAACTTCTTACTATAATGGTTCCAAAGTTTAAAGCTTTATACCAAGAAGAAGGTGAGATAGGTAGAAGAAAATTTACTCAATACTCACGTCTTCTTGCTGTTCCTCTTGCTTTAATACAAGGTTTTTCTTTACTTACAATTCTTGCTCGTCAAAATATTTTAGGAGCTCTTACTCCTTTTGAAATGGCTTCAAATCTTATTTTGATTACTGCTGGATCAATGTTACTTATGTGGATCGGTGAGCTTATGTCTGAATTCGGTATTGGTAATGGTGTTTCACTTATTATCTTTGCTGGTATCATCGCAAATATTCCAAGTCACATTAGTCAACTTCTTTTCTCTTTTGATGTTTCACAAATTCCTCTTTTTGCTGTATTCACTGTTGTTGGTCTTCTTGTTGTGGCTGGAGTTATTGTCGTCACAGAAGCAGAACGCCCAATCCCTGTAACTTATGCAAAACAAGTTCGTGGAAGTAAGATGTTTGGAGGAGGAAGTACATATCTTCCACTTCGTGTAAACCAAGCTGGAGTTATTCCAATAATCTTTGCTCTTTCAATATTACTTTTCCCTCAAATGATCGGTAACTTCTTGGCTACTTCAAGTCATGTTTGGGTTGTGAAGATTTCTAGTTTCTTACTTCTTTTCGCACAAGGTACATGGCTTTACACAATCGTTTACTTTATATTTGTTTTCCTTTTCACTTATTTCTACACTGCTGTTACTTTCGATCCAGAAGCTTTGTCTACAAATCTTCAAAAGAATGGTGCATTTATCCCAGGTATTCGCCCAGGAGCAAGTACTTCAGAATATATTTCTAAAGTTTTAAATCGTATCACTCTTCTCGGAGCTGTATTCCTCGGTCTCATTGCTGTGCTTCCTCTCGTGATGCGTTCTATTACAGGTATCACAGCTATTGCTCTAGGTGGTACTGCACTCCTTATCGTTGTTTCTGTAGTCCTCGACCTCATTAAGAAAGTCGACGCGCAGATCTCAATGAGAGAATACTAAAATTTAAAATAAAAAAACTCCCAAAAGGGAGTTTTTTTATTGATTTATTATTTTATTAATAATTTCACAGATATCATTATAAAATAATCTTTCTTTGTCGCTGACAATTATGTAATCTACGTATTTATCATCAAATCCCTTTTTTGCAATTTCTACTTCTTCTCTGGCTTTCGATGTACGTTTTATTATATTCTCTGGAGAATCTTTACCTCTTTTTTCTAGTCGTTCTTTAAGTGTATCTTCTATTGGTTCTGGGGGAGTTAAGAATATTACAGAAGCTTGGTCTTTATAATATTTTTTTATTGAAATTGCACCTTTTATATCGATATCAGAAATAGATATTTTGCCACTATTAATTATTTCATCTGAGATTTTAGGGCTTCCGTAAAAACATCCAGAATAAACTTCTTCACTTTCAATAAATCTATCTTCATCTTTCCATTGTTGAAATTCTTGGGCAGAAAGAAAATGATAATCTTTTCCTGAAATTTCTCCCTCGCGTGGTTTTCTTGTTGTTGCTGATATTAGTAAAGTGAAAAGATTAGGATATTTTTCAATTAGAAATTTAATTAAACTATCTTTACCGACACCTGAAGGTCCTGATATAACTAAAATTAAAGTATTTAATTTATTTTCTTCCATAGTAATCAAATGATACCTATATTTTATAAACAAAACAAGCTCCTAAAGAAGTATTGACATTTCATTAAATTATGTACATAATATAGAAAAAGGTAAAGAAACCGATTCCTTATATCGGCTCGCATTCGAAAGAATGCAATGCAAATTTAAAACAATAAATACTGGTGCAAAATGGAAACTACAGACAACACTGGTCTCGGACTCATTGGAACAACTATCGAGAGAGTACGAAATCAAAACTCGCTTTTCACTAAAGCGTTAAAAAAATTAGTGAATTCAAATGAAAAACAACTGGCTGCTTTTCTTGGAGAAGCTGTACAGTACACTCTGAAAAATCTCGCTTTCGTTTGCGATTTTTTAGTTGGAAGCGTTACAGAGTTTGTTGTTGGAGAAAAATTTCAACAACGTGAGAAAAACAAGGTCGGAGTAAAATTGAATATTTATGAAAATTTCCGAAACTGGTTACTCGAACCAATGAAAGGCGTGAAAGTATCGCTTGAAGAAGAGTTTGCTCTTAAAAAATTCAAACTCACGAAAGATATGCATGACACTGAAATTCAAAGTGAACTTCAAAACCCAAATGCTATTGATGTAAAAGTATTTATTCCACTGCTGTGGTCGATGCTTATTGCTCAAAAGAATGGCGAAGTGAAAGATAACGGATTAATTGTTACAGGATATGCAAATATTTTTCATGTGAAATTGGAAAGTGGCCATGTTGTTGCTGTGCGCGTGCGCTGGGCTGACGTTGAGTGGGATCTCGATGCTGATGAGCTTGACGACGGTAATCGTTGGTTTGCCGAGCGCATGTTTTTCACTCCTGCAACTGCGTAAACTTGTAAGCTTAAAATTTTAGAGCCTTTGATTCTTTTGAATCTTGGGCTCTTTTTATTTTTTAAATTATATATTTGATTTTAAAGCTCAAATCTTGTATTCTATCTACATATGTCACACACTTTTGTATTTTTCGGTATCGTTGGTTCAGGTAAGGGAACACAGGTAAAGCTTTTAATGGATTTTCTGAAAGAGAAAGACGGCGTTGATTGTATATATGTTTCTCCAGGGCACGAGTACAGGAGATTAGCAGAAAACAATGATTTTACAGGCTCTTTGATAAAAGGGCCTCTCTTGCGAGGCGAGCTTTTACCTGGTGTTATGACAGATGCAATAGTGACTAATATTTTGATGAATTCTTTAGATAACAAAAAGAATTTGATTATTGACGGATATCCTCGTGCTGTAAGCCAAGCGATAAGTTTCGAATCAATGATGAAATTTTACCAAAGAGATAATGTAAAAATTATTTATATAGAATTATCAAAAGAAGAATCAGTAAAAAGATTGCAATTACGCTCACGATCAGATGATACAAAAGAAGGAATAGAAACAAGATTTAAAGAATACGAAGAAAATGTTCTTCCTGCTATGAATTATTTTAAAGATAAATATGAAATTTTCCATATTAAAGGTGAACAAAGCATAGAAGATGTACATAAAGATATTCTGAAAGCATTAGGTTTTTAAAAAATGATAATAATAAAAACTCCAGAACAAATAGAAATCTTGCGAGAAGGCGGTAAAAGGCTAGCTACTATTTTGTATAAAGTAAAAGATAAAGTTGCACCAGGAATTTCTACAAAAGAGCTCGATAAGTATGCAGAAAAATTAATCCGTGAAGGAGGAGATACTCCCGCTTTTTTAAATTATCGACCAAGTGGAGTACGCGTGGCTTATCCTGCATCACTTTGTACTTCAGTGAATGAAGAAGTCGTACACGGTATTCCAAATGAAAATAAAATTCTTAAAGAAGGAGATATTATTTCTATTGATCTAGGGCTCAAACATAAAGGACTTTTCACAGATATGGCACTCACTGTACCTGTAGGAAAAATAAATAAAGAAGATGCAAAGCTTTTAGAAATTACAGAGAAAGCAATGTACGCTGGTATTTCTGCTGCTCGTGCTGGGTACACAGTAGGAGATATTGGTTTCGCTATTGAGAGTTTTGTAAAATCTCAAGGTAAATACGGTATTGTAGATATCTTGTCTGGTCACGGAGTTGGAGTAGAAATACATGAAGATCCATACATACCAAACTTTGGAAAAGGAGGAACTGGTGTGAAATTAAAAAAAGGAATGGTTATAGCAATAGAACCAATGTTAAATCTTGGAACGAAAATTGTTACTCTAGATGATGATGAATATACTTTTCGCACAAAAGATGGAAAAAGAAGTGCACATTTTGAATGCACAATAGCTATCACAGACGACGAGCCTGAAATTCTCACAAAAAAATAAAATAATACTTTCACTTATAACTTTCTTTAAGTTATAATAAAGATATGGAATTATCTTTTAAAGAAATGCCAAAATTTACAAGCCCAGAAGAAGAGCTTGATTTTTTGCGTGAGCAAGTAAAAGATAAAGAACGTATTTTAGTTGAAAAAGGTCATTTTGAAAATGCTAGTGAAAAATCTACAAAAGAAGTTATTACAGGATATATACAAACACCTAAAGAAAAAGCTCTGCATAAAGATTTCATAATTAAAGAAAAAGAAGTCGAAGGTATAGTACTAAAATTAAAACCAGAAAGTCACGACAAAGTCATGGAAGAGATTTTGGGTATTTTACTTACGAAGGGAATCAAGAATGCATTAGGTATTGTAGAATCAATGAATAATCCACACATTGATGATGATTTCCATAGATTACTTGTACAATATTTAAAAAGTGGTCAAACAATCTCTGGATTAAAAGAATTTTCTCCTTTATCGAAAGAGCTCAATATGACTTTGTTTGAAGTAACATTACCGACGAATGATACTGACAATCAAAAAGGATTTAAAGATTTTATTGGTGCAATGGAGCAATTTTATGCTGGTATGCAATCTATTTCTTCTGGTTTAAATAATGAAAATGAAAATTATTTTAGCTTGGAAATAGCTATCGATAATAATTCTGATCAAGTTGTAGTATACGCTGGTGTACCAAATAAATATATTTCACTTTTTGAAAAACAAGTTCTCGCTTTTTATGACAATGCAAAAATAATAGAAGTGTCTGACGACTATAATATTTTTACCGACAAAGGTGTCTCTGCTGGTGCTTATGCATCACTTTATGAAAGAGGAGTCTTGCCTCTAAAGACCTATGAAGAGATAGACCATGATCCAATGAACACTATACTCAATGTATTTTCTAAACTTAAAAAAAGTGGTGAAGGTGCGGCAATACAAATGATAGTGTGTCCTGCTGGTGAAAAATTTACAAAAGAATTTCATATGATACTCGATGATGTTCGTGCTGGTTCTTCTGTAAAACATGCATCTGATAATTTTTACAAATTACATAAAGCATTTTGGACTGCTTCAAAAGAACTTATTTTTGGAGTACAAAAGAAAAAAGAAGAAAGTGAAAAATATATTCCTGGTAGAAGTGCAGTAGATGACGGTGCACCAGAAAAAATTGCTACAAAAATGAAAAGTACGATAATGAAGACGAATATCCGCGTTGTCGCTTCAGGAGAAACAAAAGAAAGGGCAGAAGCAATTCTTAAAGAAATAGAATCTTCATTTAATCAATTTACTTTGCCTGCAAGCAATTCAATACTTTTCGAAAAAGCATCAGGGTCTAATTTGAAAAAATTCTTTCATGATTTTTCTTATCGTGCTTTTTCTCCAGATCACACAATGCCTTTGAATCTAAAAGAGATGGCCTCTATATTTCATTTTCCTGTTGGAATTTCTTCACAACCACAACTCAAAGAAGCAAAAGCTGGTATTGCTCCAGCCCCTATCGAAATGGGAAATGAAGGAATACTTCTTGGTGTAAATAGTTATCGTGGAAATGATACAGAGATACGTATGACTCGTGAAGATAGAATGCGACATATGTATGTTATAGGACAAACTGGAACTGGTAAGACAAACATTATGCTTAATATGGTGACGCAAGATATTCGTAATGGTGATGGTTGTTGTTATATCGATCCACACGGTACTGATATTCAAACTATTCTTTCTCGTATTCCAAAAGAACGTATTGATGATGTTATTTATTTTGATCCTGCATACACAGCACGACCAATGGGGCTAAATATGCTTGAATATGATCCACGATATCCTGAACAAAAAACTTTCGTCGTGAATGAACTCATGGGAATTTTCAATAAACTTTTTGATATGAAAACTTCCGGTGGACCGATGTTCGAACAATATTTTAAAAATTCTGCATTCCTTATAATGGAAGACCCAGAATCTGGTTGTACTCTTTTGGAAATTTCTCGTGTTCTTTCTGATAAGGAATTTCGTGATATGAAACTTTCAAAGTGTAAAAACCCGATCATTAAACAATTTTGGATTGCTGCCGAACAAACAACAGGGGAGCAAGCTCTTTCAAACTTTATTCCATACATAACTTCTAAATTCGATAATTTTATTTCCAATGACATTATGCGCCCAGTTGTTCTTCAAGAAAAATCTGTATTTAACTTCCGTGAGATTATGGATAATAAAAAAATCCTTCTTGTAAATCTTTCGAAAGGAAGGCTCGGAGAGATCAATGCGAATCTTATCGGTTTATTACTTGTTGGTAAAATACAAATGGCAGCACTTTCTCGTGTTGATATGTTTGGTAAACCGATGAATGATTTTTATCTTTATATTGATGAATTCCAAAACGTGACAACTGATTCTATTGCTTCGATTCTTTCTGAAGCTCGTAAGTATAGACTTTCGCTCAATGTCGCTCATCAATATATTTCTCAACTTGAAGATAATATTAAAAATGCGATTTTTGGAAACGTCGGATCTATGGCTGTGTTTCGTGTGTCACCTGAAGATGCAGAATTTCTAGAACCAAAATTCAAACCGACTTTTTCTGCTCAAGATATAATAAAAATAGATAATTATAATGCCTATGTTTCAATGCTTGTAAAAGGTCAACCAACAAAACCTTTCAATATGAAAACAGTTGCACCAGAGAAGGGTAATATTGAAATTGTTGATTCTCTTAAAGAACTTTCATATCTCAAATACGGTCGTGACCGCGAAGAAGTCGAAGCTGAAATCATGGCAAAATATGAAAAGCAGAATGGTTAATTTCCCCAAAAATTAGTCTTTATATGCTATAATACTTCTATAATGAAGGAGAATTTTGGTAGTTTTATAAAAAATAAATATCTTTTTTTGGGTGTATCTTTGTTTATTTTTTTTACATTAGTTGTTTTACCAAACAAAGCTTTTGCTGCTACATATTATTTTAATAACGCAGTAAATCAATCACCGACAGAACAAGGCAACTACTGGGATGATGCAGGATTCTCTATACAATCAAGTTCATTACCAGATTTCGGAGTAGATGAAGTATTTGTTACTTCAGGCGCTATATTTGATAACGATGGGCTGGATGATATTGTTTTTAATGGAAGTGCTACAAATACTGGAACAGTAACAGGGAATGCAATTTTTAATGACACTAGTTCCAACGAAGACATTATTGATGGAGATGCAACTTTTAATGATTCTAGTTTTAATGATGGTGAAATTAATGGAGATGCAACTTTTAATGATTCTAGTGGTAATGAATCTAAAGTATATGGAAATGCTTTATTTAATGGTGATTTATCTGATACTGTTACTGGTGGTATTACTGGAACTAAAACTCGACGTTATTCTTCTAACAGTACAACTATACTTGATTTTACTACTGATGGTTCTTGGACAGTTATTGCTGATAATGTAGAGGTTGATGTTTCTGATGCAGTGTATGATGGTACTACTACGTTTTCTGTTGTTGGTAGTGGTTCATTTGTATATGCTTCAGTTTTTGTATATGCATACAATGATATTCTTAGTGTTCATTATAATAGAAATCTTGATGATAGTTCAGTTCCATTAGCAAGTGATTATACTGTGACAGTTAACGGTTATCCTGTATCTATTTTAAATGTTGATGTTTCAGATAGTGATGTGAATCTTACTTTAGCATCATCTGTTGTTCCGAATGATTTAGTACTTTTAAGTTATGTGTCAGGTTCAAACCCAGTAAGAGTTTCAGTTGATAGAAATGTAAATAATTTTTCTAACTTATATGCACAATTCAAAATACCAGTAGGTGGTCAACCTTTCTCATTAACAGTTTCTAATAATAAAATTTATGTAGTAAATTCTTTTTCTAACAATGTTTCTGTTATTGACCTAATAACTGGTCTTGTTTTAACAACTATACCAGTTGAATTAAGTCCAAAATTCTCTGTTTCTATAGGAAATAAGGTTTATGTAAGTAATCAATCTTCAGACACTGTCTCTGTTATTGATACGGTTACAGATACGGTTGTTGATACTATAAATACTGGGACAGACCCATTTCGTTTAGTTATAGTAGGAAATAAATTATATGTTGCTAATAATACAGATAGTACTATTTCTGTTGTTAATACTAATACTGATAATGTTATCTCAACAATATCAGTAGGTATTAACCCTGATTCATTTACTATGCTTGGTAATAAATTATATGTAAGTAATCAATCTTCAGACACTGTTTCTGTTATTGATACGGTTACAGATACGGTAATAGAAACAATTGTTGTTGGAGATGGACCTAGTAATATTATTTCTTATGGTAATAAAGTTTATGTTAGTAATGGTCTTGGAGGAACTATATCTGTAATTGACTCTATATCAGATACTGTTACTGATACTATTAATACTTATGGATCAGGATGGTCTTTTAGTATAGTAGGCAATAAACTATACTTGGTTACTATAAGTGATCATTTTTTTATTATTAATCTGGATACAGATTCTGTTATTGCTGATTTAGCATTAGGGTTACAGCCATATTATAGTGTATCTTTTAAAGATAAGGTTTATGTATCATTGAATGGTGGTACGACAGTCGCTGTTATTGGTCAAGACGACGATGTTATTGATGTTATAAATACACCACTTGGTCCTTATTATTTTACTATTTTTGGTGACAAGATATATGTTGGTAATTATAGTGATTCCTCTGTTTCTGCTATTAATCCTTTCACCATCCCTTCGCAATTACCTAACTTAGTCTCCTTTACCTCCACCACTTCCAGTGGCACCTACACCACAGGCCAATCAATCAACATCACCGCCAACTTTGGTCGCTTACTTCAAGCAGGAAGTACAATGACTGTCACTCTCAATACAGGAGACAGTGTTACCTTAAACAACGTTAGTGGTACAACACTTACAGGAACCTATGTTGTTGGCTCAGGTGACACCACTCCAGACCTCGCAGTCACAGCAATCACCAGTGCAAATGTTACAGATAGTACTAACACTTACAACAGAACAACATATGACATTCCAACTTCTCAAGGAAGTTTCACTGCAGAGAATTCTTTCATCACACGTAATATTGGAGATTCAAAAAACATTAAGATCGGTTCATATGAATCTATCACAACCGGTTCAAACCCATACCAAATATCTGTCCCAATCAACGGGTACCTTTACGTTGCTAACCAAGGAGCAGGTACAGTAAGTGTCATCAGAATTTCAGACAACACTCTCACTGACACCATTACTGTCGGTGATGAACCCTACGGCCTCACTTACTCCAACAGTCAGCTATATGTTGCAAACATTGGAAGTGATACTGTTTCAGTTATCGATCCATCAGACAATACTGTAACTGACACTATTAATGTTGGAGTCAAACCATACTATGTAGAAAAAATCGGCAACACAGTTTATGTCACCAATGGTGCATCAAATACTGTAAGTGTCATTAATACAACATCAAATACCGTTACTGATACAATACCAGTTGGAAGTTACCCTCGTGGTATCAAAGCTCATGGTACTGACCTATATGTTGCCAACTACGGTGATCCAAACTATTCAGGAGGTAATTACATTTCCGTTATTGATTCATTAACTAATGAAGTCACTGATACCATTATTCTCCCAGGAGGCTCAGATGGTCCAAGAGGAGTCACTGTACTTGGTTCAAAAGTATATGTTACAAACTTCAGAAGTAACAATGTAAGTGTCATTAATACAGCAACAAACACAATCACTAACACTATTTCAGTCGGCACAGGTCCACGAGGAATCATTGGACTTGGAACAAACATCTATGTTGAGAACTTTGATGATGGAACAATCTCAGTCATCGACACAAATTCAAATACAGTTACTGATACTATAACTGTTGGTTCTTCTCCTGCAGGAATGTCTATATCTGGAACAGATATATATGTGAGTTCGTTTCAAGATAGCAAACTGTATGTGTTGGATACGACAGATGGTACTTTGCACGAAGAAATACCTTCCGACACAACCAACCCTACCATATCTTCTATTTCTTCAACTCCATCAACAAATTCAGTCACTATTACTTGGACCACAGATGAAGCTTCTTCATCAATTATAAATTACGGTTTAACTTCATCATATGGTACTGTAACTACAGAATCAGACACTTCTCCACGAGCGACATCACACTCTGTAATTGTTACAAGTCTTTCTTGTAGTACTCTTTATCATTTTAAAGTATCTTCAACAGATGCATCTTCAAATACAGGAGAAAGTTCTGATACAACATTTACTACATCCGCATGTTCTTCATCTAGTAATAGCGTAGGAAGTCGTTATGTTCCATTAGTTAAAGTAGTAAATCCAGTTACTGTAGTTACAGAAAATACAAATCTAACTAAAACTTTAAAGCTTAAAATGATTGATGCTGAAGTTAAAAAACTTCAAGTATTTTTAAACACAAATGGTTTTATTCTTACAAAGACTGGTGCTGGTTCACCAGGTAATGAAACTACAAAATATGGCTTACTTACACTCAATGCAGTTAAGAAGTTTCAGAAGAAATATGGGCTTAAGGTAGATGGTATTGTAGGGAAGAATACGAGAGAGGTGGTAAATGGAGTTAGGTAGGATTTGTTTTGCAAAAAAGAGATTTTCTGTTAGTATAGGCTTATTAGTATTTTAATTATTTAAATTTATGTCACATATACAAGAAAGAACATTAATTATTTTAAAACCAGATGCAGTTCAACGTGGAATAGTAGGTGAAATACTTGCTCGTTTTGAAAAAGTTGGTTTAAAGATTATTGGAGCAAAAATGTTGAAACCTGATAATGCTCATTATTATCATCATTATGAAACAATAGGTAAAGTTGCAACTCGTCGTGGACAAAAAGTTTTCGACATAACTCTTGCAATGATGAACGCAGGTCCAGTTATTGCTTTTGTACTCGAAGGAATAGAAGCAGCTTCTCTTGTTCGCAAGATGGTTGGTGCAACAGAACCAAAATCTGCTCTTCCTGGGACGATAAGAGGAGATTATTCACATATGAGCTATGCTCATGCTGACACAAATGAAGTCGGTATTCCAAATTTGATACATGCATCAGGAGATGCAGATGAAGCGAAATTAGAAATCGCTCACTGGTTCTCAGAAAGTGAACTTTTTAGTTACGAAACTGTTCATGAGAAATTTACACAAACAAAAAAACATAACTAAAAATTCAAAAACAGAAAAAACCTCACGTCTAGTTGCGTGAGGTTTTTGTTTTGTTATACTTTAGATAGGGTTATTTCCAATTATTACCTAGAACAATAGTTTATGGGAGCTTCGATCGGTGTTGGCCTTGGCCTACAACGTCTGGCACCCACGTATTTTATAAGCTACGGTAATATATTGGAAATAGCCCTAAGAAACACCCGCTAGTATAGCGGATTTTTCTTTTAAAATGAGTTATAATTTAATTATGAATAAAGAAAAACTTTTAAAACGCATGACATTCATGGTTTTTTTTATTTTTATTGTTAATTTTCTCGCGATGAAGTTCTATTGGTATTCATCT
>JACCDG010439265.1_pt1 | contig 19336 bp, 14 predicted proteins | sample 7442471 | NCBI WGS metagenome assembly JACCDG01 (sample SAMN15323444, study PRJNA562643) | freshwater metagenome | isolation source: river surface water | place: USA:Blue River Watershed | collected 2017-08-17 | reverse complement strand
TCCCCTATCCGTCGTAGCCTTGGTAAGCCGTTACCTTACCAACAAGCTGATAGAACGCAGGCCGTTCCCAAAGCGATAAATCTTTACTCTTTCGAGACCATCACGTATTATTCCGGATTTCTCCGGGTTATCCGTGACTTTGGGGTACGTACCTACGTGTTCCTACCTCGTCTGCCATGGGTCTAAACCCATTCGACTTGCATGCCTCATCCACGCCGCCAGCGTTCACCCTGAGCTAGGATCAAACTCTAAGTTTAAACAGGATCTACATCAATGATGAGATCTTGCGTCTGTGAGTAATTGGAGAACTGTACTTACTATTCTCCCTCAACAGACAATTTTCCAAGGATAAGACAAAAGAAAGTACAAACATATGTTTGCGTTACTTTTGCCTTCTATGTGCTGATGCGTACCGTTCTATATGCAACAACAAAAATGTTGTTGTATACACAACAATGTACTTGATATATCAAACTTGCTAATTTGATATACCACTATGTATTTGATGGCCTTTGCCACTCAAACCCTGATGCTTTTTCTTCCAAAAAAATTCGGTTGAAATCACTTCAAGTTTTTCAAAAAACAGATGTCCTCCAAGGTCCTGGGAGCAAAATAAAATGTCCCCAGCTGGACAGTGGCGCTATTATACAGGTACGAAAGAAAAGGTCAACCCCGTAAGCCACAATATCGACTTTGAGTACAGCCATTTTCTGGAGAAAACACCTTTAGTGATCCTACACCTCAAAAATGAGCGTTTGCATATAGCGAAATATACTGCCATAAGACACATTAAATGGCTCAAAATAAGTATTTTCTTTTGCAGATTCATGTATCTGGTTATCCATTGTCTCCTCGCCCTGAATACGGTACACTCTTCTGTAATGCACGGTCACGAAACAGTCGTCATGTCAGTTGGAGGATCTCTCATCGTCCCTGACGCTATCGACACCACCTTCCTCTCTGATTTTAAAAACTTAATTGAACGTCAGATCGCCTTCACCGGGCGACGTTTTATTATTATTGCAGGTGGTGGAAAGACTGCACGGCGGTATCAGGATGCCGCCGCAAATGTAACTGAGCTTGATCCTGAAGATCTCGACTGGATGGGTATTCATGCAACGCGTCTCAATGGACACCTCCTCCGCACTATCTTCCGTGACACAGCATATCCTGAAATGATTACGAATCCTGACGAAATTACCGACGTCCCGAAAGATAATATGCTTATCATCGCTGCTGGCTATCGCCCAGGCGCATCGACTGATCTTCGCGCAGTACAGATTGCAATTAATTACGGTGCAAAAAAGCTCATCAACCTTTCAAACATAGATTATGTGTATACTGAAGACCCTCGAAAGAATCCAGATGCACAGAAGATTGAAGACATCACCTGGAATGACTTTATGAAACTCATCCCAACCGAATGGAACCCCGGGCTCTCTTCTCCCTTTGACCCTGTTGCCGCGCGCGCAGCGCAAAGTCATAACATTGAAGTAACTATATTAAATGGTCAAAAAATCAGTGAGGTAGAAAAGTACTTAGACAACAAGTCATTCATTGGTACACGTATTCACTCGTGAATCAAGCTCCACCCTGACTTACCACATTGTTTTGAAATTTCGTAAGCATAAACTCAAATGCTATTTTCTGCTTTCGAAAATTGCCTTCAGTTTCCCTATATCAATTTTTTCGTCTGGGTAGATCTTGTCTATATTTTCACTGCGTAGACCAAGGCCACGTATTTCATTTGGGGTGAGCGACTTGAGCACTTTCATCACATTACCCTGTCCTCCCAGTTGTTTCTCCACTATGCGCGTAAGAGTATCACCTGATTGTACCGTGTACGGTTCGAATGTTTGTGGTACAGCATCAGCTACAATACCTGCAGCACGATCGATAGCCTGAGCACTAGGGACTTCAGGCGCAACTCTCACATCTGGCGTCCGGAATTCAGAAACCTTCCCCGCTACCGCTCGCGAAGCGTCTACTGGAGATACCGCGGATCGCAAAGATTGCACATAGTCGGCAAGTAGTGCTCCTGCAGTTGCTAGAGTACCCGCACGCAGCGCATGCCAGGTGAATTTTTTACTCTGGAGTATTCTTCGTCGATCCTGGATTGCATTCTCACGATACGCCAAATACTGATCCATTCGTTTGGATGTGCGGCTTTTTTCTGAGCGCTTGTTATCGGCAATAATGACATGTGCCTGAGCGAGCGTTTCAAAAAACTTTTCCATATTCATAGGACGGACGTCGGCGGTGCCAAAACTAATTCGATTGAGCTTTTGCTTATCGAGCATATACTGCGCTCGACTCTGAAGCTGCTCAAATACTTTATTGCGCTCCTCAATGTTTCCAGGTTTATTGTCGAGCAACTGATAACGCTCGATCAAAGCTTGTAGTTTTTGTGTTGCCCCATTTTCTTTTTGTATACCGTTTTGCTCAACAATCTGAGATGCCTGAATAATATTGAGCGCTACTCCTGACGCTTCCTTATCCGCCTCGTATCCAAGCTCGCTAGCTACTCCAGCGCGCGCTGCACGATCACGTTCCCGTAACTCTGCTGCAGTCTTATTCCATGCACGTGTGCCTGCAAGAGCAGCGCTCACTACAGGCGCTACAGCAAGATTCATAAATCCCAATGATGTGGCTGCTGCGCGAATACCAAAACCTGCAGCCATCCATCCCAGGTTCGATTTGTCAGTAAGAGATTTTCCAATACTCTTCCATGTACTTGTATCCGGAATCTTTTCTATAGTGGCAACTGCATCAGGAGATGTTTGCATGAATTGTAACCCAGACACTCTGCCATCGATTTCTATCAATCGACCTGCAATTTCTCCTGCGCTCACACCTGCTTTTTGTAGTACTGATGCCAATTCACTCTTCGCGTCTTCATATGATTTCTGTAACTCTTGATATTTGTTGTACTGTTCTCGTTTGCCAGAAAAAGCGTCTTTGAAAAAAGAAAATATTTTAGATTGATTCGTGGCGTGAGTACCAATACCGTCTTCTTGCCACGATGCGGGTGTCTTTGCAAGCTTGTGGGCTATACTGTTTACATTCTTTACCGCCTCCCACTCCTGCTTACGATTCTCGCGGTCATACTCAATACCCACAAGATCTGGAAGCAGCTCTGTACTACCCTCTTCCTTATGAAATTTTTTGGGACCATTTGCTTGTATATGAGAAACCAATTTTGCAGCTGCTGCTATAAATGTATCGGTATTACGACGTGTCTTATCTGAACTTGATTCACTAAACACGGATACCCGTGACATAAATCCATTCCATACATCACTCAAGAAACCTCCTTCAATGGATTTTTTATACTCTCCAAGATTCCGGAATACCAGTTGTTGTTGCCCTTCCGAGAGCTGTGTGTACCCTTCTATACTCTCAAGATCTTCAATTGAGATACCAAAAGAATCAAACCATGGGTCGGAGCCCTCATAGTAAGGATCAAAAAAACGTTCTTGTGCAGCGGCTTGTGTTGGAGCTTTTTTTATATCCTTATTACTCTCACCTAATCGGCGCATATATAAATCGGCAATATGCTGTTTTTTTCTGATTTCCTCCTGTCGCCTTGCTTCTATCCTTCGATACTCCTCCATTGAGCCTGCACCTTGAGTTTCCTTGTGTGCAACGGGTTGATTTACAGGGACGGTCTCTGTAGTTTGAGGCTGTCGCAGTTTGTCTTTGACTATATATCCCATACCGTGAAGAAATGCCATTGCCTCTCCAAGAGTAAATACTTCAACTTTGTCAGTTTTTGGGTTGTAACAACGAGCTAACCCCTTACTGCCTTTGTTCAGAATAACAGCAGCGTCATCTATTTCTTGTAACATAGAAAGCCACACATCCCACTTCCATTTTTTTACTTGCTCTGGCGATGCAACATCTATGGAAAAGATGTCTTCATTACGAGCCGCATCCCCCAATATTGATGCAGATTGCGGAGTAGACTCAGGGGTTGACTTTCGGACGTTAAATAAATCCTCACCAAGTGAGACTCCCCGCGGGGGTGTATCTAGTGTTACTGGTACGAGTGCATCAGGATCTGATAGATCGGTTACACCTACCAATTTTCCAACATAAAACTGCCTTGTTAAAGGTGTTTCGTCTCCAGATTCTGCTCCCTCTAAAGGAACTCGATCTGTTGATGCCCAGATTTTTTCAGTACTTTTTTGATGACCCTCTATTCCTCCATGCATAGTACCCTTATGGTATCATGCCGCCTCTCTATGAAAGTGATATTATCCAGCGTTTTTATTTAAGATGTTTAGAAACACATCTTCAATTTTTGCATGCAGTTCTTCTAGGGTTCCGTCATTCACAATCACATAATCTGCCATAGCTATCACCTTCTGTTTTTGCATACCATGAGGGTTTGGATCATTACTCTCAAGTAATTCGTGAGCAACAAATTGTTCAAAGCTCACACGGTCAGTCCCTGAACGTCTCGATTGCACACGTTCATACCGAAGCTTCTGATCAGCATCAACCGCTATAAGAATTCCTCCTCTCTCTTTGAGTGTCTTGGCTTCATCAACAGCGCGTATCGACTCAATGATTGCTTTCAAAGTCCCTTGTTGTTGAATTTTTTCTGTATAGTAAGTAATGAGGAAATCATTACCGTGCTTTTCACGCATCTCATTTGCAACGAGCCGCATGTTGGCGCGACTCGTCTCCATGTGACGCTCCTCAAGTATATCGATCCAAATTGCTCGTGCAGAAAAATGGGTGAATCCTTTGTGGGTAACGAGATAGTCGACGACTGTGCCTTTACCCGAACCGTCTGTTCCAGTGATTCCGAGGAGTATCATACACAAGTTTTTTTATACATATCGTCCGTCTGCGTCTTACTTTTACAAACGAGAATATGATTGCTTGCAAGCAAGATTCGAGAGCTGTAAAAGAAAACTTGTTTACAGACGCTGTTCAGGTTGTCGCTATTTTTTGTGAAAAATAACTGGCAACCTCTTGCAACAGTCCGCCGGACTGTCTCACCGGTAATACCAAGTAGTATCATGCTTTTGGGGCTTGTGCATTTTGCCATTTTTCAATATAGACAAGAAGCGGGCTTGCAAGAAGTACTGACGAATACGTACCTGCGATCATACCAATGATGAGCGTAAGGGCAAAATCTTTTGTTGATTCTGGACCAACAATGAAGAGTGCGACGAGCATAATAATAACTGTCACTGATGTATTGATCGATCGCGCCATAGTTTGCATGATACTTTTCCAAACAACATCTTTAAATATTTCGTGCCGACTCTTATCTTCGTTTATTTTCAAATTTTCGCGGATACGGTCAAATACTACAATAGTGTCATTGATAGAAATACCCAAAATGGTGAGAATCGCAACAATGAAAAATACCCCCACTTCAGCTCCTCGTGCGTATCCAAGATATGCGAATACTCCAGTAGGGATCAAAATATCGTGAAGCAGTGAAATAATCGCAACTACACCATACTTCCATGAAGCAATTGGTTTTGACACATGACGAAATGCAAATGCGATAAACGCGATAATAGAGAGCGACACAAATACAATTGCCCACCATGATTTTTGGACAATCTCTTCACCGATTGATGGTCCAACTGAATTAAATTGCACTTCTTTCACCGTACCCAATGTACCGAGCATTTCCATAAGTGCTTGTTTTTCATCGGTCGTTAGCTCTCGCTGACGAAGAATAAAATCTTGTGTGTTCGAGGGTTGAACCCGGATTTCACCATACGTAAGTGACTTTAAGGTTTCATTGACTAGTTCTACTTCAGGACGATTGTCGAACTGTACCTGAAGCATTGATCCTCCAGCAAGATCAATACCCGGTTTAAGCCCCCATACCATGATCGCAATAATTGCAAGAACAGAAAAAAATCCAGGAAGAATAAAGAGTAGGCCTTGATTATGTTTGATATCCATATAATTATCGTGATATACCTGAACCGAGTAAAAACTTACCTAACGTACTGTCTGTAGTGATAGGGAGCGCAATGAGCAAGGTGCGCGAGATTGTAATTGCTGAAAACATGGAGACAAAAACACCGACACCAAATACAAGGGCAAAACCTTTAATAAGCGCCGTACCAAACCAAAAGAGGATGATGCCCACGATGATGTGTGCAATATTTGAATCACGAATTGCAAGCCATGCACGATTAAATCCTTCTTTGATCGCTTCATCAATCTTTTTACCAGCACGCAGTTCTTCCTTCATACGTTCTGCAATAAGCACATTCGCATCCACCGCAAGTCCGACAGAGAGTATGAATCCTGCGATACCTGCCGCAGTAAGCACAACAGGGATGAGCTTAAAGAGTACGAGCATAATTGTGACATAGAGAACGAGCGCCAGTACTGCAACTACGCCTGGAAGCCGGTACCAGAGTATCAGGAATACTGACAAAATTATAAATCCAATCACCCCAGCCAGTACTCCAGCATGAAGTGCAGTGTCACCGAGCGAAGAACCGATTGTTTGGGTGCTCACAAGTGTCACTGGTACTGGAAGTGCGCCAAAGTTCAAGTTACGAACGAGTTCACGCGCTTCTTCAGGTGTAAAACTTCCCGATATGATTGCTTTCCCTCCCCCAATTGCCTCATTGATACGTGGCGCTGACATCATTGCTCCATCAAGGAAAATAGCGAGTTGATCACCTACATGCTCACCGGTTATCTTTTCAAACAAAGCACCACCTTCTTCATTAAACGTAATACTGACAATAGGTTCGTTTGAAAGACCTCCACCATTTCCTTGCCCGAACACTAATTCGGCTCGTTGAAGATACCTTCCGGTGAGCCCAGTATCAATATATGGATCGTTTGTTGGAAACGCATTGGGATCAATTTCTTTTCCATCTGCTTGTGCTGCAAGAATGGCTTGATCAATTTCAGCCTGCTTCGTTGCGGCTTCAGCATCAATGAGCTTAAACTCAAGAAGAGGCGTCTTTCCAATCTCCCGCACTGCGTCTTCCACATTTGCTACACCAGGAAGTTCCACTACCAGACGTTCCTTGACCGCATCTGCCACAATACTACTGCGCTCAACTTGCACAATTGGTTCTGAAACACCGAATGCATTGATGCGTCGCTCAATAACATCGCGAAGCGTACTCATCAGATCCGGGACATCTTCTGGTTTGAGTGAGGTAACGTCTGCCTCATATACGAGATGACTCCCTCCAGCTAAGTCGAGGCCGAGTTTAAATGGGTATTTAGATTCAGGATTAACTGTCGTGATGTAGACAAAGTATGTGAGGAGTACCGCACACACAATTACTATAAACGCCCGAAACATCCGAATAAACCCTTCCGTTCCTGCCGTATGTTGCGTGTCAGTACTCATATGATAATTTCAGAAATTAGTATGGAAATACTATACCATAGAGTCATTTTGGTATGCACAATCCACCACATTCTTGAGGAGTATAGCAATAGTAATCGGTCCAATGCCTCCAGGCACTGGAGTAAAAAGTGAAGATTTTAATGCGCATGTTGGTAGCGCGTCCCCACGAAGTTCCCCTCCATCTTCAGAGGTTCCTGCGTCCAAAATTATTACACCTTCTTTAATCATATCTGGAGTAATAAGACCTGGTACGCCAGCCCCACACACGATAATATCTGCGTTTCTTGTATAATGCGCGATTTCATCAGTATCTTTTGTAACCACACTCACATGCGCACCTTGTTCTATAAACCATCGATACGCTGGAAGTCCAACAAGTCTTCCACTTCCTATAATCGTGACAAACCTCTCAGCAATAGTAATATGCTGTTCCGCCAATATTTGAGAGCATGCTCCCACAACAGGCGAGAGTAGGCTCCCCCGCTCGGTGTTTAGCATATCGACATCATGGCTTTCTGGAATCGAAGCAAGAATTTCCTCTACCTGCATGTGCTGCGGAAGTGGCAATTGCACAATGATGCCATCAGAAATAGCTATGGACTCAGAAATTGACTTAAGGACTTCGTCAGTAGTGGAAGATTCACTCATCTGAATCACCTTAGTCTCTATACCGCACAGGTGTGCTTTCTTTTCTTTGAGTGCTAAGTATTTCTGTGTTTCAAAATTAGGTGCGCACGTAATAATAGCAAGCACCGGAGTACGTCCGAGCACCCGTACTCGTTCCTCTATCTCTGTATAGAGTCGAGCTGCTATCTTTTTACCATCTATTATCATGCAATATTAAATTGTTTCTTAAGTTCTGCTATACCGTCTTCAATACGAATTTTTGCTTCCCACCCGAGAGTCTCTGTAATGAGAGACGAGTCAGCACAGGTGTGCTTTGGCTCAATGCGCGGTGGTACATATTCGATCGCTCCACCAATAAGTTCTGCTATACGATTGATAGTTACATTCCGTCCGGCTCCTACATTCATCACTTCACCCTTCCCTACACGATCGCTCTGACTCGCACGCACGATTGCATCCACGGTATCCCTAACATGAGTAAAGTCTCGAGTTTGCTCACCGTCACCAGTGATTGTCATGGGTATACCATCCATTCGTTGCTTCAGGAAACGCCCGATCACAAGTGCATACGCACCATTTGGATCAAGATGCGGTCCATACACGTTGAAGAATCGAAGAGACACAGTCTCAATTCCATGGAGTTCATTCCAGAGTCGCATCATCATTTCTCCCACATATTTATGAAGTCCGTATGGACTTTTCGGTTGCGCGGGAAGTGTTTCGGTAAGTGGCATCACCTCCTGGTCTCCATACGCAGAGCTTGATGCTGCGTACACTATACGCTTCACGCCTGCTCTCCGTGCCGCTTCAAGTACCGAAAGTGTTCCATCAATATTTGCATGCTGTGCCTCAAACGGATGCTCGATTGAAAACTGCACACGCGGGAGTGCAGCAAGATGCACCACGATATCTACTCCCTCGAGGACTGATGCTAATGCATCGGTGTTATTGATATCAAGCTCATGAAACTCCACCTTCTCTGGCAGACGTTCCCTTTTACCTGCGCAGAGATTATCGGCAACAAGAACACGATGCCCGTCAGCAATCAAGCGTTCCGAAAGATTGGTACCGATAAACCCTGCTCCACCTGTGATGAGATATGTATGCATAAATTGAATGTGACGATTATACAGTGTTGTAACTCAAAACTCTATCGAAAAGTTCTTTTGTCTACCGTGGTACAATTTCTGTAATGAAAAAGTTAGTGTACACAACTCTTATACTTTTTGTTATATTTTCTGCCCTATACATTTGGAACAGGACTAACCAAGAGATAGAGTGTGAAAAAGAACGGTCACTCAATCTACCTTGTATTCCAGGCTAAAAATAAGAATTATAAAAAATACATATAGTTCGCGGCTGAAAAACTTCTGCCATACCTACTCATAGCTTGTGAGTCAAAATACCCCGAGACGCGGCGTGCAAGCAGAAATGTGTGAGGTGTATTGACATACAGTGAACAGATTTCTACGTCGCACAACAAAGTCTCGGGGTATTTTGGACACAAGCCTAGGTGCCAGTACGCATAAGGAGTGTGTTAATAGTCTTCAGCGCAATCTCAATATCAAGAAGTAATGACCTATTCTTTAAGTAGTACAGATCAAAGGAAAGTTTATTAATCGTGCGTGGAATATCTACCCCTCCCCGCGGTACATCAAAGTTATTTATCTGTGCCCACCCAGAAAGACCTGGCTTTGTGAGATGGCGCATGTTGTAGTACGGAATATTTTCAGCGTAGACTTCAACCAAAGAAGGTATCTCCGGACGAGGTCCAATGAAAGAGAGGTCTCCGCGGAGGACGTTCAATAACTGAGGGAGTTCATCAAGGCGCGTCTTCCGTAAGAACATTCCCACTCGGGTAATCGTGAGTGTGCTTTGGAGTGCTGCACTTGAGCTATCTCTCCCTGACATAGTACGGAACTTGATAATTTTAATGAGAGTATTGTATTGCCCTATACGGTCTGCCTTGTAGAAGAAGGCGCCTCGATCTTCAAGCCAGATTGCGAGCATGATACACGGGAATAATAGAAATGTCGGGATAAGAAGTATGAGCGCACCAGTAATATCAATAATACGTTTCACTGCATCATACGCATAATGTGGTGAACTCGTCGAAATATTTTCAAGCAACCAATTCTCTCCAATGACTGATGGTGGTACGCGATGATGTAACTGCTCGTACACCGACGGAAGATTTAAAAAACGAATATTTTGATTTTCAAAAGCTAATTTAAAAAAGTCACTCACCATGCGTGATGCATATTCGTCTCGCATATCAGCAATAACCATATCAGTCGATCCCTTTTCTACGAAGCGTAGGAGTGAGGCACGAAATTCTTCAAAGTTAGGAATGTCTTTTCTACTGAGTAGAAAAGGTCTGATGTTTTTGAAAAATGGATTGTCAGCAAATACGCGCGCAATAGCAATCGCTTCTTCACTATCCCCGATGACGAGTGCACGCGCAGGCTTACCTGTGGTCATACGCGGGTAGAGATACAAGCGCCAAAGAATAATAAGCAATGTCGAAATAACGAGATAAATGACTAGATTAGTTTTAGGCTCTATACCAAAAGGTAGGATAAAGAAAAAGAGTGCCGCAAGTAAGATATTAATTGATTGTACTTTCAGAATACGAGTGGGGATGCTTTTACGAATCAATGAAACATGGCGATCATAGAGCCCTGCAATGAGAAAAACGAGAATCCATATCAGAAAAAGAAAGGAAAAAGGCTGTGTATGCTGGCGTATAATTTCATCCGTGGGAATTGCTTGATACCGCACAAAGAGGGTGAGTACGAGTGATCCAAAAAAGGCGATCAAATCGCCGATAAGTAATAGAAATGTTCCGCCTCGAACAAAGAGATGCATACGAGGTATAATACGGGAATGAAAGGTTTCTGCAATAGGTGAACCTTTTTAACCGCTTATCAAGTTATATCTGAATAATGAATAGCAGCCGGTACTCCTCACTGTATAAAATATGAATACCCCACGTAAGAAGATTCTGTATGTAATAACAAAGTCGAATTTCGGTGGTGCTCAACGCTACGTCTTTGAGCTTGCCACCTCACTGCCTAAAGACAGGTATGATATTGCGGTTGCGTGTGGAGGAAATGGTGTTCTCGCTGATAAGCTCCGAGCTGCAGGTATTCATATTTTCGAAATAAAAAGCTTCCAGCGCGATATAAACTTTAAAAAAGAAATCCAAGCATTTTTTGAATTATTGAAGGTAATTAAAACCTTTACACCCGACATCGTCCATCTCAATAGTTCGAAAGCCGGGGGTATCGGTTCACTCGCTTCACGCATACTTGGGGTAAAGAAGATTATCTTCACCGCGCATGGTTGGGCATTCTGGGAAAATAGGTCCCCGCTTTGGCGCTCACTCGTGTGGTTTTTCTCCTGGCTTACCGCCCTCTTCTCGCACCACATTATTGTAGTCTCTTCATTTGAATATGATCGCACGCATCTTCCTTTCACTAAACATAAATTTCAGGTGATACAGACGGCGGTCCCACAGATTGCATTTAAAACTCGCGAGGAGGCTCGTTCTGCGCTCACCACTTTTGGTACGAAGGCACCTACCGGTGACCCGATATGGCTCTGTACCATAGGCGAATACGTGCAGAATAAAAATCTACTCACGGCAATTCGTGCAGTTGAGGAGGTAAATGCTCAGCATACGCAAAAGCTCTTTTATACGCTCATTGGAAACTCTGGCGATCAAGAAAACATGTTGCGCACGTATGTGAAAGATCGTGCATTAGAAGAGTATGTGCAAATAATTGGTTTTGTCGACAACGCGCGAGACTATCTTAAAGCATTTGATATGTTCCTCCTCCCTTCCCTTAAAGAAGGGATGCCCTACGGTCTTCTTGAAGCAGGTGCAGCATCTCTCGCTACAGTCGCAAGTAACGTCGGTGGTATCCCAGAAGTAATTTATGATAAAAAGACAGGACTCCTCATTGATCCCAAGGACATATCATCAATTGCCTCTGCGCTCTCCTACCTACTTACACACAAGGAAGAAAGAAATCGACTCGCGCACACTCTTACAGAAAAAGTTGAAAATGAATTTGCCCTTGAGAGAATGTTTGAACAAACTGAAGCAATCTATCAGAATTAGACCAGTTCTTTTACCACATACTGTTGCTTCGTATACCGAGCCATTGCAATCACCATCCCCACACCTAAGAACTCCGTGAGAAGATGTGACCCACCATAACTAAGAAAAGGAACGGTTGTTCCCGTAACCGGTAGGAGACCTATATTCATACCAATATGGACAAAGAAGTGACTTGTGAAAAGAATCGCCACACCAACCGCAAAGAGTCGTTCGAAATTGGTTGCTCCTCGAATAGCATGATACAGGAGTCGCCAGATCACAATTGAGTACAGGGTAAAAAGTAAGAATACTCCAATCAATCCCCACTCTTCAGCAAATGCTGCGAATATAAAGTCAGTCTCATATTCAGGCAAAAATTGAAGCTTTGACTGTGTGCCGTACCCTACCCCTTTACCCCAGAGCTGCCCAGACCCAACGGCAATTGTAGATTGGTACGCATTGTACCCAGTACCCTGAATGTCAGCGAGCGGATTGAGGAATGTCATGATGCGATCTTTTTGGTATTCTTGGAATCCAAAATTCCATAGGCACAAAAAGGTAATGAGTCCCACAACTCCAACAACTGCTAAATGGCGAAATGAAATCCCTGCAACAAGTATCATCCCAAACCATATTGAAAATAAAATGATTGCAGACCCAAAGTCTGGTTGTATGAAGACAAAACCAATGATGAGCATCGCGTACGCTCCTGAAACAAGAATATGTCGGAAGTCACCAATGAGCTCATGACGCTTGGAAAAGTATTTCGCAAGGACCGCAATGAGGACAAGTTTCGCTGGGTCTGAAGGCTGAAGTGAAAAGAACACGAGGTCAAAACGGCTTTGTGCCCCCTTCACGGTCTCCCCAATAAAAAGCACGAGGACAAGGAGACTCAGAATACTGAGATAGATGAAAAAGGTGGTATTCCCTTGGCGAAGAAATCGATAGTCAGGAATGATGGACACGATTAGCCCAAACGCTGCGATACAGATCCAGGCAATCTGTTTTTCAAAATATGAATTATCACCGTCAAAGGTGTACATGGTGACGAGTCCAAGGAGAGATAGGAAAAAAACCGTGGAAATAAGCCACCAATCAATGCTCGCAAAAAGTGTCTTGAGGAGACGCATTCACCCATTATGCGCGAGAAAAGTACGGTTGTCCAAATGAACTCAAAATACATATGAAAGGGCCCAACCGAAGTTGGGCCCAGACAGGTCAAAATTCAAAAAACATTCAAATGAAGAATGCGAGCATACCACTGTCATTCCAGATATTGTCTGGATAGGCAGCATCGGAATACTCTTCACTTGCATGCAGCATGTACGATTTACCGCAAAAATCCAAACAAAGACTGAAAAGGCATGGGGTGCCATTAGGGTCGGTAATTGGAGTATGAAGCATGGTGATATATTCCACCCCCATTGCTTCAAGGTCAGCGTCGGTAAATTTTTCCCGAATCAGAAAGATAAGTTCAGCCTTTAGGTCATGAACTGCACACTTCCCAAACTCGGCGGAGGCGTAATTTCCCAGATTCATTGTCGTGCGATCTTCGTCATCCCGAATTTCTGCAGTGGGTGACAAGACGACGGTGTATTGTTTGCCTGCCTCCAGGCGGTGAATCATGTCATAACCAGGATTGGACAAGACACTTTTCGCTTCAGCCGACAACGTATAACCAATCGTTTCAAGTCGATCAAACCATTGACTACCCGTCAAACCTGCTCCAATAACGGTGAAGTAGAGTCGTCCGTCTGTTCTGAGAACGACCTTCGCCTTCAATTCAGCCGGAAAAGCGTTGTACCGCTCACGCAATACCATGTCATCAAGTGCTTTCCCAAGCAGTTGTGCCATTGCATCGGCCTTTGCCGGCTGTTGCTTGTTGAGAGCGTTTGCTACCCGGGTAAAAACCCCGAGATTTTTCGGATCAATGCTCACTGTAGCAAGCACTGCCGAACCAAACTGACGAGAATCCGTAGCCATGTTGTTTCCCTTTCTAGGGCATTGCTCTGAACCTGACCGAAAAGTCACGTAGTCACAGCGACAAATATTCAAACTATTAAAATACTTGTCGCTGTGACTACTCTCTAAATCTCTACCTCCTACCTAATTCTATAAATTTTAAGGAACTCAATATGATTATATTATAACATATATTTAAGCAAAAGGCAATTTTCTTACAAAATAACTCATTCTAAAACTTTAAAGCTTGATTTTGCCTTTGGAATCACCCCAATCACTGCCACGCCGTCCTCACAAATACTCTCCGTAATAGAACTATAGATAGCTCCGAGTTCGCGAATGGAAGGAGCTTCAAAATACTGAGACTCACTTGATGCGATATTCACTGAAGGTTATATTACGTTCATACAACTCTGTAGCTATTACCGGACCGACGTATCTCCAGTGCCATGGCTCATATATAAATCCCGTAACTAATTCTTTCTCCTTCTGAAAGCTCATATGAAAACCATACAAGTGAGCATGTTTTTTTAACCACAGACCACCAGCGCTCTCAGAAAAACGATCATCTACTCCCGCATACTGTATTGAAGCATCAGTAAAATCTACAGTGGTACCAAGCTGATGTTCAGACTTTCCAGGTAACGCCACTTCATGTATTGCAGCAGGTCCCTCAATCCCGATCCAATAATCATACAAATATTTTTGAATCTCTGGCTTACGGTATCCTGAAGTAATCATCAATTCCACACCGTCTAATTTTGCTGCCGAAATCATTTTTGTTAGATCAGGAATAATATCTGAACGCACACATGTTATTCCAACCGAAAGAATTTGATCTGATACATCAACAAGATCAGGAGGTACATAGTCAGCTGAAAGTATTTTTTCTTTTGAAAATTCGTACATTTTCATCTCAGGAAATTCATGCAATGCTTCTGGACAAAGGTGTTTTAAAAAAATCTCATTTATCTTATCTTTTGTTACGGTATCTACGTTTCCTGTTACTTGGATACCTTGCTCTTTTTGAAATTTCCGTACGGCTTCTAATGTCTGATCCCCATAATACCCCGTAACTTTCTGTGCAGGATAAATGGTGGTGTCTTGCGACAACATTCTCTGAAGCAGTGAAACTTCTTCCCCTTCAGTAGTATATGCGAGAGTATTTTTAAGACCGCCGCGCTGTTGCCAATCTTTTAGGAGTCCTGTTTCAAGTGCAATAATTTGACTCAGTTGTTTCTTCGACTCAATAGTGATTCTCTCATTTCTACTCAAAGAAACACTCAAGAGTATCAAAAGCATCAAAAAAACGATGCCTATGACTTTACATATTTTTAAATTTTTAATTGCCATACATCATTTCTCCATTTCCAATCCGCATCCATACCACCAAGGACAAATATACGATCATTGAAAATAGATACACCGTGATCTTCGCGACCACGCCACAGAGGATCACTCTCTGTTTTTTCCCAATCAAATCCATTTCTTGAATACCACACATCATTAACCCCACCCGCCTCTTCATCATCAAGACGACCAATCGACCAAATTAGATCATGTAACACAGCGAGTCCATGCCCTTGTCGACTTTGCCATAATGGAGTATGGGTTAACATATTCCAATTAACACCATCAGGTGAGTACCAAACATCGTCAAAGGTTTCTTTGGATAAATTCATACCACCAGTCAAAAATATTGTATCGTTAAAAACTACCGTTGCATGATCCCAACGAGGACTCCACAAGGCACTCGTTGTTGCTTCAAACCAATTAAGTCCATCACTTGAGTACCAAATGTCATTTTTAACAGATCGAGAATCATAATCGACACCACCCATCAACCAGAGCATGTCGTTAAAAACTAATGCGGTTTGACCTTCACGAACTGACCATGCAGCGTGCTCCTTTTCCTTTGTCCATATTATTCCGTCTGGTGATGACCAGATATCATTCATATATCCATCAATAGGACTCCATCCTCCAAACATCCAGAGTTTGTCTTTAAATTCAATAACAGACATCGATCTGCGTGCCGACCATGAAGCATGCGCACTTTCCTGTATCCAGGAAATTCCATCTAATGATGACCAAATATCATTAAGGTGTTCAGCCTCCCAGTAATGAACTGCATTATTTTCATTTGTAGTAACACCGTTACCATTAAGACCGCCCATAATCCATATTTTGTTATTAAATACAAAATTAGCTGCTGAGTCTCGCGGGAGCCATTCAGCTGTCGCGGTCGCAATTTCCCATGTAGCCATAGCAGGGTTGAATATCGGTTCTGAAATAATCTCATGTGCAACATTTTCCGGGCTGATTGAAGATGGGGTTTGCTCTACTGTCGTGGTCGAGTATTGTTTTTGAAAAACATGAGTGATCATAAATTGAGACACATGTTCTGAAGATATCGTAACTATATATACACTAATGGATAAAAGAAGTACGGCTACAATTATCAAACCTAGAACGGCCGGCTTGAGTTGACTAAATACTTTATCCTTCATTCTACTCAAGTGGCTTAAAGCTTGATTTTGCCTTTGGAATAACCTCTATCACCGCAACACCATCTTCACAAATACTCTCTGTAATAGAACTATAAATAGCTCCGAGATCGCGAATGGAAGGAGCTTCAAAATACTGAGACTCACTTGATGCGATATTTTTTAAGAACTGTGCATTCACTTTTGCTCCAAGGCCAATCGTAAATACGGTAACCCCTTCATCGCGAAGAAGAGCAGCTTCCTTTTCTGCATGGATCTCTGGATTGTCTTTCGGCGCAGTAGCGAGTCCATCAGTGAGAAGGATCGCGACTTTACGAGCATCAAGACTATGTCGTGACGAAGAGAATTCTTCGCGCATACGCATGAGTGCATCCCCCGTGTTTGTACTTCCTCGTTCTTCTTTGGGATCTATAGTAAGTATCTTCACTAAGTCTGCAACTTTCGCACTATTGGATGTAAGGCCCTGCACAAGGTTTGCACCGGTAGCATATGTCACAAGTCCTACTTGATCCTGTGTATTGAGACGGGTAATAAATGATTCTGCCGCACTGAGTACTGACGATACTGGTTCAGGGGGCGTTCCACCATCATCGTTCATACTTCCTGAGAGGTCGATCGCAAGCAGTACATCAGTTGGAATTTCGCAGCTACGCAAAGACTTTGCGATCGGTTCTGGCCATGTGAAAGTGACCATTTCAGTTGCACGAGGTGGAAAAATATCGACAAATGTACGGGCAACGGTGAGTGGGCGGCGAGAGGCATCGAAGATAGTAGCAATAATCTCGACGTCTTTAGCCTCATTTAAGGAATTGTTTTTAATAAGTGCCGTGAGTTTTGGCTTACTATCTGCATTTTCTAGCTCTCGATTCTCAAGGGTAAACTGTTCCCTGCCGACCTCTCCTGGCATCCAAGTCACTGACTCTTCATCAAACTCAATCGTCGTGCGTGTCGGAACACGAGTACCCGTAAGTACCTTCCCTTCAAATATTGGGTACACACTGTCTGGCGGAAATACGGTCACTCCTTTCACTTCAGTGATGAGACCCTGTGCATCAAAAAGCTTAAAGGTGTACGGGAGTGCTGGTGAACCAATCGTGGTATTTCGATTCTCCACATACGCAACAAGATTGTACTGTCCATCAATAATCTTGAATGAGTCAGTCCACAAAACAGTTGGTGTAATAATTTCAAACCTGCACACTCGCTCACAGGAGCCACCGCAATCAACTCCAGTCTCATCTGCATTTTGCAACTGATCAAAGCAGGTTGGCTCTTTATAGACATACATGTAGTATGCGCCGAGACCTATGAGCCCAAGCACAATGAAAAAAGCAGTACCATACTGCACGCGTCGCCAAAATGCCCACCATCTCATAATGGTTCTATTGTACCAAGAAACCCCCTGAACAATGCAATTGTGGAGGGGGTTTCTTGTATAAACAAAAAGATGACCCCGGCGGGTCATCTTTTGAATCAAATATTTTAAGTTGGCGTGAGAAGGTGTGGGACACCTTCGTAAAAGGTTGTCGATGAAACATTTGTTTCTTAAACAAATGTTTCATCGACAACCTGAACAGTCCCTGTAAGGGAGAGCTACTCTCCCACGATCTCTGCAACTTCAGTTGCGTCAAAAGAAAAAGACCCCTTTGTGGGATCTTTATCTTTTGAAATCAGCACTTAAAGTTGGCGGTGATCTACTCTCCCCCCGAAGGAGTACCATCGATGCTGAGAAGCTTAACTTCCGTGTTCGGAATGGGAACGGGTGTACCCTTCTCGCGAGACCACCAACTTTAAAAGCTGATTTTATGAATCGTACTGTTTGTGTGCTATTGAATACGGTAACGTAGTGCCATGTGCTCGAAGAATCATCTTCAAGAAAATGGCGATGGCAGGAGAGATGGGATTCGAACCCATGACCTACGGATTTGGAGTCCGCCGCTCTGAACCACTTGAGCTACTCTCCTGCATAAACTTACCGGAAAAAACCACGTTACCGTATTCAATATTTTTTTGTCAAAACAGAGTATAAGTCACTGTTGAAATTTCAGGTCCAGCGATTGCTTCTGTGTTAGAAGAAATCGGGACATAATTTCACAATAGTCGCTTACACTCGTTTGTTCAATTACATATTCTATTTATTTAAACTCGACAGTATTTTTAATCCCTATACAGGGACTGTTCAGGTTGTATGACATTTTTCCTTACGTCAAAATATCGACAACCTCTTGCAAAAGTACCCCGTACTTTCTCACACCTTCAAAAAATTGTACTGTGTACATCATTCATTCTATAAAGAAGTTATGCATGACTCTTAGCCATGTACAACATTCCCTACAGGAATTACGCCCTATTAGTACACCTTGGCTCCACACATCACTGTGCGTACACCTAGTGCCTATCAACCTGATCATCTCTCAGGGGACTTAATGATTCCTCATCTTAGAGTTGACTTCCTGCTTAGATGCTTTCAGCAGTTATTCATTCCCGACATAGCTACTCTGCGGTGCCACTGGCGTGACAGCAGATAGACCAGAGGTCAGTTCATCCCGGTCCTCTCGTACTAGGGACAAATCTCTTCAAGAATCGACGCCTGCAATAGATAGAGACCAACCTGTCTCACGACGGTCTAAACCCAGCTCACGTAACTTTTTAAATGGCGAACAGCCATACCCTTGGGACCTGCTCCAGCCCCAGGATAAGTTGAGCCGACATCGAGGTGCCGAACCGTGCCGTCGCTATGGACGCTTGGGCACGACTAGCCTGTTATCCCCAGGG